>JAEEGL012058334.1_pt1 | contig 19253 bp, 13 predicted proteins | sample 9134231 | NCBI WGS metagenome assembly JAEEGL01 (sample SAMN16246548, study PRJNA631951) | gut metagenome | biome: gut microbiome; feature: rumen; material: fiber-attached | host: Bos | place: Iran: Karaj | collected 2018-10 | reverse complement strand
TGATCGGTGGAGGGAAGCGCGATCAGCAGGCTTGGACGAAAATATCCCCGGCGGAGAGGTCCTTCGATATGGAGTCTGGCGCCTGCAGGCAGCTTTGTGGGGATCGGATCTTTCAGATCTAAAGCGCGGTGTACGAACCAAAAGGAGATCGCGTAACGGCCGTCTTCGTTTAAGATCGCGGCGATCCCGTGGTGTGTGGGCGGAAGGCGACGATCCAACTGACCGATCATACGCAGGCAGATTTCTTCCAGAGCCTGCGTATCGACCGAAAAGGTAAAGGCCCAGAACTGTGCATCGCTGATCAACGCGTGGTTGCGGGCGGATTCGATCTCGCGATCCCGGATCTCAACCTGCCGTGCCTTCAGCTTCGCCAATGTGAAAGCGGCCTGGTTTAAGGGATCATCGGCGATCGTTTGAGGCCAGCCGTGAGCCTGTAACAGCGATTGGCATCGGTTCCATGCGATCTCTTCAAAGGCGTGATCGGCTGTAAATGGTGGATCCTGCGGTTGCTGAATGGAAGGATCGGACGGATCATGGGCTGACTGAGGCGCTCCACAACAGGGGATCATCAGGAAGGGGAGGAGTTTGGCGATGTGAAGCGTCCAAAACATGCGCGCATCTTAACCCAAACTGCATTTTACGGGAATTGAACCGCCGGGCGATGAGGTTTTGAATGCATCGAAAGGGCAAAGAACCGAAGAGGTAAGCATGTTAAAGGGCTTGTTTGGCCGAAAAAAGGAACATGTGGACTTTGAAGAGACCGCGATGCCTGTGGCGGATGCGCTCTACGGGGCGGCTTTGCGGCTGCTGCGCGATCCCCAGCTGGCGGAGGATCTGGTGCAGGAAACGCTGCTTCGCGCCTATCGCTTCTGGCACCAGTTCGAACCGGGCACGAACATCAAGGCCTGGCTGTTCCGCATTCAGACTAATCTTTTCATCAACCATTACCGCAAGCATCAGGGCGAGCAGAAAGTGCTCGACGATCGCCAGGTGGACGATCTGCTGGAGCGCTATTCGGAGCCCGCGCAGGTGACGATTCCGCTGGATCTGCGCGAAAGTTTTTTGAAGGAAGTGGTGGGTGACGAGGTGCTTGCGGCCCTCGAACGGCTGCCGGTGGAGTTTCGCCTGGCGGTGCTCTTAGCCGACATGCAGGATTTTTCTTATAAGGAAATCGCGGAGATGCTCGATTGTCCGGTGGGAACGGTGATGAGTCGCCTGCATCGCGGGCGTAAGCTTTTGCAGGCGCAGCTTTATCAATATGCGCTCGATCGCGGGATCATTTCGGGGCCCCCGGCGGAGGAGGAGGCTGAGGTGGAAAGTCTGGAAGCGTTTCGCCAACGCAAAGCGGCAGGAGGTGAGCGATGAGTCGGCTTTGTTGCTCGGATTTCAGGCAGTTCATGGATCCTTATCTGGACGGCGAATTCGATGTGCGCGAGCGCGCTGAATTTGATGCCCATCTCGCGATCTGCGGGGATTGCCGCCGTCACTACGAGGAGCGCGCGTGGTTCCAGCAGAGCCTGCGGCCTGTGCTCGCGGAGCCTGTGCCGATGCCGCCGGATGCGCGCGTTCGCCTGCGGGCAAAGCTTGCGATGGCGACGAAACCTTCGGGGTTAAAGCTTTGGATTCGGCGCCTTGCGATCCCGGTGCCTCTGTTGGCTGCGGCCTGCGCGGTGTTTCTGGTGGTGACGCCCCTTGCGGGCTTTGCGCCCTGGGTGACCGACGCGGTGGATCAGCATCGCCTGACGCTGCCGGTCGAGGTGCCCTCATCGATGGCCGACGATGTGGACGCCTGGTTTGAAGGCAAACTGCCTTTCAGGGTGGAATCGCCGCGATTTGATGAGAACGTGCATCTGCTTGGGGGGCGCCTGAGCCGCATTGGAGGCACCGCCGGTTACCGGAGCGCCGCTTACATCATCTACGGCGTGGGCCGTCACAAGCTCTCGGTGATCGCTTTTGAAAACCGCGATCTCGATTTGAACGGCGGCAGGAGCCGCGTGATTCAGGGCAAAGATGTCGAGTTCTACGAGCGAAACGGCTATCTGGTCGCGCTGTACAACCGCGGCCCCGTCGCCTACGCCGTCACCAGCGATCTCCCCGAAGAAGAATTCGTCAGCATCCTAAAGAGCGCGCTGTAAAGAGGGCGGCAGTGGGCGTCTGATCCCGCAGGTGGTGTGGATTTTGCGCGATCGCACGCGCGCGAAATCTGCGGGCAGGGGGTTTTTTGAGCGATCGCACGCGCGCGAAATCTGCGGGCAGGGTGTTTTTAACCAGGGATCGTGCCGTCAGGGGCGTCTTCGTCGATGGTGTGGTTCATTTCGATGCTGGGGGCGGGGCAATGGGGGCAGCCCACGATCCTTGCGGGTACGCCGACAGCCGTGCAGTGAGCGGGTACGTCGTGGAGTACGACGCTGCTCGCACCGATCTTTGCGCCGTCGCCCACGGTGATGCGCCCCAAAAGCGAGGCTCCTGCGCCGATGAGGACGCCGTTGCCGATCTTGGGATGTCGATCGCCCGTCTCGTTGCCGATGCCACCGAGGGTGACGCCGTGCAGCATGGAGACGTTGTTGCCGATCACTGCGGTCTCACCCACGACGACGCCGGTTGCGTGGTCGATGAAGAAGCCGTAACCGATGCGGGCTGCGGGATGGATGTCGACGCCGAAGGATTCGGAGATGCGGCTCTGGAGCGCGAGGGCCATCGAATAGCGCTGATGTAACCAGAGCCAGTGGGCCATGCGGTAGGATTCGATGGCGTTGTAACCCTTGAAGTAGAGCAGCGGGGTCGCCCAGCCGTGGCAGGCGGGATCGCGCTGTTTGATGGCGATGATGTCGGCGCGGACAGCCCAGGGGATCGTGGGATCCTGCTGCATGATCTGCAGGAAGAGTTCCATCAGACTGATGGGTTGCAGGTTGGCGTTGGCGAGCTTGTTCGCCAGGTGGTACGCCAGCGCGCGCTCCAGAGTCTCGTGATTTAAGATGGTGTTGTAGAGGAAGCTCGCTAAAAGCGGCTCGTCACGAGCGTTGCGTTCGGCATCTTCGCGGATGAGATCCCACAGGTTCTCGGCGTTGGGCTCCATTGCTGCGGGGGGTAAGGTCGGTTTTGGGGAGGATGGGTGGGTCATTTAGTCTTCAACGGGCTCAAACTGATCCTTGCTGACGCCGCAGATGGGGCAGGACCAGTCGTCGGGGAGATCATCGAACGCGGTTCCTGGAGCAATACCGCTGTCGGGATCGCCTTTGGCGGGGTCGTAGACATAGCCGCAGATGGAACATTTGTACTTTTGCATGGAGATTCTCCTGATTAAAGGCCAGCGTTTAAGGCTTCTGCGATGGTCGCTCCCCATTGAGCCGCCTCACAGAGACCGGATGCAGTGGGTACATAACGCAGATTTAAAAGCGGCGCGCAAGAGGGAATGCGGATCGCGTTCAGCTGAGCTTCGACCAGTTTGGCCCCTTCGCCGCTCCAGCCGTAGGATCCAAAGGCGGCGCCAACGAGGCCCTTGGGTTTTAAGCCCTGCAGATAGGTCAAAAACGCGGCCACCGTGGGATACATCTGGTTGTTTAAGGTGGGCGATCCCACGACGAGCGCCCCGGCATCGAGGAGAGCCGCAATCACGTCGCTGCGATCGTTCTTTGCGAGCGACATCAGCTGCACCGTGGGATGGGAGGGGGCGTTTCTTGCGCCGTCGGCGATGGCGTGAGCGAGCTTCTCCGTGGATCCCCACATGCTGTCGTAGGTGATGACCACCTTGTTCTGCGGTTTCTTGTCGCTCCACTGGCTGTAATACTGCAGGATCTGCGAAAACTGACTGCGCCAGACGGGGCCGTGATCGGGGGCCACGAGGGCGGGCTCGATGTTGAGTGAGGGCCAGGTCGCGAGGAGCTTTTGAATGAGGCCGCTCTGGAGCCACAAAATATTGGCGTAATAGCGTCCGGCTTCTTCTTTCAGGAGCTCGGGCGAGAGCTCGTCGTCAAATCGCTCGACTGAAGCGAGATGCATGCCGAAGGCGTCGTTCGAGAAGAGCACGCGATCTTCTTCAAAGTAAGAGAGCATGCTGTCGGGCCAGTGAAGCATCGGCGTGGGGACAAAGCGCAGGGTGATCCCGTCGAGTCTGAGCGGCTCCGATCCCGCAAGATCGACGGTTTGCTCCCAATGGAGCTGAGCCTTGAGCGCCGTGATGCCTTGCTTGGTGGCGAGTACCCTTCGCGGATGGAGCCATTCGCAGGTCTGCGGGAGGGCGCCGGAGTGATCCATTTCAGCGTGGTTCGAGATCACGACGTCGATCTTGGGGTTCTCGCCCAGCACCGACTCGATGCGCGACCGCATTTCACCAAAGAACGGGGCCTTGACCGTGTCGATCAGCACGTTTTGCGCGCCCGTGATCAGGTAGGCGTTGTAGGTGGAGCCCCGTGCGGTGCGGTAGCCGTGAAAGCTGCGCAGGTTCCAGTCGATGGCGCCCACCCAGTAAACATGCGGGCTGATTTGCAGGGCTTTGTATGCGGTTTCCATAAAGACTCGCTTTCCTGTGGTTTCTTGCGGGATCGATCGCCCAAATCCCGCCTGCTTTGCGGATCGGGCGTCGCTTTGGGGGCGCTGTCCGCTCGTTTGGGGTTGCTTCACGGGGCGATCTTTGAAGCGGGCATAGCATAAGCCGGTGCTGAAAGGGGATCAAATGTGAGCGCCGATCGCGCGCCGTGAGCCTTTTTGTGGGATTGGGTCTTGAAAGGCGCGCTTTAAGCGTAGATGCTCTGTTTGTTCGGGTGGTTTGAAGCAGCGTTTGGGGCTGCCAGGCCGCCTGTCCGATGAACGTCAATCCGCACCGCTTTGGATTGCGGAGCCTTTAAGGAAGATGGAGAGTGACATGTTGTTTGAAATGCCCGAGCTTCCATGGCCCAAAGATGCGCTCGCTCCGCTGATCTCGCCTGAGACCATCGACTACCATTACGGCAAGCATCACCGCGCCTACCTTTCGAAGCTGAATGAGATCCTCCTGAAGGACAAAAGCCTGCAGGGTAAAACCCTCGAAGAGCTGATGGTCTCGGAGGGGACGCCCCTGTTCAATAACGCCGCGCAGTTCTGGAACCACAGTTTCTACTGGAAATGTCTGCGCGCCCCCAGGGAAGACAATCATCCCGAGGGACTCATTGCCGAGCGGATCGACGACGCCTTCGGAAATTTTGAATCCTTCCAGGTCCGCTTTGCGATGGCGGCGCTGGGTCAGTTCGGATCCGGCTGGGCGTGGCTGACCGAGAACTCTGAAGGCGAGCTCAAGATCGAGCAGAGCAGCAACGCGGGGAACCCCCTGGTTTACGGTCATAAACCTCTGCTGACCTGCGATGTGTGGGAACACGCCTACTACATCGACTACAGAAACGATCGCGCCAAATATGTTGCCGCCTTCTGGCAACTCATCAACTGGGACTTCGTCGCCTCCCGCCTGAGCAAATAAACGCTCATTCCGCCCACCCTGCGCCTTTTAAGCGATCCTTCAATCACCAAACCCGCATCCCATGCTGCTTTGATGGGGATTCTGTACCCCAAAACCAGCCAATCGGGTCGATCTCCAGGGAGCTGACAGGCGTCCGATCAGCGCCCTGTGCGCCCTCTCTGGCACCTGAGTACCAGCCGATCACCACCCCATGGTGCTTTGGTGCCATTTGAGTTGCACGCATTCCGCGTTTATTGGTGCTTAGATGAGGGTAGAGTTGCACGCGATCCGCTCCCTATGGTGAAATTTTGCTTCTGAATGCAACGTGCAAGCGATCAACTGGTGATGCGTTTGATCACAGAAAGCAACTTTTACACGATTCATGCGTTCCAGCTGAGACCCGAGTCTCTCTCTCGGGTGACCATGCGGTGCAATCCTGAGACTTAATCCGCTCGCCCGGGTGACCAAGTGGTGAAATCCTGAGACTCAGATCCCCAAAAAACCGCCAACCGCGCGGAATGTCTGGCAATGCAGTCGCAAATTCAGGGGATTTTTGAGGGCATTTTTCGATCGAAGGCGTTTAGAGATCGATGTACTTCGATACCTGGCAGCTATCGACTGATTGAAAGACCTCACCACAAATAAAGACGATGCAATGAAACATCTTCCCCGAATTGAGCTTCTCGCGATCCTGTAAGTCAAAAGAACCTTAAAAGTCATCCATGCAGATGTTGGTGACCGTACAGCGGCCGGAAGGGGGGTTGTTGTTCAAAGGATATTCTCGATCAAAGCCATTAATAGAGCAAGAACCAAGATCTAAAGCAGCCTGATACTGATTGAGAAACCTCACTCCAAATAAAGACGATGCGTCGAAACATCTTTATCGAATTGAGCCTCTCCAAATCCTGTAAATCAAAGGATCCAGAAAAGCCGTCCCACTCGTGAAAGGTAACCGTACAGCGGTCTTAAGGGGAGTTGTTGTTAAAAGTAAGTCCTCAATCAAAGCCATTTTAGGGTTAAAGAACTGCGATACTCAGCAGCCTCATAACAGTTTACTGATCTCTCAATAACTGAAAATGATGCATTGAAACATCTTCAACGAGTTGAGCTCATCGCAATCCTGTAAGTAAAAAGAGCCTGAAAAGCCATCCATGCAGGTGTTGGTGGCTGTTCAGAGGCCTTAAGATGAGTCATTGTTCAAAGGAAGGACTCGATCGAAGCTGTTTAGAGATCTATCAATCGAGGCATCATGAAGTCTGATCATGATTCAGAGTTATCCTTCCGTCGTGTGCTCATGATAAAAATCTCATCGAGAGTCGTCGGTACATTTGCTCTCTATGTTTCATTGCTGTTTGAGGTCACCCAAACATCAAGTGCAGATGAAATCCAATCCGTTTCATTCATGCATGATCCACTACATCAGCATCATCAAAGATCTTCGATCATGCATGCACACCGCAACCAACCCATTTGAAATGCGTTTTAAAACCCTATAGACAACCCACCAGATGCGATTGAACGCATTTGAAAACCTCATGCATCGACTACATTGAGCATTAAAACTGCTTTCACTCAACATCACCATCATCTCCAGATCCAATTAAAGATCTTCGATTGGATCATAATTGAACTGCAAAGCGCGTTAAAAGGCCTTCGACTGCATCGTGAGCTCTTGTTGGAGCAAAATCGAAGCGGTTTGATTTCGGATCTACAACGTGTAATGAGTCGATCGAAGTGCTTTGACGGCATTGCGACAAGAGCGCACAGCACGATCGAAGCGCTTTTACGGCTTTATGTACAAAAAACGCCTCACGGTGGAGGCGCTTCGTTTGAGGGGTGGGATTTAGTCGTGGAACGGACTGAGCTGTCGGAGGCGGGAGATGATGGGGGGCATCGCTTCGATGACGCGGTTGATCTCGGCTTCGGTGGTGTATCGCGAGAGCGAGAAACGGATGGATCCGTGCGCAAACGTGAAGGGGACGCCCATGGCACGGAGTACATGAGAGGGATCCAGGCTGCCTGAAGCGCACGCAGAGCCTGAACTGGCGCATATCCCCAGTTGGCTCATGAGCATAAGGATTGCTTCGCCCTCTACATGCTTGAACGAGATGTTCGTCGTGTTGTCGAGGCGTTCATCCTTCGCACCATTGAGCCTGGAGTTAGGGATTTGAGCGAGGAGTGCATTCTCGAGCTTGTCCCTTAAAGCCGCGATCTTCGGGGCATCTTCTTTGGGATGGAACAGCGTCAACGCCTTTCCCAGACCGACGATAGAAGCGATGTTCTCGGTTCCGGAGCGTCGACCCTTCTCCTGATGGCCGCCGATCAGCAATGGAACGAATGGAGCGCCCTTGCGTACATAGAGTGCACCCACGCCCTTGGGCGCGTGGAGCTTGTGACCCGAAAGGACAAGGTAGTCCGCAGGGAGTTTAGAGAGATCGATCTCGGTCTTGCCCACCGCCTGAACCGCGTCGATGTGGTAGAGCACGCCGTGGGACTTCGCGATATCGGCGATCTCCTCGACAGGAAACACGACCCCCGTCTCGTTATTGGCCCACATGGTCGAGATCAGCGCGGTATCAGGGCGAATCGAAGCCTTTAGAGCGTTCAGATCCAAGCGACCCTCGCCGTCTACATCGAGCCAGGTGACCTGGTAACCGTGCTTCTCATACTCTTTGAAGAGCGACATCACGGCAGGGTGCTCGACCTTGGTGGTGATCGCATGCTTTTTATAAGGCTGACTCTTGAAGGCGGAGTGGATTGCAGTGTTGTCGCCCTCGGTTCCACAGGCGGTAAAGATGATTTCATCGGGTTGAGCGCCCAGGAATTCCGCTACCTGACTGCGCGCGAGCTTCAGATAATGACCCACCTGTCCGCCGAAGGTATGCATCGAAGAGGGATTACCGTAGAGCTCCGTGAAGAAGGGCATCATTGCATCCACTACTTCGTCGGCTACACGCGTGGTTGCATTGTTGTCGAGGTAAATGACGTCGGCCATCACTGCTCGTCCTTCTGTTCTACAACCGTGATCTGGGGATCCACCTTTTCGCGCAGGACGCGTTCAACGAAGTCCTTCAGGGTAAAGTCGCTGATGGGGCAGCTCCCGCAAGCGCCGTGAAGGCTGATCGTCACCTCGGTGCGATCGATATCGACGAGTTCGATGTCGCCTCCATCGGCCACGAGATGCGGACGAATGACTTCTGCGACCACCTGTTCGATGAGCTGCATGCGTTGTAAGTTGCTCAGGGGCTTCTTGGGCTTTTGTACATCGGTCTCCGGAGCGCCGATTTTGATGGCCGACTCGCCTAAGACCTCTCGTAAAATCTCTGCGATCTCACCCTGGCATTGCCCACAGGATCCGCCCGCCTTCGTGAAATGGATCACGTCTTCGACGGTATGCAGGTTGTTTTCGCGTATAGCGTTCTTGATCGTCGCGTCGGTCACGCCAAAACACTTGCAAACGATGCGCCCCTCGGTGTGAAGCTGAGCGTTAGGCGCTGCATCGGGGTGCCCCTTCTCGCGATAGCTCTTGATCGCGGCTTCGAGCGCCTCCTGCCCCATGACCGAGCAATGCATTTTCTCTTCGGGGAGCCCCCCTAATGCTTCCGCTATCTCACGGTTGGTCACCTGAGCGGCTTCATCAAGGGTCTTGCCCTTTATCAACTCGGTTAGAACGGAGCTGGATGCGATGGCGCTCGCACATCCAAAGGTTTTGAACTTGGCATCGAGGATGCGCTCGTTTTCGTCGAGCTTCAGCGTCAGCTTCAGGGCGTCCCCGCAGGCGATGCTGCCCACTTCGCCAACGGCGTCGGGCGACTCGATCTCACCTGCATTCTTGGGCGCCAGGAAATGCTCCATGACCTTTTCGGTATAGTCCCACATGGCGACTTCCTTTCGGAGTCCAAATTGTTCGCGCGCCTTTTACGCCAACGGGGGTGAAAAACCAAGCGGCGCGGTAGCTTTTAGTGCGAACGGGTTTGGGAAGGCGTGCTTGCGGCTTCGCTGAGCGGCGAACGGGATTCTGTGGGTATGCGTGCGGTTTCGCGAAGCGGCGATCAGGCGAGAGGGGCGGTGCGAATGCGGTGCACGAGTTCGATGGCGGGGCGCGCGTCTTCGATGCCAAAGCCGTGGCCCTGCAGCATCTGGCGGTAAACTTCGCTGTGCAAATCCTCAAAGCCGCTCGAAAAATCAAAAGGCTCGCCGTCGAGGGTGAGGGCCCGGTAGGCGGATCCGCTGTAGTCCGGCGGCAGATCGCAGCTGCGGATCGAGAGGGCCCAGGTGACGTCGGCGCGTTCGAGATCGAGGGTTCCGCTCATGTGATCGGCTTCGCGGAGTTCGACGCGGCTGTCGCGCACCGATCCGAACAACCAAAGCAGCAAGTCGAAGAAATGCACGCCGATGTTCATGGCCAGGCTGCCCGATTTTTCGGGGTTGCCCTTCCAGGACTGGTGGTACCAGGGGCCGCGCCTTGTGACGTAGCGGAGATCGATCTTCACGCGGCGATCGGGCGCTTCGCTCCACATCTGAGTGAGCTTTTGCCGCAGCGCTTTGACCGCCGGATGCAGGCGCAGCTGCAGCACCGTATAAATATGATGCCCCGTCTCCTGCTCGATTTGCGCCAGGGCGTCGAGATTCCAGGGGCTGATCACCAGCGGCTTTTCGCAGAGCACGTCGGCCCCCAGACGGAGCCCCAGGCGGCAATGGGCGTCGTGCAGGTAATTGGGTGTGGCCACCGAGAGGTAACGGATGCCCTCGCCCGCGCGGCGCAGCTTTTCGAGATAGCGGTCGAAACGCTCAAACTCGGGAAAATAGCGGCATTCGGGGAAGTAACGGTCGAGGATCCCCACGCCGTCGTAAGGATCGCAGGCCGCCACGAGCTCGCCGCCCACATCGTGAATCGCTTTTAAATGCCGGGGCGCCACAAATCCTGCGGCACCGAGCAACGCAAATCGCACCATAAACACCTCCGCCGCTCCAGGTGCAGGGTGGGGAGCATCCTCTGCCTGCCGCGCGAGCGCAAGCATTTACTCCGTGAGGGCGAGCAGGATCCGCAAATGATGGCCTGGGGGCAGTTGGGGGCACATCGCTTTGTTGGGATCGCCTGAGGCTTCGGGCACGCTCAGCCGGTAACGGGCGCCTGCATGTTCGATGATCTCGCCACCAAAAAGATGCCGGTAACTTTTGCCGTCTGCGGTGATCGTGACGGGCCGGAATTGGGCGAGGCCTGTTTCGGGTAAAAGCCCCGGCGATTCGAGGCAGGCGATATGCTCCGCCAGGCAGGGCTCCTGGCGCATATCCCATGAGAGCGAAAAGCCTTCAGAAGTCCAGAACGGGTGATCGCGCAAAATGCCGGCCTGATCGCCTGGGTCGTAGAACTGGTGGTGGCTCAGAGAGAGCAGCAAAAGCTGGCCTGTATCGGAACGCCTGATCTTGAAACGCTCGCTTTGCACGTCAAAGTCCTTTTGGATCTCAAATTCCAGCCAGAGGGGGGAGGAAATGAGCGCCTGCAGAAGTGAGTGATTTTGTTGACGAAAACGCAACTGGAGCCTGTATTCGCCCGCTGAGATCCAGGCGAGGCGGATGTCTCCATCCTTGCGCGTGCGCAGCGGTGTGAACGTTGCGGGGCCATTGTATCTGCAATGCGTTTCGGGTGAGCCATCCGCTCTGCCTTCAAAAGAAAAGGAGAGAAACTCGTGATCGCTGTACCAATGTCCCAGGATCTGATTTTGCGCGCTTCGTTGCAGAAGTTGGCATTCGGCCTGCAAAACAGAAGCTGCGCCGGACTGCGCTGAAGCATCGGACGGAGGAACGCCTGGCCCCCCGTTGCATGCGGTCAGGGCCAGAAACGCGATGGAGACAAGGTGAGCATGTGACATGGGGGTGGTGGTATGAGGGGGGTTACTCGTCGAGCGCGATCAACAGGTGAAGGTGGTTGCCTGCAGGCACATCTCTGCATTCAAACATCGCGCCGCTGGTGCCCGCTTCGGTCGAAGCCTCGATCACATCCAGGCGGTAGCGCACCCCATCCCTTTCAAACGCATCGCGGCCGTAAAGATGCTTGTATGTTTTGCCCTCCACCGAGAGCGTGACCGGCAAAAAGTGGCCCGGACCATCCAAACAATCGATCGGGCTCACATCGCAGACCTCTTCATCATCGAGCGCTTCGAGCGCGATCCCAAAGCCCTCCGCTTCAAAGAGAGGTTCAATCTGCGACAGATCGGGGATGACATGGCCCTGAATGTCGTTCGGCGGCCAATGATCCTCTTCACCCTCGCCAAAGATCCAGCCCCAGTCTTTGTGGACCGACATCGCCCAAAGCTCTCCGTCCTCGGCGCTCTTGAGCGTCCAATCCTCCACGGTGTGAATAAAGCCATTGATCACGTGGAATGAGATCCAGAACGTCGCGCCCTCCGTCAGCCGCTGCGAAAAGACGGGATCTGCGGGATCAAAGATGAATTCCATCACAAAATCGCCCGCTGTGACCGCCGCAATGGACAGCGTCTCGTCATCGCCTCCCCAAACTTCGGTGCGCAGGCTGTCGATCGTGGCGGGCCCGCTGTATGCGAAGGGCTCGGGGATTGGTCGCCCCGGAGCGATCTCTTTAAACGACAAGCGGATGATCTCATCGCGGCTCGGCCAACCGCCCAGCAACTTCGATCCCACCTGCCGCAGCGCGGTGCATTCTTCTTTTAACGCAGACGTCTCGGGCGATCTCAATGATCGATGTCCGACAGCCCCTGCCACTTGCGAGGCGTTGCATGCCCCGCTGCTGCAGACGCGGGCCTGGCCGTAGCTGTACCCATTCTGATTGTACGAAGCGCGCTCGGGGCATCTGAAGCCGGTCTCGTGGATTGCGCCCTCATAGACGCAAAAATCGAGCCCGTCATAAGACACCGCGGCACCATCTCCACAAATGCTTTCTTGTGCATTTTCGCCGGGTTGCGAGCCTTTGGGCTCATTCGGCGAAGTCTTGTTGTCGTCGCTGCAGGCAGCCAGAGCCAGCAGTGAGCTTAAAAGCAAAAAGTGACGCATGATGGACTTCCTTTCCGCTCAGTCATCCGAGCAAGGGGTGTAATCGTAATCGGGGCCTACGAGACCGTGATGGTTCAATACCCACTTCATTGATGCAGCAGGCCTCGATTCCAACTGGGCGTCCAGGTGGGGATTTCCACCGTCAGGCCGTCGGGCGAGGTCAGTCCGATTTGTTGGTTCGACAGCTGCGCAAACGATTCCTGCAATTCGAGGCTTTGTGCATAAAATGGTAGCCCTGTGAGGATTGATGCTGCGAGACTAAAGAGAGATCTCAAGGTAAAAGGCTCCTTTCATAAACAGGCGAACTGCCCGTTTTTAATGGGGGTTTTCGTTCTTTCTGACTGCAAAAAAGGCTATGGAGTTCGTAAATACGTGTCAACCGGGGATCCGGAAAATTTTTTTTAACGGGCCAAAAATGAGTTGTAGTTGTGGAAAAAAGTCCTTTGTTTCTGCATGGTTAGCTGGGACAAATTTTTTTGAAAAAAAGGCCAAAAATGGGCCTAATGAATCTGCAAAAAATTTTCCGGCACAAAAATCGGCCCCTTGGTGACGATCGGAATCCACAAATCGAGGGCGAAGGCGGCTGATCTTGAAGTCGGGTTTGATATGCGAAAGTGAGGGCTAGGAATGGTGAAGAAATAATCAGATACAATTTTACGGGAGGCGCTGACGGCTGTCTGAATGTTGCTTTATTGAACTTTGGGAATGGGGGTTGCGGTGGCTGAGGAGGGTGGTCTCGGGATGGGGAAGCGCGGGATTCAGCTCACGCGGGTGCCGGGTTTGAGATCGGCGGGGACGGTGGCGAGGGTGGTCGTTTTGCCTTCGCCGCCGCAGAGGAGCATGCCGTAAGACATGATGCCGCGGATCTTTCGTGGCGCGAGGTTGGCTACGAGGATCACGGAACGGCCCACCACGTCTTCGGGGGCGTAGGCTTCGGCGATGCCGGAGCAGATGGTGCGCGGTTCGGGATCGCCGGCGTCGACCGTGAGCTTCAAGATGCGATCGGCGTCGGGATGGCGCTCGGCGGCGATGATCTTGGCGACGCGGAGATCGAGCTTTGCAAAATCGCTGAAATCGATTTCGGCTGGAGGCGGCTCGGGCTCGGCCTTCTTCGCCTTCTTTTCGGCCTTCTTGGGCGCTGGCGCAGGCGCGGCGGGGGCTGCAGGGGTGGCTTCGTTTTCAGCCGGCATCTCGACGCGGGGGAACAGCGCTTCGCCTTCGGTCTGCACAGTGGTGCCCGCCTTAAAGGCGCCAAAATTGAGGGTCGATGCGACGTTGCGCAAATCTTCGGGCACGTTCAGACGGTCGAGCAGCGCTTTGGCCTTGCGCGGCAGGAACGCGAGCGTCCAAACGCCCAGGATGCGCAGGGTTTCGCAAAGGTTGTAGAGCACGGCGTCGAGCTTTTGCCTGGCGGCCGCGTCGGTCTTTTCGTTCTTGGCCAGCGTCCAGGGCGCGCTCGAATCGACGTATTTGTCAGCTACCGCGATCACGCTCCAGATGGCGGCGAGCGCTTTATGGAAGGCGAGTTCGTCCATCGCCTGCGAGAGTTCGCGCTGTACTTCGGCGATGCGCTGCTTCAATTCGGCGGCGTTTTCATCTTCGCCCGGGTTGGGCACCACGCCGTTGCGGTAGCGGGCGAGCATGCCGAGGGTGCGGTTAAACAAATTGCCGTAGCCGTTTGCGAGATCGCCGTTGATGCGGCCGCAGAGGCCCTTTTCGGAGAAGTCGCCGTCGGCGCCAAAGCTCACTTCGCGCAGCACAAAATAGCGGAACACGTCGGGCCCGTATTTGCCGGCGATCTTCCAGGGATCGACCACGTTGCCTTTGGTCTTGCTCATCTTTTCGCCGTCGTGGCGCCACCAGCCGTGCGCAAAAATATGCTCGGGCAGAGGCAATCCGGCGCTCATCAGGATGCAGGGCCAGTAGACCGCGTGGAAGCGGATGATGTCTTTGCCGATGAGATGGGTCACATGGGGCCAGAACTTGTTGTAGAGCTCGGCGCCGGGGCCGCCCAGGCCGCTGATGTAGTTGGTGAGCGCGTCCACCCACACGTAAATCACGTGGCCGTCGGCGTCGGGGACCGGAATGCCCCAGGAGAACGTGGTGCGCGAGATCGAGATGTCCTGCAGGCCCTGCTTGACGAAGCTGACGATCTCGTTCTGGCGCGATGCGGGGCGCACAAAATCGGGATGCGTGTTCAAAAATTCGAGCAGGCGGTCGCCGTATTTCGACATGCGGAAGAAATAGCTCGGCTCGACCACCCAGCTCACCTCGTGACCGCTCGGGCTCTTGCCGTCCACCAGCTCATCTTCGGTGAAGTAGGCTTCGTCGCCCACCGAATACCAGCCTTCGTACTTGCCCAGGTAGATGTCGCCCTGCGCTTCCATGCGGCGCCAGATGTCGCAGACCACCGCTTCGTGATCGGCGTCGGTCGTGCGGATGAACTTGTCGGGCACCACGTCCAGAAAATCCCACAGCTTGCGGAAGGGCGCGGAGTAGCGGTCGGCGTGCTCTTTGGGCGAAATCCCGGTCTTGCGCGCGGCTTGCTCGATCTTTAAGCCGTGCTCGTCGGTGCCGGTCTGGAAGCGGACTTCGTCGCCGCAAAGGCGGTACCAGCGGGTGAGAGTGTCGGTGGCGAGGCTCGTGTAGGCGTGCCCGATGTGAGGGACGTCGTTGACGTAGTAGATGGGCGTTGTGAAGTAGCGAACGGTCATAAAAATCCCCAATGCGCGTTCAAAGCGCGGCCTTTTAGCACATTGCGGGAGGATGGGCGAGGGGAAAGGCGGGCGTCAGTTGGGCAGGATGCAGATGTGGTTCTGGCAGGTGGCGGTGTCGCCGTAAAGGCTGCAGTCGCCGTCGTCCAGGCATTGCAGGCAAAGATAGTGGTCGCAAATGGGCGCAGCGGTGGGGCAGTCGCTGGCGCTCAGGCAGGGGCAATGGATGCGGGCATTCGCAAGGAACTCGCCGGTGAGCGTAGATGAGCCAAAATCACCCATATGCGCGTAGATGCCGTCCTCGTCGATTTTGCAATGCCATTCCTTGCTTGCGATATCATCACTGCAATCGTAGTCTTCTGCGCCGCAGCCGTAATCGCATTGATAGTCGTCAGCGTATTTATAGGGATCGCAATGCCAGCCTTTGACGCAATGCTGATTGACACATTGGGCGCCGTCGCTGCAGTCCGCATGCTTGAGGCATTCGACGCATCGATAGTTGTAGTAACATCTTCCGCTGTTTCCGCAATCACTGTCGACATTGCATACCGTGCAGTCGCCGAGCTGGCCTGCTTTGGGCACCTGGCCTGCCGGGCAATGGTTTTGGTCGCAATGGGCATTGACTGCGCAATCGGGATCGACGGAACCGCAGCCGCAGTCGCAGATTCCATTGTTATAAGCCGAAGCATCGCAGGTCCAGTTCCGGCAGCTGCCGTCAGGCGCGCAAACTTTGCCTTCCCCACATTCGTTATCGGTTTTGCAACGGTAGCAAACACCGCGGGTGCAGATGGGAGCGCTGCTGGGACAATTGATATTGGAGGAGCAGCTGCAATCCCTTATCTGGCTGGCTGTAGAACCCCAGCATTCAGTTTTTACGCAAAGCTCGTGATCCGAGGTGTTTGCGCAGTCCGGGTCCTGTTCGCCACAGCCGCAATCGCAAATGCCGTCTCCAATCCTTGATGGATCGCAATGCCAGTTAAAACCACAATGACCGTTGACGCATTTTTCGTTATATTGGCTGTTTGGACAGTCGTCGTCTACCTGGCAATAGACACAGCGATTTTCAACACAATGTCCTTCATTCTCTCCGCCATCCCTGCAATCGTAGTCGCCGGTGCATTCCACGCAACGCCTGTTGACGCAGCGATGCGCGCATTCGTCGTCTGTGCTGCATTGCTCGCAAAGCCAGTTGGCGTTGGGCGAAGGATGGAAACCCTCAGGGCATTGATTGTCGCCGTTGCAGCTCTCAGCGGTCTGATCTTTGCAGTCGGGATCGAAGCTGCCGCAGCCGCAATCGCAGTAGCCGTTGCCAGCGTTGTAGAGCCCAAGCCAGCATTTCCATTCTTCGATGCAATGGTGAGCTAAGCAATGACCTTGTGAGCAATCCTGGTTGTCCATGCATTCAATGCACTGGCCTTCGATGCAGCGACCTCCCGCACAATGGGTGTCGTCGGTGCATTCCATGCATCTGCCCTGATAACAATGGGATTTGTTGACTGGGCGATCGGTGCAGGGGTTGTTTAGGCCGCATTCGCTGTCGACTTTGCAGTTCCAGTTTGCGTTTTCGTCGACAGGCCATGGACGGCCATCCGCATCGTTGGAGCAGCGGTAAGAGTCGCAAACGCTGCTGCTGTCGCTTGTGCAATCGATGTCTTTCACTCCGCAGCCGCAGTCGCATAAGCCGTCGCCATACATGTAGTCGTAGCAGGTCCAGCCTTGCAGGCAATAGCCGTTGATACAGGCTTCACCTTCGGCGCAGGGGTGATTGAAGGCGCATTCCGCGCATTTGCCGCCGACGCAATGGTGATCCGCGTCGCAATGGGCATCTTCGGTGCATGCTGCACATTTGCCGTTTGCGCAATGAGAACCCTTTTCGTTGCCTGCGCAATGGGTATCTTCGGCGCATTCAGAGCAGAATCCGTTTGCGCAGTAAGGCGTTTTTCCAACATCGCAGGTGTTTTCGCGGTTGGCTTCGTTGCATTCGGGCATGCAGAGCCAGTTTTGTCCATCAACGGGCAACGTTGAGTTACAATGTTTCCACTCGCAGTCATCTAAACGAGAGGATTTGCAATCAATGTCGGGTACACCGCAGCCGCAGTCGCATTTTCGGTCGCCATAGCGGTCGCCATCGCAGGTCCAGCCTTTGACGCAGTGATGCTTGAGGCATTGCGCGCCTTCTTCACTGCAGTCTTCTGCGGTGTTGCAACGGCCGCAGATGCCGTCATCGCAGGTTTGGGATCCGGGGCAGTCTGAACTCTCGGCGCATTCGGAGCAGCGGCCTTCAAAGCAATGGGGCTTCGATCCGCTGCAGTTTGATGTGTCGGTTGCGCTGCATTCGGGTTCGCAGAGCCAGTTTTGATGTTCCAATGGCTGGGTGCCGGAAGGGCAGAGATTGATGTAACAGATACTTGCTTCGGCGCTTGCGCAATAGGGGCCTAAGAATCCGCAACCGCAGGAGCATCGATACATATCACCCACATCGGTAGGGGTACAGTTCCAGTCTGAAAGGCAGTGATTGTAGAGACATTGAGAGCCGTCGGCGCAGGGATGGGTGGCGTTGCATTCCACGCAGAAGCCGAGTTCGCAGACGCCTTGTTCGCAGGGGTTGCGGTCGTCGCAAAGGCGCTCGTTTCTGCAGGTTTCGCGGCCGCCTTCCAAAATGACGCGGCGTTCGCCGGTGGGGCAGACGCAATGCTGGCTGTCGGTCGTTTCGCCCTGGCACTGGCCGTTACCGCAGTCCTCATAACAGGGTTCTTTGAGTCGGCAGATGTCGTGGCCGTTGACGGTTTCCTTGATGTAGTCATCGCTGCATCTGCAGCTGTAACCGCCCTGGGTGTTCTGGCAGGTTCCGCCGTCGCCGCAGGGATTGCCCGCCAGGCATTCGTTGACATCGACGCAGCCTTCTCCGACGGTTGCTGGTTCATATCCGCTGACGCAGTCGCATTGGTAGCCGCCTTCGGTGTTTTTGCATTTGCTGTTTGCGCCGCAGAGCTCGGCCTCTTTTTCGCATTCGTCGATGTCGACGCAGCCCTGACCCTGTTTTTCTTCAAAACCGTCGTTGCACCCACAGTTGTAACCGCCTTCGGTGTTTTGGCATTTGCTGTGTGCGCCGCAGATGTTGGGCTGTTCTTCGCATTCGTTTACGTCGACGCAGATGGGCTGACCGTTTGCATCGGTGGTTTCGTTGTAACCTTTTTGGCAGATGCACCGATAGCTGCCATTGGTGTTTTGACAATTACCGCCTTCGCCGCAGGGGGCGCTTAAAATCTTGCATTCGTCGATATCAACGCAGTGAATACCGTCGTTGGCGAGCCAGAAACCTGTGTCGCAACTGCAGACTGCGAGGCCATTGACGGCGTTGCAATATTTTTCGCAGGGAGAGGGATCGCAGGGATCGTAGGTGGGGGTGCTGCCTCCGGATCCGCCCGAATGGTGATCCGTGTCGATGGTGGTGGCATCGGCGAGGGTCGGGCCAGTATAGGGGTCGTTTGCGGCATCTTCGCAGCTCAATCCACAGACTGCGGCCAGAAAACTGAAGAAAATGGGGCTAAAAACGCGCATCGCATTCTCCTTTACGCACTCACGAAAGCGATTTTTTTATAAAGCGACTAAAAAAGCAATCAAACTCTCAGCATGGGCGCTACAAATCCATATTTTTCTTTTTGAGCGATTTATGCGATATAACGGAGCTTTCATGTTTGAGCTGCTCAAGCGGTTCAGGCGGTGCTTTATGACGAAGGTGATGCTTTTGCCGTGTTGTTTGGCTCTGGGGGTTGTGGCCTGCGACGATGACGACGATAACGCAGAGGATGCGGAATTCGTTGCGGACGGATTGGTCAGAGACGGTTCAGCGAGCGATGGTTCATCGAGCGACGGTTCATCGAGCGATGGTTCATCGAGCGATGGTTCAGCGAGCGATGGTTCAGCGAGCGATGGCGAGATAGAGGACGGTTCATCGAGCGACGGCTCATTGAGCGATGGCTCATCGAGCGATGGCGATATAGAGGACGGTTCATCGAGCGACGGCTCATTGAGCGATGGCGAGATAGAGGACGGTTCATCGAGCGACGGCGAGATAGAGG
>JAEEGL011691879.1_pt1 | contig 19255 bp, 18 predicted proteins | sample 9134231 | NCBI WGS metagenome assembly JAEEGL01 (sample SAMN16246548, study PRJNA631951) | gut metagenome | biome: gut microbiome; feature: rumen; material: fiber-attached | host: Bos | place: Iran: Karaj | collected 2018-10 | reverse complement strand
CCCCTGGAAAAGTGCTTTACCGCCAACGTGGTGGCAGTGCAGCGCCGCGAGTTTCCCGAGGCTGTTATAACGCTCAAAGTGCGCCAGCTCATGGGCAAAAACGATTATGTAGCGGAAAAACAAAATTACCGCGCAGTAGTGCTTTTGCCGGGGCGGGGTAATAAACTGGCGCTCGATAAAAAAGCCGCTCAGGATAATCTCTCGGCATTTTATTTGTCCGCCGGCGATAAAATAGAAGCCCACGTTGCCAAAAAAGATAAGAAATATATTTATATAGACCATATAAAACGCTTGCCGTAATTTTTTTTAGCGCATATTTATTCGGAGCTTAAGAATAATGTTAAAACGCCATCTAGCCACAGTTTTTTGTGCGGCTCTGCTTTTGTCTTTTAAACCGGCCCTGGCCCTTGGCGCCGAGGAGATCAAGGGAGAAGCTCTTGATGGCTTTTGGAACGGGCTTGAGCGTACACTGGGCCGCGTTGAGACGCTGGTTGTGAATTTTACCCAGACTCGCCATGTGGAGCTTTTTGCGGAAGATTTAACAGCCGGCGGCATGACTATTTTTGAAGCTCCGGATCATATCCGCCATGAGATAGTAGCTCCTTTTCAAACGGTACTTATCAGCAACGGGCAAGAACTGGCCCGTTATGAGCGGGTGGCCAAAGATAAGCCGTGGCATAAATTAACCGGCGCGGCCGTGAGTGCTATGGGGCAGGTGACGGCCCAGATAGCTCTTTGGCTGCGAGGCAATATCAGATTCAGCCAAAAACAATATGAGCTTAGTGTTTTTAAAAACGGCGAGAGCTACCAGATCAAAATGGTGCCCAAAAATAAAAATATGCGCAAAAATATCAGCTGGATAGAGTTGCAAATTCCCGCCGATTTCAGCCAGGTGGCAAGTGTTACCATGCATGAGGCCGGTGGTGATTATACCAAAATCAGCTATGAAAAACCGCGCGCCAAAGCTAAAATTTCGCCGGAACTGTTTCAAATATCTAAAGCGGAGCCGGCGCCGCTGCCAGAGTGGTAATTGTGGATTTAAACAGTATTCTCACCAAAGCTGCGCGTTATCGTGCTTCCGATATTCATCTTAAGAGTGATTTAAAGCCGCTGATGCGCATAGACGGCCGCTTGATGCCTATTCCCGATGAAGAGCCGCTGGCCGCCGCCGAACTTTTTAATACCATCACGTCTATTATGAATAAGCGGCAGAAGGAGCAATATCTCGCCACCTATGAGCTGGATATGTCTTATATTGTTCCTAGTGTAGCGCGTTTTCGCTTAAATGTCTTTCAGCAACGCGGTGTTATGGGGGCAGTTTTTCGCTTAATTCCGTTTAATCTGGCTACTATCGAAAGTTTGCACCTGCCGCAAGTGCTTTTACAGATTGCCGCCGAAGAGCGCGGCCTTATTTTGGTGACAGGCACCACCGGTTCCGGAAAATCCACCACCCTGGCAGCTATTATCGATTACATAAATTCTCACCGGGCCAACCATATTGTCACCATTGAAGACCCGATAGAATTTATTTTTAAAGACCACTATTCGGCTATCAGCCAGCGCGAAATCGGCTTTGATACCTTTAGCTACAGCGCGGCCTTAAAAAGCGCTTTGCGCCAGGATCCGGATGTTATTTTAATTGGCGAAATGCGCGATGTGGAAACTATTGAGATAGCTTTAACCGCCGCCGAAACGGGCCATTTGGTGCTCTCTACTCTGCATACTCTCGATGCGGTGGAAACTGTAGGGCGCATTGTTTCTCTCTTCCCGCAATATCAGCACCAGCAGATTCGCACTCAACTTGGTACGGTTTTAAAGGCCATTATCTCGCAGCGCCTGGTGCCGACAGCCGATGGCCGGGGGCGGGTGCCGGCGGTGGAAATTATGCGCATGACCGCGCATATCAGAGAACTTATTGATGATCCGCTGAAAACCAGAGAGATTACCGATGCCATGGCCGACGGCAATATCAATTACGGCATGCAAACTTTTGATCAATCGCTCATGGGGCTCCTTACAGCCAAAGAAATCACCTATGAAGAAGCCTTGCGGCAAGCTACTCATCCCGATGATTTTGCTCTGCGTTATTCCGGCATTCATGCCAGTTCCGATGGCAAATGGGAAAGTTTTGAACATAAAGAAACAACCGAAGCATCCGAAGAGGGACTGGGCGCTGATGGCGAGCTGGAAGTTGATCTCAGTAAAGAGCCGGTAATCGAATTGGGTACAAAATGCTGGTAGAACCACTAACTGCCGAAAATATCAATGAAATTTGTGAGCTGGATGCGGCTTGTTTTGCTGCTCCGTGGCAGGTAAACAGTTGGCTTTCCGAGCTGCGCCAGAGTAAAGTTTTGGGCATTAAAGGCTTTGGCGGCTTGCTGGCTCTGGCCTCTTTTTTGCCCGTTTTTGATGAAGCCGAGCTCACAAAGATTATGGTTTTGCCGACAGCTCGCCGCCGGGGGCTTGGAGAAAAAGTGCTTTTTTCGGCTTTGGCCGCGCTTTTAGATTTGCAGGTAAAGCGCCTCTTTTTAGAAGTGGCGGAACAAAATAAGGCGGCGCGCGCTTTTTATGAAAAGCATGGTTTTATTATTAGCGGACGGCGCGAGAATTATTATGAAAATCCGTCTGATAACGCTATTTTAATGGAACTTAATGTATTAGCTTCTTCACTGTTGACGCCCGGCACCGGGTGCGCTATTTCCCATGAAGCTCACGGAGAGGAGCGCTGATGGCAAAGAATAAATGGAATGAAATACTGGATGAGGGGCGGGAAGTCATAGAACTTGAGGCTAAAAGCCTTATGGATTTGGCAGCGCGCCTAAATGATACTTTTGTGGAAGCGGTGCTTAAAATAGTCAACAGCAAAGGGCGTTTGGTGACTTTAGGCATGGGGAAAGCCGGCCATATTGCCATGAAAGTGGCCGCTTCTTTGGCTTCTACCGGCACCCCGGCCTTTTTTGTGCACCCGGCTGAGGCCATGCACGGCGATTTAGGCATGGTGATTAGCGGCGATATGGCTCTCTTATTTTCCCATAGCGGGGAGACCGAAGAGCTCTGCCGGCTTTTGCCCCATCTAAAAGAGCGACGCATTGCCACTATTGCTATTACGGCCAGTCGCGATTCCACTTTGGCCAGAAACAGCGATATTGTTTTGGAACTTGGCGAGATTAAAGAGGCTTGTGCTTTGCCTCTGGCCCCTTCTTCATCCTCGACTTGTATGCTGGCTATCGGTGATGCTTTAGCTTCCGCAGTCTTAAAGACGCGCGGTTTTACCGAGAGCGATTTTGCCCGCCTCCACCCCGGCGGCAGTTTGGGGCTGAGCCTCAGTACCGCCGGCGAAATGATGCGTCGCGGCGAGCGTTGCCCCAGAATTTCTCCGGATACCAAAGTGAGAAAGGCTGTTGAGGCCATTAGCGAAGCCCGTTCCGGTTGCGCCTGCGTGGTTGATGAAAAAGGCAGCCTTTTAGGTGTCTTTACTGATGGCGATTTTCGCCGCGCCTGGGCCCATGATGACAAATTGGCCGATCGCCTGGTGGGCGAGGTAATGACCAGCCCGGGCATCTCTCTTACTGCCGCTACTTTGGTGCGTGAAGCCCGCGTTATTATGAATAAACACCACATAAACGCTCTGCCTGTGCTGGACGAAGCAGGCAAAGTGGTGGGGCTCCTAGATATTCAAGATATTTAAAAATCCTGTTCCTGCCGGGAGCGCTTGGCGCTTTTCTAAAACCTCTCTCCTAACTTGTTGGATTTTTATGAAAAACATCGGGAACAGCCAAAAGAATGCTGCATTTAAATATGGACTCTGCCACTGTCTATGCCGTAACCGGCCTTTCGGTAAGCGATATTGACACACTAAAGTAATTATTTTACGCGAATTACTCAATGCTGCGCTTTTTCTTGGAAAAATATGGAATATTCCAATGTTTTGAATATCAAAACCAATGAGTAATATTAAAAAAACTGATTTGCGACTAGTTAATTTAATTTGGTTGGTTTCACCGTGGAAAAGTTCTCCCTGGCAAGAAAAGCAAATGTTGCAATAAAATATAGCCCTGCTATGTTAAAAAATATGCTTCCGGCTCTATGGCAAAGCCCGCCGGATAGAGGAGCTTTAACGTGAATACTATTACAGTACCCAATGAAGGACTTATCGGCGGCCACAACGGCCAAATTTGTGCAGTTTTGGAGCGGGGCGGCCTCGTTTGTATGCCCTGCAACGGCTCGTACCGCTTTATGGTGGATGCCACCAACAGCAAAGCGGTTATTACCCTTTTGCAATGTAAAAGCCGCACCCAAAAGGCCCCATCGCTCATCTTTGTGGCCGATACAGCTATGCTGAAACAGGTGGTGAGCGGCGTGGACAACGCGGCTAAAAAGCTCATGGAAAAGTGCTGGCCCGGGCCGCTTACTATCCTTTTACCCCCGAGTGACAACCTGCCGCCACAGGTAGTCAAAGAGCTCACCAGAGTCCATGGCAAATTGGGCGTACGCGTGCCGGCCTCGCCGGTAGCCCGCCAGGTGGTTAAACTTTTGGGCCGCCCGGTATTGGTCTCCAGTGCCAATAAGCAAAAAAAGAGCGGCGCTCAGTCGCCGGCCATGATTAAGAAAAATTTTGCCAGCCGCATCGATCTTTTCATCGAGGCCGGCGAGCTCACCAAGTCGGTATCTTCCACAGTGGTGGATATTGAGGACGGCGAGGTAGTGATTACCCGCGAAGGCATTTTTGACGCCGCTTATATCAAAGCTGTTTTAGCTGAAGAAGCGTAAGCCTTTTATAATCTCACACTTTGGCAAAAAAGAGATAAATCCAGTTAATAAGCAGCATAACAAAGAGCGTTTTGCCAAGTATTTTCCACACTTTCTCCGCCGGGTGGCGCTTTATTAAAAGAGCCAGGCATTGCCAGAAAAAGAGCAAAAGGCCGGAAATTATTAGCACCGGGCCCATGGGGTTTTCATAAAAAGCCCGTCCAAATTCACCGTGCATAGCAGCGTTAAAAGAGCGGGTCATGCCGCAAAAGGGGCAGTAATGGCCGGTGACCTTGCGAAAAAAGCAGGTGAGAAAGGGCACCGCATCATGTTTGGCCGAAACCAGCCAAGAGCCCATAAAACGGGCAATAACAAGGAGTATGAGATTGCCGATAGCGAGAATCCAGAGCGTTTGATTACTTTCACGCGGCTCCGGACCGGGGAGGAATAACTTCATAATTTGGGGATTATTCTTCTTCTTCGGCTTTAGGTTTAACCGGGCTATCGGCCACAATCTTGGGCACTAATTGGTCGGGCACGCGCTCATAAGAGACGAGCTTCATGGTGAAGGTGCCACGACCGGCGGTAACCGAGTGCAAATCTGGAGCAAACATCAACACTTCGGCCATCGGCACATTGGCTTTAATGGTGGAGAGACCATCTTTGGTATCCATGCCCAAAATACGCCCGCGGCGGCTATTCAAATTGCCCATGATATCGCCCATGTTCTCTTCGGGGACAATAACTTCCATCTCCATGATGGGTTCCAAAATCACCGGCTTGGCCTGAGCCATAGCCGCTTTAATACCCTTGGAGCCGGCAATTTGGAAGGACATTTCGGAACTATCGACATCGTGATATTTACCATCGATACATTCAACTTTAATATCCACCACCGGATAACCGGCCACAATACCCTGTTTAAGGGCATTTTGAATACCTTTATCAACTGAGGGGATCCACTGTTTGGGAATGGCGCCGCCCACAATGCAGTTGACATATTCATAGCCCTTGCCGGGATTAGGCATGACATTCAAAATAGCCACACCAAACTGGCCACGACCGCCGGATTGTTTTTTATGCTTGCCTTCGATGTTGTCCACCCGCTTGGTGATAGTTTCGCGGTAAGGCACATTGATGGGGGCCAAATCGACATCAATACCGTAGCGGCGGCGCAAACGCTCCAAAGCCACTTCGAGGTGTGTGACGCCGCAACCGGAAAGCACGAGATCCTGGGTGATTTCGTCATGGCCGAAACCATAAGCCTGATCTTCTTCTTGCAGGCGCTTGATACCCTGGCCTATTTTATCAATATCATTCTTGTTTTTCGGCAAGAGGCGATAAGAAATCAAAATCGGCGGGATAGGTGGCAAATCGAGTTGCGGAGCATCTGGAGTACTCGCTAAAGTGTCGCCGGTGTCGGTATCTTTTAGTTTGGCAACTCCGCAAATATCACCCATAACCGCTTTATCGATACCTTCGGTTTTACGCCCCTGAAGAGCGAGCAAAGTACCGAGGCGCTCTTGGTTATTGTTTTTGCGCACATTGTAAATAGTGCTGTCGGAAGAGAGCGTACCGGACAAAACTTTCATAATATTGATTTTGCCGGCGTGTTGATCCACCAAAGTAGTAAAGACAATGGCGTTAGTATCACCATGCTGATCGCGGGGAATTTCCACTTCCTTGCCGTCTTTATCGTGCGAGGGATGAAGCGGCCCCTCCAGCGGTGAGGGCATCAAGTTGACAATCATATCCATGAGCATGGGAATACCCATGTTGCGCACAGCTGAGCCCACGAGGACAGGTGTTAAAAGGTGGTTTTTCAGAGCATTGGAAGTACCGCTCACCAATTCTTCCTGTGACAGCTCATCGGTTTCCATAAATTTATCAAGCAGCTTTTCATCGGTGCCGGCCACCTCTTCCATTAGTTTGTAACGCTGCTCTTTGGCGAGTTCCAGCATATCGGCCGGAACATCTTCCAAATGGAATTTGCCCTTGCCATCACTCTCGAAAATGCGGGCATTCATATTGATGAGATCAACAATGCCTTTAAAGGAATCTTCTTTACCGATAGGCAAAACCATGGGAATGGCGTCGGGAGCCATGCGCTCTTTAATTTGTTTAAAGCAGCCCAAAAAGTCGGCCCGTTCACGATCCATCTTGGAAATAAAGATAATTTTGGGAATCTTGCGCTCATCGGCCATTTTGTAAGTGCGCAGCGTTTGGGCTTCAACACCGTCGGGGGCGCTGACAAAAGAGATAATGCCTTCAGCTACACAAATGGCGTTTTGGGTAAATTGGAAGAAATTGCCATCTCCAGGGGTGTCTAAAATGTTGATTTTAGCCCCTTTCCACTCACAATTAGCTACATGGAGAGCAAGCGATGATATGCGTTTTTGCTCCTCCGGATCGGTGTCGAGAATTGAGTTGCCATCGTCAACTTTGTTGAGGCGGGTAGTCACACCACTGGTAAAGAGCATGGCCTCAGCGGCCGATGTCTTGCCTGTACCTTTGTGACCAACTAGAGCGATGTTGCGAATGTCCTTGCTTTCAAAAGTGCTCATCCTTACTACTCCTTTGGCATCCGAGCTAATTGCCGGAAAGTGTTACAAGCTTTTATAGTCATCATCTTCTTGAAGTGCAACAGAAAAGGGAGTATCAGCTAAAGATATTGGCTCGAATTTTAAAAAGGCCAAATTTTGCTAAAAGTTAAGGCACGATGCATGAAAAGAACAGAAAAAAAGAGTAATTTTGAAACATTACCTAAAGTGCAATCAACAAATGAAAAACTAAATAAATCACCGCGAGAGAGAATTAAGCCGGTGGTAGCAGCCAAAAAATTAGCCGGGGAAAGAGAAAATCGCGCTTTTTTGCCCCGCCCGCGCTACATTCCGCGAGAGTGGGAAGACGGACTTGCCGCTTATCTTTTGGAACATTATCGGCCCAAGCACGGAGCTGCCAAAGTAAATGACGCGCCGTCTCTCGCCCGCCTACTGGGGAACGATGTAGCCGAACTGGCCGAGATTTACAACCACGCCCGCGGCCAAATGAAGCCCAATCTCTTTCAAAAAACCGGCCTCAGAGCTGCTTACCTCGGCCACTATTTTCTTTTAAATGCCGCCCGCACTTTTGCTATCATGGGGGAATTGCAGGAAATACTCACAATCTTGCTCCAAAAAATAGAGCCGGGCGAAGATGGCTGCAAGGTTGTGCGTCTCTTGGACCTTGGATCCGGCCCGGGCAGTGCCGGCCTGGCCTGCGCCGCTACTCTCCTTACTCTTATGCCGAAGGAGATGAATATTGAACTAGATTTTGTGGACAAAGCTCCGCAATTACTCGCTGATATCGGGCCGCTTGCTCACTATTTGGGGCTTAGCGAGCCTAAAGATTCGCGCCTTAAAATACGCACTATTCGCGGCGATATTTTGCAGGAGGCGCCCAAAGTAGCCGGTGGTTATCACATTATTTTAATGGCCAATATTTTAAACGAGGTCATAGGTGCCAGCAGGCGCAACGTTTTGGAAGAAAAAGCCGAAAATTTACGCACTCTTTTAGAGAGCCGCCTGGCTCCGGGGCTTGGTTTTGTCACGGTAATCGAGCCGGCTACCAAAGATTGCACAACTACTTTGCTGGCCTGTCGGGAAACTCTTAAAGAGCGCCTTTATACCCTCGCCCCCTGTCTGCACGATGAAAGTTGCCGCCTTTTTATCGGCGGCAAAGATTGGTGCCATAGTGAGCGTGCCTGGACGCGCCCGCGCTTAATAGAAGAGCTGGATCATGTAACTTCTCTTGATCATACGCTTTTGCGCTGGTCATACTGGGCTTTTACCCCCTGGGCCGATGGCCCAATAGCCGCTCTGGCACAAAAAGTGCGCTCTTGCCCGGGCATGGCCCGCCTGGTCAGCGGCTTTATTCCGGTAAAATCAAAACACTGTTATAAATTGCAACTTTGCGGTGCAAAAGAAATGATTTTGCAACAAACAAAAGATGATAATCCGGCTTTTCTTTTGGAAGAAGCCACCTTTTCCGCCAAATTAACGACTAAGGAGCCGGAGAAGGCCGTTTATCCCAGGCGCGGAGTTTTGTGGTTTCCGCGGCGCAAGTCTCTTGTTAGCCGCGAAGGCTCATGATATAATAGCCCGGCGCTTCTGGCTGAAGCGCGGTAAAAGGAATTTACTAATGGCTTATAAGCGCTTTCTTATTTTGCTACTAGCCGCATTACCGCTGGCTTCTTGTGCCGATCACGACCTCGGCAAAGCCTGCCCGCTAACTTTAGATGCCGCCAGTGATACAGCAGAAAATATGACCTCGGTCAATGAGGTTGTTTCACAGGACCTGGCCTTTGACTGTGCCTCATACATTTGTATCGCCACCAAAGGCTCCTCCGGCTATTGCAGCCAAAAATGCCGCAATGACGGCGGTTGCCCGCTTGGTTTTACCTGCCGCCAGGTGCAAGAAATAGGTCCTTATGCCAAAAATAAATTTTGTGCTTTTAAAGAGTGTAAAAGCGCTGCCGATTGCGGTGATGAAGAGCTTTTTAATTGTGTAACCATGCCTAATGTGCACCCGCGCGAGGAGATTAAGCTGTGTCAATACAAAAAAGAAAAGTAATTTTAGTAATTTTTGGATGCTTCCTGCCCGCTTTTTTGGCTTCTTGCAATAAAGAAGATTTGGGCACTCCCTGCGCCGTTGATGAAAAAAAATGGTCGGAAGGCGTCAATAAAAACGAAATTGTGGTTGGTGAAGAGCCGGTAATCACTGATGAACAAATCTTGCAAGACGGTATTTGCGAGACTTTTATCTGCTTAAATCACCTCAATATGCCCCCATACTGTTCGCGCCGTTGTGATGACAATAATCCCTGTCCTGATGGTTTTACTTGCCAAGCCGTGCAGGATTTGGGGGCCCATGCCGGTGAAGCTTATTGTGTCTTTGCTCCTTGCGAAAAAGATTCCGATTGCCAGGATGTAAAGCTTTATCAATGTGCCACTATAGCCTCCACTACCACCGACGCCACCGCCACTTTCAAACGTTGCCAGCCAAGAACCAGTGATAAAGATCAAAAATAAATGCAACTTTTAAAATCGCCTTATATTGTTCGGACGCTGATTTTTTGTGCCTTGGCGAGTTTTTGGTCCTGCTCCGGCCATGCACCAGCCAAAAACGGCGCCGAAGTTTTAAATGAACAGCACTTATCGCGCCTTACCATAACAGCTAAAAGCGGCGAGGTATATGAATTTAAAGTAGAACTCGCAAAAACTCCCCATGAGCACATGGTTGGCCTCATGCACCGTGAAAGTTTACCCAGAGGGCAAGGTATGCTCTTTATTTTTGCGGATGATGCCGTGCGCTCTTTCTGGATGAAAAACACTCTCATTCCCCTCGATATGCTCTTTATTTCCTCCGGCGGTCAGATAGTGGGCATAGTTCATGAAGCCGAGCCGCTCACTTTAGAAAGCCGTTCTGTCGGCCAAAAAAGTCGCTATGTTTTAGAAATAAACGGCGGACTCTGCCAAAAACTGGGAATAACCACCGGGGATATGGCTGATTTAAAAGAAATTACAGAAAGATAAGGGAAGATTATTGCTTATTTCCAGAAGCCATCGCTGACAGTCACTTGGCTGCCACCTTTTTCGGCAGTACCGGCAATAGGGCCGCCGACGACATCAAGAGTATATTTGCCGCCCTTCATTTGCCCGGCCACCGGTGAGAGGCCAAAACCGGCCGGGCCGGCGGCTGTTGAATCACTGCGCACAGTGTTGAAGCTGGATTCAAAGCGCTCATTTAAAAAGATAAAATCTTTTGATTGCAACTCTTTAGCTACCCAAATTGTATATTTGGTGGCCGGGCTTAAAATGGTGCCGATAGAAAGTTCCACCTCCTTACCGGAAGCTTTTGGAGTGCTGGTAATAGGCTCGTTATCATTACGCAAAAGACCGATATTGGCCGAAGTTACACTGTTGGGATTAACTTCACCGCTGAAGGTTATTTTCATGGTTTGGCGGCTAATCGGCACATTGGTGGCATTTGATTCCGGCTCCACCTTAACAACACAGAAATCAGCATATTTATTGCAAAAATTTTGCTCGCATTTTGAGCATGAGCCACAATCGTCATCTTCGTTGCAAAGAGTTTCGCACTTATTGGTAGCTACATTGCACTCTGTGCCTTCAGGGCACTTGCCGCAACCTTTTTCGCCTTCTTCACCATTCACCGGATGGCTACAAGAAGCAGCTAAAAATACCGTCAAAACCGTGCTTAATAATAATCCCGCTTTTTTCATTGCTCTTTCTCCTCCTGAAAACAGATTTGAAAAAAACAGCCTTAATCATTCTATTGTTATTGCCTCAAAAGTCAATATTGGAGGTGAGCAAAATAGCCTTTAACAAACACTGCCGGCAAATGGGGATATTGCAACCGCACTAAAAAATGTTGTAGTGAAAACCGGCGGGCATTAGTAAATGCGCCGCCAGTAAAAATCAGGGGTTTTCCATGCCGAAAAAAGAGAAAGCATTGTTTTTGTTTTTAATACCGACTGTTATGACATTTGTCGCTTGCTCTTCACCGGAAAAAGCCGCGGAAGATTTTTGCGCCTTCCACGCCGCCGGCCAACTTGAGAGCGCCTATAATCTTCTTTCCGCACGCAATCGGGCTGAGATTTCAGAAAATGATTATAGCCACTTTAACTGGGATCAGCGGACTTTTGATTTGCGCCTTTTGCAAAAAAGAGACATCTGCCATGCCACTGTACTGCGCCAATCGCCTACCGATGCCATTACCAGCCTGGAGATAACCTTGCGCGGCGACGATAAGGCTTTTAGCTGTATGCTCCCGCTGATAAAAGAAGACGGCAACTGGAAAGTTACCAGCTATTGGCAACCGGCTCTGGATTATAAGGAGCAGCTTAGAAGGCTCCATGATGCCCTTTTGGAGGCCCAAGGAGCACTGGCCATAAAGGACGATCGCACCTACTTAAAAAACGCCGGCCAACCTTTGGCTGATTATTACGATAATTTGAGCCGCATCACCAATACTTACCAAATGGCTAAAAGTTTTAGCCCGCTAGCTTTTTGTTTTAGCAATTTAAATCCCGACGGCGGCCAAGCCATGGCCTATAATTATTTAATTTTTGAGCGCAAATTAACCGCCTTTCCCCAGGAGCTATTGAACCAGGAGGCCAAATATCGCGAACTCCTGGAGCTCGTAAATAAAAATTATGCCCCGGAAGCCACCAGCATAACCCGCGGTGTGCGCTGGGATTTACTCCGTTCAAAACTGGTTTTTGAGGAAAGCGATAGCAGCTCGAAAGTGGAATATTACTTTGCCGTTTGGGGTAAAATAAAGGAGCCGCTCTCTTACCAAATTGATATTTTTGATAAAAGCGGGGCCAAAGTGCAGGAAGGCCACGGGAAAGAGGCTGATATTATTAGTGATTTTCCGGCTATTATCCCAGATGCTCCTCCTCTTACCCTGGTGGTGACAAAATTGCCGAAATTGCCCTCCTATACGGCCCGGCTGGAGATAATTTTCAGCGAGCCGGATCAACTTACATCTTACCGCCTTATTCTGCCGGTTAAGCGCGAATATTTAGATTAACCGCCGTTTACCGGACTGATTTAGCGCTTATTCTCACCCCATTTAGCCACAAAATATTAAAAAAACGGCCAAAAATTTGCGCTGTTAACAAAAGTGTTTAAACTTGCCGCTAGGAGAAAGGGATGGACAATGAGCCCAGCCAAGAATCAACCTAGACTCACCTTTGAACAGGCCCTGGCCGCCGGACGCCAGGCACTGGGGCTGGTAACGATTCATGAGGAGCGTCTCAAACATCGCGGGATAGGCGATGAATTTCGCCAAACATTACAAAAGGCCGTGGAAATTTTAGAGGCCGACACCAGTTTGGGCCATCTGCGTCCGCCGGTGGATTGCGATTCACCGCAGGAAAAAGCGCAGAAGGAGCTGGTAGCCTGGATTCAGAGCTTTAGAGAGGCCATAAATATCCGCTACAAAGATAATCCCGCCATGTTGCAGACCTTTGGTGTGGGGCTCACCATCGATCCCAAAGATCTTTTGCAAATCTACGAACACACCAAAACTCTTTTGCATGTGGCCCGCAATCATCTGGCCTCAGTGGAAGCGGCAGGTATTGTGCCGGCCGATTTGGATGATGCTGAGCAAATGCTCGAGCATCTTATTGCCATGCAACAATTCACAGCCAAAGAGGACACCCAAAGCGGTATGCGCGTAGAAAGGCGCAATGCGCGCCTGGTTATCGAGCAGGCGATTGACCAACTTTTAGGCGCGGCCGCCATGGAATTTCGCCGCGAGCCGCGTTTGCAAAATCTCTTTTTTACCATTTTGACCAACATTAACTCAGAACTACAATAACCCATGGAAACAATTGACTTAATTACACTTGGTTGCCGGGTTAACCAGGCGGAATCAGGTAGTCTTGAACGCTTTTTGCTCACTAGAGATATTGCCGTTAATCATGGGCTTTCCGGCAATAAATGGGTAGTTATCAACACCTGCGCCGTAACCGCAGTCGCCGCCGCCACAGCAAAAAAACAAATTCGCCGCGCCGTCCGCTTAAATCCCAGCAGTAAAATTATTGTCACCGGCTGTCTGGGGGCTCTCGAAGGCAGCGCTCTTTTAAAGATGGCCGGGGTTGTCGCTGTTTTCGGCCCGGCCTCCTGGATCAAAGTCGCCTCATTCATTCTGGGGCAGGAAATAAGCATAGCCACTGAACTATCGCCCATTTTGGCCGTAGCCGGCTACCGCACCCGCCCGGAGATAAAAGTACAAGACGGCTGCGACGGTAAGTGTGCCTATTGCACCATTCCCAAAGCTCGCGGCCCGAGCCAAAGCGCGCCTTTTGAGCAGGCAGTGGCCTTTATCGGCCAAATTGCCCAAAAAGGTTATAAAGAAATTGCGCTATCCGGTATTCATTTAGGCCGCTACGGCATAGACTTAAAACCAGCCACCTCTCTGGCCGCGCTGGTGCGGGAACTTGTTATAAAGAACAGAGCGGTACGTTTGCGCCTCGGTTCTCTTGAAGCTATTGAAATTACAGATGAATTACTAAATACTCTCAGCGAATATGAGGCGCGTATTTGCCCCCATTTTCATCTGCCTTTACAAAGCGGGAGTGATAGCGTTTTAGAGCGCATGAATCGCCCATATAAAAAAGCCCTGTTTAGGGAAAAAGTTCTGGCTTTAAAAGAGCGCTTTCCCCTGGCTACCATCGGCAGTGATATAATAATCGGCCACCCCGGCGAAGATGCGGCCGCTTTTAAGGAAACCATGGATTTTCTCCAAAATGTGCCGCTTGATTATATGCATATTTTTCCCTTCTCCCCGCGCCCAGGCACCCCGGCTTTTAATATGGGCGATACTCCGCCGGCGCCGGTGCTTAAAGAGCGCTTAAAAGAGGTGCACGCTTTTGATTTTGAACGGCGTAAAGCCCTCTATGCCCGGCAGATAGGGCGCCAGCTATCAGTAATTTTTGAGCAGAAAAACGGTGCTTATCTAATCGGCACCAGCGAAAACTATATAGAAGTGCACTTTAAAACCGGCGCTGATTTAGAGCCTTCGCCTTTTAAGCTGCACCAAATTACTGCTGGTAATTATATAAATGAAAACGGGCATTTATTTTTAAATGCAGAAAATTTGTAAAAAGATCTTGACAAGCGCCTCCGGCCTTAATATAAGGAGCGCCGAGCTAGGCGCGTAGCTCAGTGGGAGAGCACCACCTTGACACGGTGGGGGTCAGCGGTTCAACCCCGCTCGCGCCTACCATCCTTTTATCAATCCAAATAGATTGCAAAAGAATCTTAAAGGCTGTAGAAGTCTATTGTCTTTACCTTGGAGGTGGCCTATGCCCCAAATGCCCAAATACAATTTGCAAACTCTCCTTGATATCCGCGAAAGAGAAAAAGGCGAAGCGGAAAATGCCTTTGCCGATGCGCAAAAAATTCTCCTGCGCGAACAAAAGCGCAAAGAAGAAATGGAGCAAGAGCTGGAGAAAATGGTGCTGCGCCGTGAGGAAAAGCGCAAAGAATACGCCGAAAAACAGATGCGCGGCGAAATGAGTACCCAAGCTGTTATCTCCGGCAACCATTATATTGATCGTTTAAAAGAAGAAGAGGTGAATCAGCAGGAGGTCATTGCTTCGCAACAACGCGTTGTAGAAGATAAAGAGCGCGGTGTGGAGCGGGCCAGAGAAGCCATGATCAAAGCTACTCAGGATTTAAAAGCCCTGCAAAAACACAAAGAAAAGTGGGAAAAAGAGGTAAAAAAAGAGCTGGCAGCCAAAGAAGAAAACGAGCTCGATGACCTTTCACAAGCCGCCTTTATGCGCACCCACAGCTAAGCTAATCTATGCACCCAGGCCTTCGCGCCATATTTTCTAAAGTTTTAGTGGAATATCTTCTATCGGATAAATGGAACTTTGTATGCTACCTCTGAGAATAAAGTCTTATCGGAACAACATTAATCAAGTAAGTTAGCATCTATTTCCGCAAATTCGGCCGCTTCTTCTTGGCTATGGCCAAGAGCCATGAATTTTTTGGTCAGGGACAGGGCTTTCTCAAGTTTTCCTTGATCGATTGTTTGCTTTTTCTTAGTTGCCAGCGCTGTTTCTCTTTGCTCCAACTGAAGTCGGATTTTGCTTAGCTCTTTCTCTGCTTTGGCTATTCTTTTCTTGGCTTCGACTATCCTCTTATCATCCTTTCCCTTGATTTTAATCAGCGAGCCCCAGTCACGATTTTTTCCGCTTTTTGGAGCTCCAGAAAGTGGATAGCCATCTCTCTGACCTCACCCCTTGCAATTAAGCGATATTATTGAATAATTCCCCTCTCCAAAACAGCAAGGGGGAAAAAGCCTAGAATTGGAGTCCCTCCCGGCATCGGGGAGGGACGATTTTTAATGATTTCCACTACTTGAGGAGGAGAGGTTAGGTCGGTCAGTTGGTGGCGCGCATTTGTAAACGCAAATTGCGTGCCAAAGTGTGTCAGGTGACACAGTGGTGAGACAGTTTTGAGAGCCACACACATAAGAAACGTAATTAATCGTATTGTCATGGTTAAATAATTGGGCTCATTCGGCTACTACGATATTTTTCTGTTTTACTAGCCCGCCCGCTGTGTTATCAGCTAAGGCTTAGCTGCTTGGAACGGCGGCTTCTTGGCGCAATTTCTAAAGGTGCTATTCTGGGTTTATTATGAAACTGCTTATCATTTACTTTTTGGCGCTCTCGTTTATTTGCCTGCGTGACTTTTTTAAGGTGAAAAATCTTGATGATTATGTTGTCGCCGGCCGCCGGCAAAGTGCCGCTTTGGTCTTTATGAGCCTCATGGCCACGGTTTTGGGGGCTTCGGCTACAGTTGGCATTGCCGCCCGGGCCGAAAAGATAGGCTTTGCCGCTTTTTGGTGGCTTGGTGTTGGGGCTATCGGCCTCTTTCTTCAGGGAATATTTTTGAGCCAAAAAGTTCACGACCTTAAGGTGCGCACTCTGCCGGAAATTGCCGAAAAGTGTGTGGGAAAAAGCGGGCGCAAACTAGTGGCCTTAATTATTGCTGTCTCGTGGATAGGGATTATTGCCGCCCAGTTTGCCGCTCTGGCCGGTTTTATCGGCCTGGTTTTAGGGCATGAAGCCGGCAAGGAAGTGGTATTAATCACCGCGGCTATTGTTATTATATATACACTTCTTGGCGGGCAGCTTTCTGTTGTGCGCACCGATGCTTTGCAATTTACCATTTTGAGCCTCGGCTTTTTGCTGGCCGCTATTTATCTTTTTGGCGGCTTTTCCGGGCTGGAGTCAAAAGCGGCAATAATTACTGCGGAAAATCCTTCGAAAACGCTGGTGACATTTGGTAACTTTGCGCTTTTAAATGAAAAATTCACTTTTCCCGATTTGCTTATGATGACCTTTACAGTAGGTGGCGCCTATTTTTTAGGCCCTGATGTTATTTCCCGGAATTTGGTGGCAAAAGAGGCGGGTGCGGCCAAAAAAGCTGTTTTGGCCGGCAGCTTGGCCATTATTATTTTTAGCATCCTCATTGTTAGTCTCGGTATGTGGGCCGCTACTTACGTTCCGGACTCTCTGGCCATGGGCACCAATCCTCTTTTCCGCCTAGTTTCCCTATTACCTCTCCCGCTGGCGGGGCTCCTCTCGGTGGGCCTTTTGTCGGCGCTCCTCTCTTCGGCTGATACCTGCCTCATCAATTCGGCGGCCATTTTGGGCAGCGATATTATTGGCACTCAGAGGATTGCCGTTTTGCGCTTACTGGTAATTGTCATTGGGGCTCTGGCCACTTTTCTCGCGCTTTTGGGCCATGACATTATCGCTCTTTTGACCATAGCCTATTCGGTATATACGCCGGGTATTGTGGCGCCGCTCGCTCTAGCTATCATGACGCATAAAAAATATGCCATAAGAAAGCCGCTTTGGTATGCCGGAGTCTGTTTGGGCGGGCTCTTTGGCCTTGTTCCGGCTATCCTTGCGGCTGCTAGCAAAATAGTATGCCCGCCCTGGCTTCCCCATATCGGGATGGCTATTTCTCTTATTCTGGCTTTAATGAGCTTAAAAAAAAGGAGCAATAAGGAGGGATTATCGCTAGAGAGCTAAGCCAAGCTTAATTTTATAATCACTCCCAGCACCAGCACTATAAGGAAGGCTATTTTTATTGTGCGCCTTTTATGCACCAGGCGCTTTAAATTATTATTTTCTTCGCTGTCCTGGCCATTTTGCTCCTTATTTTTTAAGGTTTTTAAAAGGCTATGTTCGGCTACAAAAGAGAGCACGATACCTAAGCTGGAGATAAGAAAAGAGCCGATAACATCGGTAACAAGTGTTTCAAAAGCGTGGATATGCCAGTCGGCCATATAATGATAGCTACCATGTTTCCACAAAAAATAACTTACTAAATTTATGCCCCAAAAAGCGCAAAGTATAATTGGCAGCAAACTTTCGGCAAAGGCGATTTTATATAAACTGTAATTCGCTTCACTATTTTTTTTATCATAATTCATGAGCAAAATAGTGGCCATAATAACCATGAGGAGAGAGATCACCATGGTAGAGCACCATGAGATAAAAGTATAATAATCGCGGCATATTCTATGGCTTATGGCATAAATCAGATTATATATAGCCGGCAAAGCGGCCAAGATACTAAGCGGAATAGTCCAGGTGCCATTGATAAACTCACGTTTAAGGGCCTTTTTATTGATAACAGGCTGTTCTAAATCATTTTTTTCCATTATTTTCTCCTATGCTAATTTCCTTTCCAAAAAAGCATCAAAAAGCGTGAGCGCCAGCATGGCCTCAGCCACCGGAATAATGCGCGGGCAGAGGCAGCAGTCGTGGCGACCCTTAATGGTTATCGCGCAGGGCTCGCCCTTGGTATTAACGGTTTTTTGGGTAAGCGCGATGGAGGGCGGCGCTTTAACCACAAGAGTCACCACAATAGGAGCGCCGTTTGAGAGGCCGCCGTTGGTGCCGCCGGCGTGGTTAGTAAGCGGGCCCGCCGGCCCCAGTTGGTCATTACTCTCGCTACCGCGCATGGTGGCAAAAGAAAGCCCCTCGCCAAAGAGCACCCCTTTAACGGCACCAATGGAAAACATAGCCTTACCGATGGTGGCATCCAGCTTGCCAAAGACGGGGCTCCCCCAGCCGGCGGGCACATTTTCGGCCACGATGACCACCTGGCCGCCGATGGTGTCCCCGGCCGCCCGCAGGTCAGCAATGAGCTTTTCAGCCTCGCGGGCGGCCGCTCTATCGGGCAATCTATAGGGATTTTGTTCAATAAATTCCTTTTCGCGCTCCGCGGCGCAAATAGGCCCGATTTGCTTGGTATAGCCATATATATTGATGCCCTGCCTTTTTAAAATGGCCTTTACTATAGCGCCGGCGGCAACTCTCGCCACTGTTTCGCGGCCGGAGAGGCGGCCGCCGCCCGGCCCGGGCATAGTGCCATATTTATGATACCAGCCAAAGTCGCCGTGACCGGGGCGGAATATATCGGCAACATCTTTATATTCTTCGCTATTTTGCGCCACATTGGGTATGAGTATTGTAAGCGGGGCGCCGCTGGTTTTGCCATCACAGAGGCCGGAAACTATTTGGAATTCATCGGGCTCTATGCGACTCGTGGAAACGGCGTCACCGGCCGGGCGGCGGCGAGCGAGCTCAGCGGTTATCACGGCAGGATCAATGGGCAAATTAGCGGGCAAGCCGTCTAAAACAGCGCCCATCATGGGGCCGTGTGATTCACCAAAGGTGGTGATTTTTAAATAGCGGCCGAAAGTGTTCATGGGGACTCCTGTTAGATTCTATCGATATTGTTGCCCTTCAGTTTGGAATATTTACCAGTTTTAGCTGGTAAATTCTAATACATTCTAAAAGACTGATAAAATTTTCTTTTCTTTTAAATAGGCTACAAATTTTTCATCAGATAATATTTCATCATAGTTGCTTTTAGCTTTTTTTACAGCAATATCTTCT
>JAEEGL010119557.1_pt1 | contig 19255 bp, 12 predicted proteins | sample 9134231 | NCBI WGS metagenome assembly JAEEGL01 (sample SAMN16246548, study PRJNA631951) | gut metagenome | biome: gut microbiome; feature: rumen; material: fiber-attached | host: Bos | place: Iran: Karaj | collected 2018-10 | reverse complement strand
GGTCGTGCCCAGGGCGGTCGGCAACGTAGGTAATAAGATCTTCATACCTACCCTCTGTCCTCGGCCTCAGCTCGTCGAGGATCTCGCAGACGGTTTTGACGACCTCGAGGTTCGTGCGTTCATTGTGCCCGCCGACATTGTAGGTCTCGCCAGGGACGCCCTTAGCGTTCACGAGGCAAAGTGCCTTAACGTGGTCGTCGACATAGAGCCAGTCGCGCACGTTCGCGCCCTTCCCGTACACGGGAAGCGGCTTCCCGTCGAGACAGTTCAGGATGATAAGCGGAATGAGCTTCTCGGGGAAGTGATAAGGCCCGTAGTTGTTCGAGCAGTTGGTGATCAGGACTGGCATGCCGTACGTGTCGTGCCAGGCGCGGACAAGATGGTCGCTCGACGCCTTCGACGCGGAATAGGGCGAATGCGGCGAATAGGGCGTCTTCTCGGTGAAAAAACCGCTTTCGCCGAGCGTGCCGTAGACTTCGTCGGTCGAAATATGCTGAAAGACGAAATTTGGATTCGTGCGCCACCATTTGAGGGCGGCCTGGAGGAGCGTCGCGGTTCCGACGACGTTGGTGCGGATGAACTCGCCAGGTCCGTCGATCGATCGGTCGACGTGCGACTCCGCCGCGAGGTGGAAGATCGCGTCCGGCCGGAACTCGGCGAAGGCGCGGTCCATCGCATCCTGGTCGCAGATGTCCGCCTTGAGGAAGGAAAGCCGCGGGTTGGAGGAGTCGAGAGTCGCGGGGTCGAGCCCGACCTCCTTGAGCGACTCGGGGACGCCCGCGTACGTGAGCTTGTCGACGACGAGCACGTCGGCCTCGGTCTCCTTGAGGAGAAGCCGCACGAGGGCGGACCCGATGAAGCCGGCTCCGCCGGTCACGATGCAGCGCTTGGTGTATGCCATGTCAGATGTCCTTTACAAGGTTCTTGAGATACGTGCCGTAGCTGGACTTGCCGTATCCGTCGGCGAGCCTGCGCAGCTGCGCGTCGTCGATCCAGCCGCGGGACCAGGCGATTTCCTCGATGCAGGAGATCTGGAGCCCCTGGCGCTCTATGAGCGCGCGCACGAAGTTTGTCGCGTCCGCGAGCGACTGGTGGGTCCCCGTGTCGAGCCACGCGAAGCCGCGCCCCATCGTCTCGACGGTGAGACGGCCCTCGTCCAGGTACATGCGGTTGAGGTCCGTTATCTCGTACTCGCCGCGGGCGGACGGCTTCAGCTCGGCGGCCTTCGCGACGACGTCGTTCGGATAGAAGTACAGCCCCACGACTGCGTAGTTGGACTTGGGTCGGGCCGGCTTCTCCTCGAGCGAGACGGCCTTGCCCTCCGCGTCGAACTCGACGACGCCGTAGCGCTCCGGGTCGCTCACGCGGTAGCCGAACACGGTGGGCTCCTTCTTTGCCGCGGCGGCCTTCAGCAGGCGCGGAAGGTCCGCCCCGTAGAATATGTTGTCGCCGAGGACGAGGCACGCGTCGTCGCCGCCGAGGAACTCGCGCCCGAGCACGAAGGCCTGGGCGAGTCCGTTCGGGACCTCCTGCACCTTGTAGGTGAACTTCATGCCGAGGTCGGATCCGTCGCCGAGGAGCCGCTCGAAGTTGGGCAGGTCCTGCGGCGTCGAGATGACCAGCACCTCGCGGATGCCTGCGAGCATCAGGGTCGACAGCGGATAGAACACCATCGGCTTGTCGTAGACGGGCAGTAGCTGCTTCGACACGACCTTCGTGAGCGGATGGAGACGCGTTCCGGCGCCTCCGGCTAGAATGATGCCTTTTCTTGCCATCGCCCTGCCTCCTTAGCTTGCCTGCCACGGCTCGATTTCCGCGAGCGGCGGGTGTTTCTGGTCCTTTTCCGAAAGCTTGATCTCGACGTCGACCTCGGGCCACCGTATCTTGAGCGCGGGGTCGTCGAACATGAGCCCCCGCTCGCTCTCCTTGCAGTAGAGGTTGTCGCACTTGTACGAGAAGAGCGTCTCGTCCTCCAGCACGACGAAGCCGTGGGCGAACCCGCGCGGGATGAAGAACTGCTTCTTGTTGTCGCCCGTCAGGACGACGGAGACGTACTTGCCGAAAGTGGGCGAGCCCTTCCTGATGTCCACCGCGACGTCCCACACCGCGCCCTTTATGACGCGCACGAGCTTAGCCTGGCAGTGCTCGCCTGCCTGCCAGTGGAGACCGCGCACGACGCCCTTCGACGAGAAGGACTCGTTGTCCTGCACAAAGTCTGCCGTGACGCCTGCCGCCCTGTAGCGCGCCTCGTTGTACTGCTCGACGAACCAGCCGCGGCTGTCGCCATGCACGTCGGGCTCGATGACGAGCACCCCTTCTATGTCTGTTTTCGTTACTTTCATTCGAAACTTCGTTGCAACGTCGTTTTTCTGATATTATACCATAATCCCCGATACTGCGCCGCCACTCCTGCAGAGGGCGATCTCGAACGCCTGGTCGTGGTATTTCTTGATGCTGTCGAGTATGAGTCCGCACACAAGCGACAGCAGGCCCGCCAAGGCGGTGAACCCGGCGACGATGAGCGTCGGGTATTTCGGCACGAGCCCTGTCTGAAAATAGTCTCGCAGGACGGGCACCATCGCGACGAACGACATCGCGAACAGGAGTGCCGCCACGCTCGAGAAGAACGCAAGCGGCTTGTACGTGCGGAACATGTTGAAGATCGTCAGCAGCACCCTGAAGCCGTCCGAGAACGTATTCAGCTTCGAGAAGCTTCCCTTTGGCCTGTCGCGGTACGCAATCGGCACCTCAACAATCGGCATGCGCTTATCGAGGGAAAACAGCGTCATCTCCGCCTCGATCTCGAATCCGCCGGAAAGGACCGGGCAGTTCTTGACGAAGAGCCGGCTGAACGCCCTGTATCCCGTCATGACGTCGTGTATCGGCTGGTTGAACATCCGTCCGATGAGAAAGCGGACGAGCCTGTTCCCCGCACCGTGGAAGCGGCGCTTGTTCTCCTCGAGGTAGGTGCTGCTGAGCCTGTCCCCGACCGCCATGGCGGCATCGCCGTCAAGGACGGGCTTCACGAGCTTCATGACTTCGTCGGCGGGATACGTGTCGTCCGTGTCCGCCATGACGTAGCAGTCGGCGTCGATCTCGCGGAACATCCGCCTTACGACAAAGCCTTTGCCCTGCTGGTGGACGTGACGCACCCTGGCCCCCGCCTTCTCGGCGATTTCCGCGCTGTTGTCCGTGGAGTTGTTGTCGTACACCCAGATGTCGGCCTGCGGCAGCGCAGCCTTGAAGTCGCCGACGACTTTCCCGATGGTCACGGACTCGTTGTAGCAGGGCAGCAGCACAGCGATGGTTGAGCTTTTCTGTTCCATGGAGCATCCCCTTCCTGTCGTCAGTTTCCCGCCTCGCCGGACCGCGCCGCGGCGTCAACGGAGTAGATGTGGTAGCCAGACGCTCCGCCGATCCTGCGGTAGGAGGCATGTCCGTCCGAAAGCGCGGCGAGGTCCCGCGGGCTCAGCACGTACCTCACGCCCAGGCGCGCGACGTCCGCATTGGGCAGGTCGAGCGCAAAGTAGTCGTCTTGGATCAGCCTGAAGCTGCTCGCGTCCGCCTTGACGATCGTCGCGCGGATGTGCGAATACCGGTTCCAGACGGACTCGTACCGTCCAGAGGGGTCGAGCACCCCCCACCGTTCGCGGGCGGGATAGACGTTCGTCGAGTTGACCGTCGGCGCGCCGAGCATGATCGGATACTCCATGACCGGGAACTCGCAGCCGTCGACAAGCCACAGGCCCCTGTCGTGCTGGACGATTCGCCGTATCTCCCTTGCGAGGTCCGAGTCCAGCACGCCCGCCGTCCCGCGCTGCACGGGGTTGACCGGACCGCCCGCAAGCAGCATAAGGACAAGGAAGAACGCAGCCGCCATTCCGCGCGCGTCGCGGAAGCGCAGCAGCAGCGCGCATCCCGCGCACGATGCCGCGGCGATGAACGGCAGCCTCGTCGCCTTCAGGTAGCCGCCGTACGCCCAGCGAGCCGCGAGAGTGGAGAAAATGCCGAAGGCCAGGGCGGACAAGACGACGAGACACCAGGCCGGGCGTCTTTCCCCCAGCAGCGACAGACCGCGGAGAAGGAGAAGCAGCTGGGCGAAGCCGAATGCGACGGCCGCCCTCTGTCCGGTAGAACGTCCCAGCAGCGAGGCCTTCGCCGCCGTCTCGGGGATGCCGAAGGCGCAATATGCGAACAGCAGTGCGGAGACGAGCATCAAGCCTACAGCCACGCCGTCCAGACGCCGGTTCAGGACCATTGCGGCGAAACACACCACCGCGCCGAGGGGGAACAAGGCAAGGAACGTCGACCGCTCGAAGGCGTTGCCCGCGAGGTTCCGCTCGGTCCAGGGGAGGATGAAGTTCCCCCATTCGTTCGCGAGGCATTGCAGGCATCCGCCGCCGGGGCAGACGCGCGCGCCGGGATAGACCGTCCCCGCGGCAAGTTTGAACGCCTCCTGCGACTTCCAGACGTAGAACGCCAGCACCGCAACGGCCGCCGCGCCTGCGGCGAGAGCCACAAGGCCCGTCCGGAGGTCGAGCCGGAACCCGCCCCTGACGCGCCTAACGACCATGCCCGCCGCCAGGGCGGCGAACACGTAGCCGAGCGGCACCATGGCGCCTGGATAAAGCGTCATTGCGTAGGCGACGGCGCAGTAGGCCATGCCCGCGGCGGGCAGGATGCGGCGCCGCACAGACGCCTCCTCCATGAAACGGTCGAGCGCCAGGACGGCGAGTCCGCCGAAGATCAGCATCTCCGCGAGCGCGTTGATTGCGCCCCACCATTGCACGACAGGGGACAGGACGACCATTGCCGCGCCAATTGCGGACAAGGCTCTGTCGTCCGAAGTCAGTCGTTTGAAGAGCGCATACATCACGAGGAACAACGCGAGCCAGCGCGCGGCCCAGAAGAAGGCAAGTCCCCTTTCGAAGCCCAGGAAGGCGAAGCCCGCCAGAAACGGACGGAACGCCAGGAGCGGATGCCTTACCGGCTGCGCGTAGACAGAATACATGTCCGTCTTCGCCCCGCGCGGGATTTCGCTGAAGTATGCGTAGGCCGAATCGCCGCCGTTGGACTGCGCCAGCGTCAGCGGCGTAAACACGGCCCATTCGTCGGAGCGGATCGCCCGCGGCTTTCCAAGAAGCGGCGCCACCGCGCGTTCGTTGGGCACGTACTGATTCCACATTCCGATGGAAGAGCCGTTCAGCTTGAACAGCACCGCGACCGCAAGCAATGCAAGCGCGAGCCAGTGCCGCCATCTGTCGGCAACCGCCCAGATGTCCCGCAACGCATGGCTTTTCTCACTCGGCCCTGTCATCGTCTAGCCTCTTTCCGGCGTCATGACCTCTACTGCCTCTTCCTCCCTACAAGGGCCTTGACGCCGTCCAGCGCCCACCTTACCGGCTTTGTCATCCTCCAGCAGGCGGAGCCGGACATTCCCTCGCAGGAAGACTTCCACGACATCGCCTCGGCGCGGGCGGCGGCAAGTTCGGCGGCAATGCGCTCGCGCTCCGCGGAAAGGTCTGCGACTGCGCGATCTTTTTGCGCCGCCGCTTCCTGCATGGCCCGGCGCTCCCGTTCGCAGCGCGCCAACGCCTCCGCCTCGGGCAGAACCCTGAACTTCGCCCGCACCCTGACAGAGCCGACGCCATCCGGAATCTGGCAGACGAACTGGGGGTCCTGGGACAACGACAGCCAGCCCTCGTCCGTATGCGCCCCGTTCGTCTCGGCAACCGGCAAGTCCTTCCCGTTCACGGAAAACGCCAGCTCTTCGCACAGCACCGCGCCGCCCTCCACGGGATCGAGGCGGAGCCGCCTGCATCCGTGCGGAAGGGGTATCGTTTCGTCAAACAGATCCTGTCTTGTGCGAAGGACCCTGATTGCGTTGCCCTCGGAAAAGCCGGCGCCCTGGTCGAAGAAGAACGTGCAGCATCCCTGCGGGTAGAGCACAGGCGGACGCGCGGCGGCGCTCCATTTCCGGAGCTTGGCGCGGAACTCGTCGAGGGTGAGCCCATTCGACCATGACTCCACCGAAATCTCTTTCTGCGGCTTGCCGCGCCAGGCGTCGACAAGGCACCTGAGATGCCGTGGCATGTCCTCGACGTCCGTTATGTGGTGGCGGATCACCCAGACGAAGAAGTTGTCGCGATCGACCGGCGGCGCGTCGAAGATTCGCGCCAGGTCGGCCACGGAGCGGCCGTCCGCTATCCCTGCGCAAAAGCCGCCTATCGTAACAAGATACTTGCCGAGGAACGCCGCCTGGTAGGCGACCGTGGAAGACTGCGTTACGCAGGCGTCGCAGTACGCCATCGCCGCCTGCGAGAAGTTCTCCACCTTGCTGTAGAACGCCTCGTTCAGGAGGTTCGGATGCAGCGCCTTCAGCGCGTCGATCGCATCGTCGGACAAGGCCCTGCGAGTCGGATGCTGCGTAAGCAGGACAGCCGTGCCGCCGTCGACGGAATCAAGGATGTGCTCGACCATCTCCAGCTGCGTCTGATAGGGGAAATTAATACGGCCGTCGGCGAATCCCTCGTATCCCAGCGGCACAAGCAGGAGCCGGCGGTATAACTTTCGCAGTTCGGAAAAGTATCTGCCGACTACCTCGTTTGAGCGGAGCGATTCAACGACAACCCTGCGAAACTCGCCGAGCGCTTCCAAGAACCCATCCGACTCCGGTCTCTCCGCGTTTATCCTGTCCGCGAAAATCGAAACGAAATTCCTGCTTGTCGTGCCATACGGGTCGAAATAATACGTCTCGGGATAGGGGGAACGCGAAAACACGCCGTATTCATGGTACAGCAGGACGGCGTTGGGGTAAAGCTCGGCGAAAAACGGAGAAGGCGCGAAGGAGATTATGACATCCGGCTCGTACGACGGACCCAGCTTCTCCCGGACCAGTCCGCCGAGGTGCGCGAAGAAATCCGAGGACTCGCGCGTCTCCTGATAGCGCACCGTCTCCGCAAGGGCGTCGAAGCGGTATCCGTCCAGCAGCTCCTTCTGCGTCAAGGCGACAACGCGTCCGTCCGCCTCGACGCCTTGCAGCGACATGGCTTCCGCCAAGTCGCTGCTGACGATGCACGTGGACTCGACCCTGTATCCGGCCTTGTCCAGCGACGCCTGCATCCGCGGGACGAACGCCTTCATCCACCACAGCTTCTGCCATGGCCAGGCCATTTCCGTGACCGGGGAAACCCAGAACAGCACCTTCAGCGCATTTGCACCGGAGGCGCCGCTCCTCTCTTCCTTTTCTGCCGTCGATGCCTTCACGCAGGAATCCTCCGTCAACTCACTTGTTGCCGAGACAAATTGTCTTGTAGTAGAATTCGGCGAATGCAAAGTCGATTTCGTTGTCGATGTCCGTTGCCTCCGTCTGGCTTATCGGATAGAGGTACGGACGCGTCCCGACAATGCTCTTCGCCCTGAGGATGTCTTCGCGCCTGATTATGTTCACCGCGAAATTGAGCGCCATTATGTCCGGGAGGTTCTGGCTCTTGGGCATCTCGGCGGGATTGTAGTTTATGGCCTTCCCGTCCAGCCAGAGGAATTCCTTGATCAAATGCGCCGTGTTGAGCGAGTCGTGGCTCGAACCGAGCTCGCCGAACGCCTTTACCGCATTGGAGATGCTCGCGTCCGTGATGAGCGGGTTGGTGCAATTGGAATACACCATGACGTCTGCGTCGAAGTGCCGGGCAATGTCCTCGTACACTTCGTTGATCGGGACCGTCGACGACGCGAAATACTCGTCGCGCTTGACGGCCTCGGCGCCGCATTGACGCGCAATGTCGAGCATCTCGTCGTCGTTGGAATTGACGACCACCCCGTCAAGCTCCGGGATTCGCATCATCTGGCGAATCTTGACTTCCAGCAGCGTAGCGCCGGCAAAGGGGCGGATGTTCTTGTTCTTGACTCTTTCGGACCCGGAGCGGGCAGGTATCAGGGCCTTTATCATGTTTTCCTCCTTGTGTGGCAACCTTTTTCAAACAGCCTTCACTTCATCCTCCGGGCAGCGGACTTGACACGGTCCAGAGCTCTTCTCAGCGGCTTCGTCATCCGCCAGCATGCCGAGCCTTCAATGCCCGATTTCTCGGCCTCCGCCCTACGGCACCGCTCCTCCAGCGCGGCGCACATGGCGGAAAGTTCCGCATTCTCGCGCTCGATGCGCTCGCACCTGGCGGCAAGCGCGGCGCGTTCGCCATAGAGCTTCGAGATCAGCGGCGGCTCGCCAAATCCGGTCTTGAACCACGGGATGCGTTCCGCCAGTATCGCAATCCGGCGCGGCTCCTTGGGGTTGTTCGAAAAGAACTTCGTCTCTAGCCGGCATCTCATGTGCAGCTCGTCGTCGATTCTTTGCGCCGCATATCCGCGCATGACGTTTTCGGCAAATTCCTCCGCCGTCTTCGTCAGGTAATGGCGAAGGTATGCGACGGAAAAGTCGTACGGCTGAAACGGGGAGCCTTCGCCATGCGGCCGCCCCAGCGTGTCACAGCCCGACCAGGTTTCGCCGTCCTTTGCAAACGGGCAATGCGGATGCATGCGCCATTCAAACCGCCTTCCGCCCCTCAATATCGCCTTGACGTGGCAGTTCTCGGGGAAGTTGTACGACGCGCAGTGGTCGAAAGGCAGGGGCTCTGGGAACCGTTCCGCAAGGGGCTTGGCCTCGTAGTGCAGTTTCCCGTTGTCGCCGTAGCACATCCAGTTCACGCACACGACGTCTGCGGACGCGAATTCCGGACGCGAAAGAAAGTCCCCGATTTTCGACAGTCCGCTTTCCGGCGGGAACGTGAGGAACTCGTCGACGTCGAAGAACGCCATCCAGTCGTATTCGGCGCCGTGCATTTCGTAGCAGTGTCCGTAGCAGGGCATCTGCACGCCCCTCTCACCGCGCCGGTCGAACGTCTCGACGAACCCGCTGTCGATGTACGCCCCTATCGAGTCCTCGAACCGCTCGCCGTCCTTGTCGTTGTTGTCGTAGAGGAAGATCTTGTCGAACCCGAGCCCGCGGTAGTGTTCGCAGAACTCGGGAAGGTACCTGTTTTCCTGCTTGGCGATGACACAGAGAGCCGTCTTCATGGGGTTTCCTGCATTGGGGTCCGTCACTTGAGCGCATTCCGCATGTTCTCCTGCAGCAGCAGGACCTGTTCATAGAGCGCGTCACCTGTTAAGTCACGCGCAACATAGCCCTTGTCGTAGGCGGCAACCCTGTCTCCGGAGGCGCCTATCGGAAACGCTATAATCGGGATTCCCATTTCCATGCACTCCTGTGTCACAAACGAGAATGTCTCAGGGACAATGGACGCCAGGACAACCGCATGGACGCCTTCGGCCGTAAGAAGCGCCGGCAGTTCCTCGATGTCGTAGCGGCCATGATACTCCAGATTGTCGTAGGGCGGGATTTCGGCGTATTTTACACCGTGGACATGGATCTTCGCATCCGGCATTCTCTCGTTCAAAATGCGGGCGAGCCGGCATATCTGGGCATTACCCTTCTCCCTCGTCCATGCGCCCACAAACGCCAGCGAAATATGGTCTGCGTCTTTCGGACCGGAATATGCGCTTTTGAATTTCACGAGCATCTCGTGCGGAGCTACAACCGCGGTGCCTTTGTCAAAGCTATAGACGCGGGACGCCAAACGCAGGGAATTCTCCGAGAAGAACCGTATTGTCGTGCAGCGCGAGAACAACGCGCTCCATATCCAGCGCCAGATCGAGATGTCGTCGCACTTGAAGATGCTGCACGGGTTTGCCTTTATGCAATGGCAGCAGTCGAGGAAATCGCAGAACTTCGCGTCCGGATCCTGCAGATAAAGGCTCGGACAGCAAGAGAAGAAGTCATGGAAGAAGAACGTCATTCTTCTCGTCGGCGAGGAATCCGGCGAGAAGTACTTCACGACATGGACGCGGCTTTCCTGCCCCTCGGCGCATGGACCGTCAAGATAGACCCCCACCGAATCGTCTTCATCGCCGTCGTCAGACGACAAGACGATCCTGAAGCTCTTTCCCTTGGAATCCCGCACAGGATCGAACACCAACTCAACTTCGGAATTGTCGGCTATGTTGCCGCACCAGATCTTCCTCTGCGCGACCGTTGTCCCTTCGGACGTTTCGAGTCTGATGGTAATATGCGACTTGTTCAACCGCATGTACGTGCCGATTTTTACAAGAAGCGCAGAGAAGTTCTGCTGGTCGACGGCAAAGACCGACGACACGGGCTTGTTCGGCAGAATGGGCGCCGCGCATGTAAGTTCGCCGTCTACGCGCCCGGAGCGCCGGAAGCCCGCGAAGTAGTGCAGCGGATAATTGTACGCATGGCAAAACGCCATGTCATTGATGAACACCTCCTTGGGATTGAGGTATTCTATCCACTGCTCCGCTTCCTCCCAACTGTTCAGCTTGACGGCGCCAGGCCCATCGTCCTGAGGGAACGAGATGTACCAGGAAGTGGGATTGTCGTAGCCATAAAGGATGGACACCACGCTTTTCCCTTCTTCCTGCATTTTCCGTGTTTGGCGGTTGCGGAAAATGCAAGACCCCCCAACCTCGCTGTATATGCCGACGAAAAGTGCGTCAATCGGCGGACGTATGCCTTCGTTGAACACGGCAAGGCGGTACAGTCCCCATGGATCTGCATCGGCATACTTGGCTATTGACTTCATATACTCGCCCCAGCGCTCGTCCAATATTTTTCCATGGGCTTTCCCCAGCGCTTTCTTTTCCTCGGCATTGAAGCTGCCGCCGTGATTGTGATAGACAAACAGGTTGGGGACAATCACGTTTTTATAGCCATGCGACAGGATCCGCATGCACCAGTCGCACTCCTCTCCGTACCCCTTGCCAAACGCCTGCGCGTCAAACCCCCCGAATTTGTCCCAGCAGCTCTTTCTTATTCCCATGCAGAACCCAACGCCGACCACAAACTCGTTGACTTCCGGACCTCTGTCTTTCATCCTGCGGAAGAGTGCATCGGGGGCAAGGAATTTCCCTTCGTCCTCGACCTTGTGGTCTGCACCGAAATTGGGATAGCTAAAGTATACCGCACTGTTTGAAAACGGCGTAGTTGACCCAATACGCTCATCCTCCAGAAACGGGGCGGCCATTCGTTCCAGCCAATTCTCGGGGACGACCGTATCGGTGTTGAGAAGCACAAACACGGAAGACCTGACATGTTTCGCAGCCTTGATCACGGTGCCAGTAAAGCCCAGGTTCCGCTCGTTCTTCAAGACAAGCGCGTCGTCGCGACCCGCCATGGTGCTTTCAATGTACCGCAGCGCCTCCTTGTCGGGACTGCAATCGTCGATGAAGATAAAGCGATGAGGCTGGGACGTGTTGGCAAGGATCGACGGGATAAGGCGCTTCAAATGCTCAACGCCGTTATAAACGGGTATTATCACATCCACACATTCAGGAAACAGAGGCTTCCGCCACTCTTCGCCGCTTCCTATCAGCATTCCGGATGCCATGCGAGGCGTCTTTTCCCCGCGCGCTTCCTTCCACTGTCCGCAAAGGCGCTCGGCGTTTTCCTCGGCGCTGGCTTCGCCTTCCAGATGCTGCGCTGCACAGTTTAAAATACGCGCCGCCTTGCGTACGATCTTTTTTGCCAAGACTTTTGGGCTCATCTTTCTCAACTCCATTTAGATTTCTCTCATCTCGCCTCGTCGCCTGCGGCAGAGGATTGCGCGGTCCTTGCCGAGGCATAACCTGCATTCTGCCACCCCAAACGGTCCGAAAGCAACTCCATCATTCCTTCCGCCTGGCGTGCGACCGTCGTTATGCTCTCGCGATGAGGATTTTCGAAGCCCTCCAGCCTCTCCGGACTGTCGATGAGCCGCTGCATCGCGGCGGCGAAGCCGGCTTCGTCGCCCAGCGCCAGGAGATCCCCGTTCTCCCCGTTCCTGAGGTCGCGGGATATGTCGCCTCCGGCGTCTGTCGCGACCACCCAGATGTTGCGCGCAAGCGCCTCGCGCACGGTCAGGCCGAAGGACTCCTTCCAGTCGGACGGGAACAGCAGGACGTCCACGCCGCCGTAGAATCCGTCTATCGTATCGGGGTCGAACGGACTGCAGACCTCGACCTTCGACGGCTCCGGCCACTCGTCCGCGGATATCATCGGTGTGTTGAACCTGAGGTTGACGTCGACTACCTTGATCCTGTAGTCGCCGTGCAGGCCCCTCGCGATCCGCTGAAGCATGTAGTAGCCCTTGTGGTGGCATTTGCCGCCAAGATACGCGAACGTGAGAACCGGCCTGCGGACGTGCGGCCCCGCCTTTTCGGGAACAATTATGCCGTTGCGGTTCGTGTGCACGAGGGACTGCGGGAATCCCGTCTTTACGTAGAGGTCCCTTTGGTAGTCGCTTGGCGTGAGGATGGCGGACGCGCCGCAGAGATGTCCGTACAGTTTCTTGAATCGCGAGAACAGGTCTTTCGATGCGACGCATGAAGCGCATCTGTAGAGATCTATGCCGGCTTCATCCTGGCCGCAGTAGCGGTTTTCCCCGTCCAGCATGAACTGCCGGGGGCAGATCCACCAGGCGTCATGGACGGTGACGAAATACGGAACTCCGAGATCTCGGCAGACGGACAGCATCCCAACGCCCATGAACTGGATGCTGTTGAAATGCACAACGTCCGGCCTGAACGACTTCACCACGTCTCGGAACGCGTCCGCAAGTCCGGCGGGGGACTCGTAGTTGCGCGACTCGTCCGCCGGCGGCTCGATCTCGCAGACAAAGCACGGCGTCCCGGCATTGCCGTAGCGGGTCAGGCAGCCAGGCGCGTGGCGCACTTCGAAGGTAGACGTGAAGACGGCCGTGTCGCAGCTCTTCGACAGCTCCTTCACGACATTCTCGGTCAGCACCGTGGCGCCTCCGAACGACACGGGGGCGTACAGCACGTTGACCACCAGGATCCTGCGCCGGCCGCCGGACGCTCCGGACGCGGACTGCTCCTCCAGCATCCGCCTGAAGTCGCGTCCCGCAACGGAAGCGGTCGAATACCGCTCCAGGGCGGTTCTTCTCGCTGCGTCACCGGCCGCCCTGCGCAGCTCGGCGGACTCGACGAGCTTTCTCAGGGCCTTGTACCACTCCTCCTCGTTCGCGGCGAGGAATCCGTTTTCCCCGTCCTTGATGGCGTCGGCGAATTCGGCGCACGGCGATGCGACGGTAGGCACTCCGTTGCGGGCGGCCTCGAGGAACTTGATGTTGCTCTTGCAGTCGTTGAACACCGTCGGCTCAAGTGGGGCGAGGTTGACGTCGAAGCGCGCGACGGCATCGGCGTACTCGGAGAACGGGACGAACGGAACGCGGCGCACCCGCGCGGCAAACCTGTCGAACGCCGCGGGGAGGCGCAGGGTCCCGTGTATCACCAGCACGGTGGCCGGGAATTCCTCGAGTATGCGCGCAAGCGCGGGCGCGCAGATCTCGAAGTCGCGGTCGTGCGTCGTCGTGCCCGAGCCGTAGCCGATCACGACCTCGCCGCCGCGGCACAGCGGGAACCTGAACGGCGCCTCAATGCCGCTGTCGTTCAATGCGTTGGGGACGACATAGCACCTGCCTTTGCAGTACCTGCGCATGTATTCCGCGAGCCTTGGCGTGGACGCTATCGCATAGTCCGCCGCCGCAAGCGCGTCGCGGTACAGTTCCGCGCCCTTCAGCAGCTCCCTTCGCTGCTCCTCGGGAAGGGCCTGGACGTTGCTGTTGCGCGAATACTCCTCGACGTCGAACACAAGGTCGTCGATGTCGAAGCCTACCTTCAGCCCGAGACGGCGCGCCTCGGCGTACAGGTCCGCGACTTCCTGCGTGTACGGCACGCGGTAGAACACGACGAGCGTGGACGTCTGCAGCTCGCAGAGGGCCTTCCCCTCGGTATCCGTCCACGACACGACGGACGTCTCGTAGCCTGCGGCCTGGAGCATCCGGACCTTCTGCCGGACGCGGTAGAGCGTGCACTGCGGGATCGACAGCTCGGCCACGATCAGGGCCTTCGGCGCCAGGAGCCGCGCCGCCTCGGGTCCGACCGGCGCAAGCAGCATCGGGTGCGCCGGCGCCTGGACCCTGCGATCCCTCGACGACGGAGAATCGGCGTGCGCAAACTGCAGGTCGGGGTATTTCCATTTCTGGAAGGCGCGTATCAGTCCATACGGAAGAAGATACTTGGCCAGCTTCCTCATGGAAGGCAGCGTTCTCCTGATGCTCATCTCTCGAGACCTCTTGGCATGGCGGACATGGTGCAGTGCATATTGGTCGGCCCCGGAGTGTCAGATGCCCTCCTGGAAAGGCGTCCCCGGGGCAAAGTTCGGATTGTAGTACGGGTCGCCCGCCTGGAAGACGTCCTTCCAGCGCGCGCGGACGCGCTCGCCCTCCGCCATGAGGCGCCTTATCTTCTCCGGCGTGTTCTCGTAGCCGCGCGAGCGGGATTCGTAGTGGTACAGCTCGGCGAACGGCGTCATCACCACCAGCAGCCCGAGGCTGCGGACGCGCAGGCAGAGGTCGATGTCGTTGTACGCGACCGGGAGGGTCTCGTCGAAGCCGCCGGCCTTCCTGAAGACGTCCGCGCGCATCATCATGCACGCGCCCGTCACGGCGCTGAAGTTCCCCGCGAGGATCGCGCGGCTTGCGTGTCCGATATGGTCGCGCGGCTCGTCCATGAACGCGTGAGCCGCCGTGAACCGCGCGTCAAGGACGACGCCCGCGTGCTGGATGGTGTCGTCGCCGTAGTAGAGCTTCGCGCCGACTGCGCCGACGTCCGGACGCTGGGCGAACATCATCATCTCCTCCAGCCAGTCCGGCGATATGACTTCCGTGTCGTTGTTGAGGAACAGCAGGTACTCGCCCGTCGCCTGCGACGCGCCGAAGTTGCAGATCTCCGAGAAGTTGAACGGCACGTCGTGGGAAACGACCCTGACTTTCGCGTCCTTGGAAAGTTCCGCAAGAAGCGCCTTTGCATCGGATTCGTCGGACCCGTTGTCGACTATGACGATCTCGTAGTCCTTCCATGTCGTCCTTTCCCGGATGGACTCCACGCACCGGCGAAGGTCGTCGGCATGGTTCCTGGTCGGGATGACGACGCTGACCTTGCCCGGACGGACGATCTCGTAGCGAATGCGGTAGACGGGCGCGCCCAGCATGTTCCCGACCGTCCCCCTCAGTCCGAGGCGGTCGATGCTCGCCTGCACCGCAGCGATGCCGGCCTTTATCGCGTATGGCTTCGCAGCCACTCCGCTTGCGACGGACGCGGCGTGTGCGCGCCAGAAGTAGAGGCACTTCGGCACGTGCGCGACGCACTTCGCCTTCTCGGTCAGGCGCAGGACCAGGTCGTGGTCCTGGCTCCCGTCGTACTCGTGGCGGAAGCCTCCGCCCGCCTTCTCCAGAAGCGCCCGGCTGAAGGCGCTCAGATGGCAGATGTAGTTGCACCCGCGCAGGTAGTCGGGGGAGAAGTCCGGCTTGTAGTTGAAGCACTTGATGCGGTCGCCCTTGTCCGAGTAGAACACGCATTCGTCGGTGTAGACGAAGTCCGCGCCGGTCGCCGCGATCTTCGACGCGACTTCGTGCAAGGCGGCGGGGTGCAGAAGGTCGTCGTGGTCGAGAAGCACTATGTAGCCGCCGTGCGACATCTCCACCGCCGCGTTCGTGTTGCCGGAAATCCCGTCGTTCCTGTCCAGCCGGTGGTAGCATATGCGGCTCTCCTTCGCGGCGAAGAACGAGACGACCTTTTCCACATCCCCGTGCTCCGGGTCGCTCGCGTCGACCAGGCACAGCTCCCAACGGGGATACGTCTGCTCGACGACGGAGAAGATCAGCTCCGCGAGGAAGCGCGGCGGGGTGTTGTAGAGCGGAACCAGGATGCTGAACGTCGTCTGCAGCGACTTGGACGCCTCTTCCTGCGCCTTGCGCTCGGCGTCCGTCAGAGACCCCTTCTCGGCGACGACGCCGAACTTCTCAAGGCGGGAAAGCCGTCCGTCCGCCAGCATCTCCAGGACGCGTCCGTCGACAAAGGCATGGCGGCGGTTAGCCGTCCTCGCGGCCAGGCGCCTTGCAATGAAGCGCACGGGGTTTGCCTTGCGCAGCGTCCTGCGGAGGCCGAACCGCCGGATGTTCGACGGAATGCGGAGAATGCGCAAAAGCAGGGCGTAGGCCGGCCGCAGGACGCGCTTCACGCCATCCGGCATCCAGAGCAATCTCTTTTTCGCATTTCTCGCCATGTTTCGTATATTATATCAAAAATCGCCGCGCCTCGGAGCTGGCCTTACGGCCGGGGTGCGATTTTCTCCGACGCTCCATACGGCTGCCACTTCCCGTCCTTGACAAGAGGAGAAACGCCCTCCCGCCAGAAAAACTGTATTTTATCCCAAGACCCATAATAGTCTTTGTTGTATACTCCAATCGTCATTTGACTCCCGACTTTATCTTGCACAACTGCGATTCCATTCATATCCGTTGTAACATGCCCCTCCCACCTTTTACGAGGGTAATCGTTCTGGCAAGCATAACGAATTTGTTGGTTTTTCAACGCGTGTCCCTCGTCGTCAACGATATGATATATAACCTTGAACTTGGCCCCTTTGCGCTGCGCCTCTTGCACTTCTGGCTTAATAGCCTCATAATATGTTGCACTATGCTTCGGTATGTCTGCCTGTGCGAACATAGAAGCAAGTAATACGATACTTGCAAAACCTTGACGTCTCATCGTAGTTCTCCTTTATTTACCCTATTCTCGTCAGTTGACGCAACCTGAATAGCGTTTCAGCCCCATAAACACGGGCTGAAGTCTGAATCGGACACCTCACCCTCTGGGTGAAGGAGAAACCTGGCTCCAAAGGAAGCGTGGTGCTTCCATTTTTCGTATAATGTGCGTATCGAAAAACCACATACACGAAAGGAAACACCACGGCATGAATGATAGCACAACTCCGCTCTGGCTGCAAGTGCCCGAGCCGTCGAATCTCGTAAAGATGTTCGGGAGCGCGGTGGACATCCCCGCATTCGGCGGGCGTCTCGAAGTCAACTGGGCTCCTGGCGCTCGCGTCACCTCCGTAGGCGGACTTGCCTACTTCGCGACGTTCCTCAAGGCGACGGGGCTCTTCGACAGGCTGTGCGCGGACTTCCCGGTCGAATACGCGAGCAACAACGCCAGCTCGAAGCGCGACATCGTCGGCACGGCGGTGCTTGCGATCCTGCTCGGCAAGACGCGGTACGTCCACATCGAGGCAATCCGACACGACGAGGCCGCGAAGGAGCTGCTCGGCCTGGATGAAATCGTCTCCGATGCGACCGTGCGCAGGGCGTTCAAGAAAGGTTCGGAGCGGGAACTGGACGAGTGGCTGTCGCGCCGCGAGCGAGAGGTGTACGAGGTCCTCCTCTCGTTCAAGTACATCCTCGACATCGACAACACGGTGAAGCCCGTCTTCGGGCATCAGGAGGGGGCTGAGCTCGGATACAACCCCGCAAAGCCCGGACGTCCGAGCCACAACTACCACTCGTTCTTCATCGGCAGGGCGAGGATATCGCTCGGCGTGGACGTCCGCCCCGGAAAGCAGCACTCCGGGCGGTGGGGCATGAAGCGCCTGTGGGCCCTCATAGACTCGCTTCCGCCGCACCTTTGGCCAGCCCTCCTCCGGGGCGACGTCGGGTACGGCAGCGACGCCACCATGCGCGAAGCGGAGTCGAGAGGAATCGTCTATCTCTTCAAGATCAGGCGTTCCACGCATGTGAGACGGCTTTTCAAGTCCCTCGCGGACGGTGCGGGATGGAAAGACTGCGGGTTCGGATGGCAGTCGATGGAAGTCTCCCTCAAGCTTGAGGGGTGGGCGATGAACAGGCGGGTGCTTTTCATCCGCAGGCCGACGGAGAAGAAGGCCGAGGTCGTCGAGCCGAAGAGACGGGGGAGAAGGGAAACCCCGTCTCCGAAGGACAGCACAGTGGTTCCGACCGTCCCCGCTCGTCCAAGGCAGGAGGAGTTCGAGTTCGTGAAGGACTTGAAGGGACGCGAGTGGGACTACTGCGCGCTCGTCACGAACGATGCCAAAATGGACGCGTCGGCGATCTCGCAGCTCTACCGTGACAGGGGCGACTGCGAGAACAACTTCGACGAGTTCAAGAACCAGTGGGGATGGGCGGGGTTCACAACCCAGAAGCTGAAGCCGTGCAAGGTGATGGCGCGGCTCATCGCGATCGTCGCCAACTGGTGGAACGTGTTCTGCCGACTTGCCGACCCAGACGCCCACCGCGAGGCGATAACTTCTCGCCCGGCGTACATGTCGATCATGGGACGAATCGTCGAGAGCGGGCGAAAACGAACCATCCACCTCACTTCCACCCATGCGGAATCGGAACTGATCCAGCGGGCTCTGAACGCTGTCGCGGCGTTCTTCAGATGGCTCGGTTCAATTGCCGAGCAGTTGGACGAAAAGACGCGATGGATGCTCGTCGTTCGCTGCGCCTTCCGCAGAATCCTGCTCCCGGACCCCGCTCTGAAGCCCTTTTACGCGCTCAAGTAGCGCCTCGGAGATGTTTCACGCAGGCGGAACCCGGCATTGCAAGCGATGTCGGGCGGGGGCTTTGTCATACCGCAAAAAAGCTACTCAACGGAGATTCAACTGACGATTTTAGGTTTACAATTCCTAAACATATTCCCGGCAGCGAAGATGCCGCCGGAAACACATGTTTGCCACTCTTTGGCGGCTAGAAAGCGCGAAGCCAAGGCGATTTGGGTTCGCGGTGCGTGAATAAAAAAAAGCCGGCAGCGTCCTACTCTCGCACGGGCGAGTCCCGCACTACCCTCGGCGATGGAGCCCTTAACTTCCGTGTTCGGAATGGGAACGGGTGTGACAACTCCTCTATGGCCACCGGCAAAAAACCTGGTTCGCTGGGAACTAAAGAGAACTACAACGCGTTTCGAGACGTCTGGGTCTCACTTTTAGTGAAGTCTTGAAGAAATAAGCTAAGCCGCACGTCATATTAGTACCGATCAGCTCAACCCCTCGCGGGGCTTATACCTTCGGCCTATCGAGGTCGTGGTCTACAACCTGACTTCAGACTATTGCTAGTGGGTGATCTTGTCTTGGGGGAGGCTTGGCGCTTAGATGCTTTCAGCGCTTATCCGTTCCGAACATAGCTACCCGGCCTGCCGCTGGCGCGACAACCGGAACACCATTGGTAAGTCATTCCCGGTCCTCTCGTACTAGGGAATGTTCCCCTCAAAGCACCTGCGCCCACAGAGGATAAGGACCAAACTGTCTCACGACGTTTTGAACCCAGCTCGCGTT
>JAEEGL011707439.1_pt1 | contig 19256 bp, 29 predicted proteins | sample 9134231 | NCBI WGS metagenome assembly JAEEGL01 (sample SAMN16246548, study PRJNA631951) | gut metagenome | biome: gut microbiome; feature: rumen; material: fiber-attached | host: Bos | place: Iran: Karaj | collected 2018-10 | reverse complement strand
GTCTCTAAGTAAATTAAGCTCCTCGTCATAGATGGCGGAAGCTTCAGGATTGGATGCAGGCGCCTCATCATAGAACTGAGACAGAAACTCATCCTCCATGACTTGATAGCCCGAAGTCTTGCGATATCCTAGATCGTAACATACGCGGAAGGAAATCTGATTTAGCCAAGCAATGAATAAAAGCGGATTCTCAATGGAATCGATTTTACGCAAGACTAGAATGTAGACCTCTTGGACAGCATCCTGGGCAGCAAATTCGTCACGTAGATAATGCCGTGCATAGTTATAAACTTTATTGTAAGTTTGGGCGTATAGCTCAGAAAAAGCGGTCATATCGCCCTGCTGTACTTTGCGTACAAGCTGGGCGAGATAACCATGATCAGGTTCCCGAGACATAAAATAGTCCTCATCTTATCTTTTATTTGTGTAACTGTCTATAGGCTAAAGTAAGTACTTCAGAGAATCTCTGGAAATTATGCTCAGAGTTTAATACATAAGTGGAGTTAATAGTAATTGGATAAGGACTTTCTTCCTGATTGTATACAGCAAGAGAATTGTCCAATTCTTCCAAACATTTTTCCATAAGTTCAGTTGTACAATCTGCAATTACAATAAGGAATTCGTTACCACCGTTACGAACAACGATGCCATAGTCATTTCCTACGGATTCCAGCATCTGGCAGAAATCGTCAATCATGCGGTCACCGGCATCACGACCATACTGCTCATTTGCTTCACGCAGATTGGAAATCTCAATCATGGAACAGCCGACATTTTCAAGTACCTGGGCAACTTCTTCGGATTTGAACATGGTATCCATGCTAAAACGATTCAGCATACCTTTGGATTCTTCCATAAAGTGCTTGAATTGTTGTTCATCTTCTATATTATTGAAATGATTCAGCTGGAAAAAGTCGATGAAAATAAACACCACCTGAAGCAGCAAGAAAACCCAAGCTGCAGCACAAAGCAGAAGCAGATTGGAGTTGGTGTAAAGATTCTTGCGAAGAGTCGTATTAATAGATAAAATAGCAAAGAATGCAATTACTTCTATTACGACGATAATGAGTTGAATGAGTTTTGTGCGCTTTAAATAGGAAATGATAGATTTATTCACTGATATTCCCCTCCCTAGATTATTGTCTAATAATTATACAAAATTTCGGAATATTTGAAAAGGTGAAAACGCACGAAAATCCCTTAAATTCAAATAAAATCTGTTGACAAGGGGAAAATTAGCAAGTATACTTAATTACTGTGCACGCACTAGGCATGCCTATTTGTGTTGCACAAACGCTAATACAGCATATCTTAAAAATAGGAGGTGAAACAGAATGCCAACATTTAACCAGTTAGTAAGAAAGGGTCGTCAATCTTTAGCTAAGAAGTCTACAGCTCCTGCTCTGCAGAAAGGCTATAACTCCTTACACAAGAAAGCTACTGATGTATCTGCACCACAGAAACGTGGCGTTTGCACAGCAGTTAAGACAGCTACCCCTAAAAAACCTAACTCTGCTCTTAGAAAAATCGCCAGAGTTCGTCTTTCTAATGGTATGGAAGTTACATCTTACATCCCAGGCGAAGGCCACAACCTGCAGGAGCACAGCGTTGTACTGATCCGTGGTGGTAGGGTAAAAGACTTACCAGGTACCAGATACCACATCATCAGAGGTACACTTGATACCGCTGGTGTAGCGAACAGAAAACAGGCTCGTTCCAAATACGGCGCTAAGAGACCTAAGGCTGCTAAATAATTTCGTAGCCTAGTGTTTTAGGACCACGAACAGAACTAATTTTGTGTTGGAATTCTGTATTTACTTATTGAAAATACAGTCCTTAGCACATCGCACATAAGATTAGAAAGACACATGTGAGTACCTATGATCTAATACTATTATTAAGGAGGGAAGAAACGTGCCACGTAAAGGACATATTCAGAAAAGAGACGTGTTACCAGATCCTTTATACAACGATAAGGTTGTTACTAAGCTGATCAACAACATCATGCTTGATGGCAAAAGAGGCGTTGCACAGAAGATCGTTTACGGTGCATTCTCTACAGTAGAAGAAAAATCCGGTAAACCTGCACTCGAAGTATTCGAAGAGGCTATGAACAACATCATGCCTGTACTCGAGGTAAAAGCAAGACGTATCGGTGGTGCTACCTATCAGGTACCTATCGAGGTTAGAGCTGACAGACGTCAGGCTCTTGGTCTTCGTTGGTTAACTACCTATTCTCGTAAGAGAGGCGAGAAGACCATGCAGGAAAGACTTGCCGCTGAAATTATGGATGCAGCATCTAACACAGGTGCATCTGTAAAGAAAAAAGAAGAAGTACACAAGATGGCAGAAGCAAACAAAGCATTTGCTCACTATCGCTTCTAATTACTATAGGAGGAAAAACCTTTGGCTGAAAGACAATATCCATTGGAAAGAACCAGAAACATTGGTATTATGGCCCACATCGATGCTGGTAAGACCACATTGACTGAGCGTATTCTTTACTATACCGGTGTTAACTACAAGATTGGTGAAACCTATGAAGGTACTGCTACCATGGACTGGATGGAACAGGAACAGGAAAGAGGTATCACAATCACATCTGCTGCTACTACCTGCCATTGGACACTCCAGGAAAACTGTAAACCGAAAAAGGGCGCATTAGAGCATCGTATCAACATCATCGATACTCCTGGCCACGTTGACTTTACAGTAGAAGTTGAGCGTTCTCTTCGTGTACTCGACGGTGCTGTCGGTGTATTCGACGCAAAGGGTGGTGTAGAACCACAGTCAGAAAATGTATGGCGTCAGGCTGATACATACAAAGTACCTAGAATGGCATTTGTTAACAAAATGGATATTCTGGGTGCAAACTTCATGAATACCGTAAAAGAAATTGGTACCAAACTTGGTAAAAATGCCGTAGTTATCCAGCTTCCTATCGGTAAAGAAGACTACTTCAAAGGAATCATCGACTTATTCGAGATGAAAGCATACATCTACAATGATTCCAAGGGTGAAGATATCTCCATCGTAGATATTCCAGATGACATGAAAGATGAAGCAGAAGAATGGCACACCAAACTGGTTGAGCAGATCTGCGAATTCGATGATGACTTAATGGAGAAATACTTAGAGGGTGAAGAACCTTCTATCGATGAGATGAAAAAAGCTCTTAGAGCTGCTACCATCAGCAATGCCGGTGTTCCTGTATGCTGCGGTTCCGCACATCAGAACAAAGGTATCCAGAAACTTCTGGACGCTGTAGTAGAGTTTATGCCAGCACCTATCGACATCCCAGATGCTGTAGGTACTGATTTAGAAGGCAACGAGCTGACAAGACGTTCTTCCGATGATGAACCATTTGCAGCACTTGCATTCAAGATTGTATCCGATCCATTCGTAGGTAAACTTGCATTCTTCCGTGTTTACTCCGGACATTTGAAATCTGGTTCCTACGTATTGAACGCTACAAAAGATAAAAAAGAACGTGTAGGCCGTATCCTTCAGATGCACGCTAACAAGAGAAGCGAGCTGGATGAGGTATTCTCCGGTGATATCGCAGCAGCTGTTGGTTTCAAAGTAACAGCTACAGGTGATACTATCTGCGACGAACAGCATCCTATCATTCTGGAGTCTATGGAATTCCCTGAACCAGTTATCGAGCTTGCTATCGAGCCTAAGACCAAAGCAGGTCAGGACAAGATGGCAGAAGCACTTGCTAAACTGGCAGAAGAAGATCCTACATTCCGTGCACATACCAATGCTGAGACTGGTCAGACCATCATCGCTGGTATGGGTGAGTTGCACCTTGAAATCATCGTTGACCGTCTGCTTCGTGAATACAAAGTAGAAGCTAACGTTGGTGCTCCTCAGGTATCCTACAAAGAGACCTTTACAAAACCTGTTGATCAGGAATACAAATATGCTAAACAGTCCGGTGGTCGTGGACAGTACGGTCACTGTAAAGTTAAATTCGAGCCTATGGATGCAAACGGTGAAGAATCCTTCAAGTTTGAATCTACCGTTGTCGGTGGTGCTATTCCTAAAGAATACATCCCTGCAGTTGGCGAAGGTATCGAAGAAGCAGCTAAATCCGGTATTCTTGGCGGCTTCCCTGTACTTGGCGTTCACGCTAACGTATATGATGGTTCTTACCATGAAGTCGACTCTTCCGAAATGGCATTCCACATTGCTGGTTCCATGTGCTTCAAAGAAGCTATGAAGAAAGCAAACCCAGTTCTTCTTGAGCCTATCATGAAGGTTGAGGTTACAATGCCAGAAGAATACATGGGTGATGTAATCGGTGATATCAACTCCCGCCGTGGACGTATCGAAGGCATGGAAGATATCGGTGGTGGTAAACTTGTAAAAGGTTATGTTCCACTTTCTGAAATGTTTGGATACTCTACAGACCTTCGTTCTAAGACCCAGGGTCGTGGTAACTACTCTATGTTCTTCGAGAAATATGAGCCAGTACCAAAGAATGTACAGGAAAAAGTGCTTTCCGAGAAAGCAAAATAACTTGAAAAGATTGGCGTTTTTGATATAATCAAAAATAGCGGATTAATGAAAAAAGTAACCAATTTAAGGAGGATTTCTAAAAATGGCTAGAGCACATTTTGACAGAACAAAACCACACTGTAATATCGGTACCATTGGCCACGTTGACCATGGTAAAACAACTTTAACAGCAGCTATCTCTAAAGTTCTTTCTACAAGAGTAGAAGGTAACACAGCTACAGATTTCGAGAACATCGATAAAGCTCCAGAAGAAAGAGAAAGAGGTATTACTATCTCTACAGCTCACATCGAGTATCAGACTGCTAAGAGACACTATGCACACGTTGACTGCCCAGGCCACGCTGACTATGTAAAGAACATGATCACTGGTGCTGCTCAGATGGATGGTGCTATCCTTGTAGTAGCTGCAACTGATGGTGTTATGGCACAGACCAAAGAGCACATCCTTCTGTCTCGTCAGGTAGGTGTACCTTACATCGTTGTATTCCTTAACAAATGCGATATGGTTGATGATCCAGAACTTATCGAACTTGTTGAAATGGAAGTAACAGAGCAGCTTGAAGAATATGGCTTCAAAGATTGCCCTATCATCAAAGGTTCCGCTCTTAAAGCTCTTGAAGATCCTAACAGCGAGTGGGGCGACAAGATTATGGAACTTATGGACACTGTTGATGAGTACATCCCAGATCCAGAACGTGACACTGACAAACCTTTCTTAATGCCTGTAGAAGACGTATTCACAATCTCTGGTCGTGGTACTGTTGCAACTGGTAGAGTAGAAAGAGGTACATTACATCTTTCTGATGAAGTCGAAATCGTTGGTATCAAAGAAGAGACTAATAAGTCTGTTGTAACTGGTATCGAAATGTTCCGTAAGACACTTGACGAAGCTCAGGCTGGTGATAACATTGGTGCTCTTCTTCGTGGTGTTGATCGTACTGACATCGAAAGAGGTCAGGTTATCGCTAAACCAGGTACTGTAACTTGCCACAGAAAGTTCACAGCTCAGGTTTACGTATTAACAAAAGATGAAGGTGGTCGTCATACACCATTCTTCAACAACTACAGACCTCAGTTCTACTTCAGAACAACTGACGTTACTGGTGTTTGCAACCTTCCAGAAGGTACAGAAATGTGCATGCCTGGTGATAACATCGAAATGTCTATCGAACTGATCCACCCAATCGCTATGGAGCAGGGTCTTACCTTCGCTATCCGTGAAGGTGGTAGAACAGTTGGTTCTGGCCGTGTAGCTACTATCATTGAGTAATCGATTAGCTACAAGTAGATAAAATCAACTAATAATCCCCGAGAGAGTTTATTCTCTTGGGGATTTTTCTGTTGATTTTAGGTGCGCCAGCACCGTGTCACGCGCGATAGCGCGGGACTACTTGTAGCGTAAATTTCCTCAAAACTTGACATCTCCCCCAATCCATACTAAAATCTCATTGTTTATGAATTCTAGGAAAGAGGTATATTATGGAACTTTCAACTTTAAATAAAGAATTTGATTTGGTACGTCAGGCAACAGAAGAAAAATTTATCAGTTTGGACCAGGTGGAACCAAGCCTGAATTTTGTGGAAGAATATTGGATTACTTCTGATCGCACATTAGGTAACCGTCGTGCTTACTTCGAGAACTATACACAGGCAGAAGAGTACGCTTATATGCTTGCTGCAAATAGAACAGCATTAAATGCTGATAATAAAAAACCGTTCTGCATTTACATTAATGGTAAGGAATTAAAAGTAAACGGACACTTAGAGGAATATTTAGCTGGAGAATTCGAAATCTAAGATGGCAAAGAGTGAACGCAACTCTGCAATCGAATTATTGAGAATCCTGGCGCTGGTCGGAATACTCTGGATGCATGAATCCATCAGCGGCACGGAGACTGCACTTGGCGCATGGATGAGAATCGGCATTGATTCTTTGGCCAATACCGGTGTTACGATTTTTATTCTGATTTCCGGTTTCTATGGGATTCGGAGAAGCGCGAAGAAACTGATTCAACTTTGGTTTATGCTGGCATTCTATAGTTATGCCGGATTGCTGATTCGAATCTGGCTGCAGGGTACGGAAGGCTTAGGTTTAGAAGAACTCGGGAGATATTTGCTTCCTATTATCGGTCGGAGTGGTTGGTTTTTTACATGCTACTTTATTCTCGCAATCATGTCTCCTTGGATTAATCGAATTGCAGATGGACTTGCGTTACACGAACTTCGTGATTTACTGATTTTGTTGGTACTTATATTTGATGTGTGCACCACAGTCTTCTTCTATGACTTTACATTAGACGGTGGCAAAGGAATCGTGAATATGGTCCTCATTTATTTGGTGGGACGGTATCTGCGAAAAAAACAAGATGCAGGGATTCCGGAAAAACCAAGAAGTGTATATTTTAGACGTATCCTTCTGTTTTTCGCCATAGATTTTGCATTAAATGCAGCAGTACATTTGGTAAAAGGCGGCGTCTATGATAAATACGCCAGAGACAACGTAGTCTTTATTTTGTTAGAGGCAATCTATATCTTCTTATTTGTGAAGACCTTTAACTGGAAGAACTCAGTGGTGAATCAGATTGCCACCAGAGTACCGGCGGTTTTCAAAATGGAAGCTACAGTAAAAATGCTCATTGTTGCATTTATCTGGGACTACACCACATGGCAGCTTTCGCCAGCATACCAATTTATCGCATTGGGATTATCGATTCTGGTTGTGCTGATTGGATTTGTAATCGAAAGCATTCGCTTATTTGTTTTTAGAGGGGTGGAAAACAAAGTAACCGATTTGCTTTGCAGATTGGCAAGTCCCATTTGGAACAAGACCAAAGTATTTATCGAGAAATTATAAGAAAAGCCCGGGTCATAAGACTCGGGCTTTGTTCTGTCTATTTTGTCCAACGACCGGCTGCGCCACATGGGAGCACCAATCCGGATTGTGTAACAGGAAGTCCAACTTCATCGGCTTCCACATGTCCACCGAACCTTTTGGCAAAAACGGTAGACATCATATAGTTTAGCACTGCCGGCTGAAGACCTGTAGTGTAGGAGTTTAGCAATACGAACAATGGATCATCACTTAATACCTGACTGGTAAGTTCCAGGAACGGATAAATGGAATCCTCGATTTTCCAGATTTCTCCCTTTGGGCCTCTTCCGTAAGAGGGAGGATCCATGATGATAGCATCGTATTTATTGCCACGACGAATCTCTCTTTCTACGAACTTTCCACAATCATCTACTAGCCAACGAATGGGTGCATCCGCTAAACCGGAAGCTACAGCATTTTCTTTCGCCCAGGTGACCATGCCTTTGGAAGCATCCACGTGGGTGACGCTGGCACCTGCAGCAGCAGCGCTAACAGTGGCACCGCCGGTATAAGCAAAAAGGTTAAGAACCTTTACAGGACGCCCGGCACTTTTGATCAAATCTCTGCACCAATCCCAGTTGGCAGCTTGCTCAGGAAACAGACCGGTGTGTTTGAAAGAAAAAGGTTTCAGATGAAAAGTCAATTCTCTATAAGAAATGGACCACTCCTCTGGTAAATGGAAAAACTCCCATTCGCCTCCACCTTTGTTACTTCTATGATAATGACCGTTTGGCTTCCTCCACCCGGCCAGCTCTTTCGGTGTGTTCCAGATTACCTGGGGATCCGGACGAACCAGAAGATAGTCGCCCCAACGCTCTAATTTTTCACCATTGGAAGTGTCGATTACTTCGTAGTCCTTCCACTGATCTGCTATCCACATAGTAAAACTCCTTTATATGAAAAAGATAAAACTTTGCCTTGTATTTCTATTATATATCATACATAATAGGAAAGTGCTTAATAACTATACCATAGGAAAAAGCATCAGAAAAGAAAGTACTAAAAAAAATACAAAAAAAATACTTGCAAAATTGCAGAAAGTTGTGTAGAATTATTCTTGCTGTGACATTGATAGCGTTGAAGCGTGAGGTTGCCGCCCCTACTGTGGCGGGTTTTTCCGTGGAGCGAATGTCAAGTTAGGAAACTGACGACAAGTCACTGTACGAATTCAACATTCTGCGAAAGCAGAGCGTGAGTGGAATGGATACTTCATGGTCATCATGAAAAGGTTTAGGACACACACGGATGAGTGTACAGTCACCGCTTGTCGTACTTAGAAAGAAAAGTGCGAAAAGGAGGCGACTTTTTTTATGGCAAATCAGGTAATGAGAATCACATTAAAAGCTTATGATCATAAGTTAGTAGATGCATCTGCCAAAAAAATCATCGAAACAGTAAAGAAAAACGGATCTCAGGTAAGTGGACCGGTACCTCTTCCTACTAAAAAGGAAGTTGTTACAATTCTTCGTGCCGTTCACAAGTACAAAGATTCCAGAGAGCAGTTCGAACAGAGAACTCACAAGAGACTCATCGATATCATTGCTCCTACTGCAAAGACTGTCGATGCTTTGCAGAGATTAGAAATGCCAGCTGGTGTTTATATCGACATCAAAATGAAAAACAAATAATTTCTTTAATATAAGAAGTATTTGGAAGTAACAAAAAACCTTCTACTAGTATGGACGCTAAGCGCCCCGCTGTAGAACACAGGAGGTAAAGAAATGAACAAAGGAATTTTAGCAACAAAAGTTGGAATGACTCAGATCTTCAATGAAGACGGAAGTTTAATCCCTGTTACTGTATTAGAGGCTGGTCCTTGCGTAGTAACACAGATTAAGACAGTTGAGAACGACGGTTACAGCGCTGTTCAGGTTGGCTTCGTTGATGTGAAAGAGAAAGTTGTTAGCAAAGACAAAGCAGGCAAAAAAGATGTTGCTCATCGTCATGGCGCTAACAAGGCACAGAAAGGCCACTTCGCAAAAGCAGGCGTTTCTACTAAAAAATATGTAAGAGAATTCAAATTTGAGAACGCAGCAGATTATGCATTAGGCAACGAAATCAAAGCTGATATCTTTGCTGAAGGTGATCACATCGATGCAACTGCTATTTCTAAGGGTAAAGGCTTCCAGGGTGCAGTTAAGAGACTTGGACAGCACAGAGGCCCTATGAAACACGGTTCCAAATTCCATCGCCATCAGGGTTCTAACGGTGCATGCTCTTCTCCTAGCCGTGTATTCAAAGGAAAAGGTATGCCAGGTCACATGGGAAGCGTACAGTCTACAGTACAGAATCTTGAAATCGTTAAAGTTGACGCTGAAAAGAACATGATTCTTGTTAAAGGTGCAGTTCCTGGACCAAAGAAGGCTCTGGTTACTATCAAAGAAACCACCAGAGTGAAGTTTTAATCTGAGGCGAAAGGAGGACAAATAAATGGCTAAAGTATCTGTTTATAATATGGAAGGCAAGGAAGTTGGCACAGTAGAATTAAACGATGCTGTATTTGGTGCTAAAGTAAACGAGCACTTAGTACACATGGCAGTGCTGCAGCAGCTTGCTGATAATCGTCAGGGAACACAGAAAGCAAAAACACGTTCTGAGGTTTCCGGTGGCGGTAGAAAACCTTGGAGACAGAAAGGAACAGGTCACGCAAGACAGGGTTCCATCCGTGCTCCACAGTGGAAAGGTGGCGGTGTTGTATTCGCTCCAGTTCCAAGAGATTATTCTTTCAAATTAAACAAGAAAGAAAAGAGAGCAGCTCTGAAATCTGTTCTTACCGATAAAGTACAGTCCGGTAAATTAGTAGTTTTGGATGAACTGAAAATGGATGAATTCAAAACAAAGAAAATGCAGGCTGTTCTGACTAACCTTAAAGTTAGCGATAAAGCACTTGTAGTTATCGCTGAGAAAGATGAGAAAGTTGTTAAATCTGCAGCTAACTTACCTTTCGTACAGACTGCACTGCCTAACACAATCAACGTATATGACATCCTTAAGGCTGGCACATTGGTTGTAACAAAAGACGCAGTGAACAAAATTGAGGAGGTATACGCATAATGGCTGATATTAAATACTATGACGTAATTCTCAAACCAGTAGTAACTGAGAAGAGCATGGCCGGTATGGCTTCCAAAAAATATACTTTCCTTGTAGCTCCTGAAGTTACCAAAACTCAGATCAAGGAAGCTGTTGAAAAAATGTTCGACGGCGTTAAAGTTGCAAAAGTAAACACCATGAATCAGGATGGTAAAACAAAGAGACGTGGTTACACTTTTGGTAAAACTGCAAAGATCAAAAAAGCAGTTGTACAGCTTACTGAAGATAGCAAAGATATCGAAATCTTCGCAGGTCTTTAATAAATAACGAAAGCGCGGGATATTATGCGACGAAGACCGGCTTGCCGGGGTGCGCTTTCGAATCTTCGTTGCGATAAACAGGCTGCCTTATGACAGCTCAGAAGAAAAGGAGAAATAAAAATGGGAATCAAAAGTTATAACCCATATACACCGTCACGTAGAAACATGACCGGTTCTGATTTCGCAGAGATCACAAAGAAGACTCCTGAGAAATCCTTGCTTGCAGCAAAGAAGAAAAATGCAGGCCGTAACAACCAGGGTAAAATCACTGTAAGACACCAGGGTGGTGGTAACAGACAGAAATACAGACTGGTTGATTTCAAGAGAAATAAAGATGGTATTCCTGCTAGAGTAATCGGTATCGAATACGATCCAAACAGAACTGCTAACATCGCACTGATCTGCTATGCAGATGGTGAGAAATCCTATATCCTTGCACCTAACGGTTTAACAGATGGTATGAAGGTTATGAACGGTCCTGATGCAGAAATCAGAATCGGTAACTGCTTACCACTTGCTAATATTCCTGTTGGTACTGAAGTACACAACGTTGAGTTGTATCCTGGAAAGGGCGGACAGATGGTTCGTTCCGCTGGTAACAGCGCTCAGCTTATGGCTAAAGAAGGTAAGTATGCAACACTTCGTCTTCCTTCTGGCGAAATGAGAATGGTACCAATCCTTTGCAGAGCAACAATCGGTACTGTTGGTAACATCGATCACAACCTTGTCAATATCGGTAAAGCTGGTCGTAAACGTCACATGGGTATCAGACCTACAGTTCGTGGTTCCGTTATGAACCCTAATGACCATCCACACGGTGGTGGTGAAGGTAGAGCACCTATCGGTCGCCCAGGTCCATGCACACCTTGGGGTAAACCAGCACTCGGCCTGAAGACTCGTAAGAAGAAAAAAGCTTCTAACAAGTTAATCGTAAGAAGAAGAAACGGTAAGGCTATCAAGTAATTTTAGGAGGAAAGATAATGGCAAGATCATTGAAAAAAGGACCTTTTGCTGATGCAAGTCTTTTGAAAAAAATCGACGCAATGAACGAGTCCGGACAGAAACAGGTTATCAAAACTTGGTCCCGTCGTTCTACAATTTTCCCTTCTTTCATTGGACATACAATCGCTGTTCATGATGGAAGAAAACATGTGCCTGTATATGTAACAGAGGACATGGTTGGACACAAACTTGGTGAATTTGTTGCTACAAGAACTTACAGAGGTCATGTAAAAGAGGATCGTAGATCCAACTAATCACCAGATGAGATTTTGAAAGGAGGTTTCTTCTATGGCTAGTGGACATAGAACCCAAATCAAAAGAGAAAGAAACGCAAATAAAGATACAAGACCTTCTGCAAAGTTATCTTATGCAAGAATTCCGGTACAGAAAGCTTGTTTCGTATTAGATGCCATCAGAGGCAAAGATGTTACAACTGCTCTTGCAGTTTTGGAATACAGCCCAAGATACGCATCTTCTGTTATTAAAAAATTATTAGAGTCAGCTATTGCAAATGCTGAAAACAACAACGGCATGAACGCTGCTAACCTTTACATCGAAGAATGCTATGCAAATAATGCTTCTATCATGAAACGTGTTCAGCCAAGAGCACAAGGCAGAGCTTACAGAATTGAGAAGAGAAACAGCCACATCACAATCGTGCTGAATGAGAGATAGGAGGAAAAAATAGCATGGGACAGAAAGTTAATCCACATGGCTTAAGAGTCGGTGTCATCAAAGATTGGGATTCTAAGTGGTATGCTGATGCTGATTTTTCTGAATACTTAGTAGAAGATCATGAAATCAGAAAATTCTTGAAAAAGAAATTATATGCTGCTGGTGTTTCCAAAATCGAGATCGAAAGATCATCCGATAGAGTCAGAGTAATCATTTACACAGCTAAACCTGGTGTCGTAATCGGCAAAGGTGGTGCTGAAATCGAAGTAACTAAGAAAGAACTTGCTAAGATCACAGACAAGAAAGTCTTAGTTGATATCAAAGAAATCAAAAGACCAGACAAAGATGCACAGCTTGTTGCAGAGAATATTGCACAGCAGCTTGAGAACCGTGTATCTTTCAGAAGAGCTATGAAATCTTGCATGGGTAGAACCATGAAGAGTGGCGCACTTGGTATTAAAACAAGCTGCTCCGGTCGTCTTGGTGGAGCTGATATGGCTCGTACCGAGTTTTATAGCGAAGGAACTATTCCTCTTCAGACCTTACGTGCAGACATTGACTATGGTTTTGCAGAAGCAGATACTACCTATGGTAAAGTAGGTGTTAAAGTTTGGATTTATAAGGGCGAGGTACTTCCTACAAAAGAAACTAAGGAAGGGAGCGAGAACTAATTATGTTAATGCCAAAAAGAGTAAAACGTCGTAAACAGTTTCGTGGATCTATGGCAGGCAAGCCAACCAGAGGTACTCAGATTACTTACGGTGAATATGGTCTTGTAGCTCAGGATCCTTGTTGGATTAAATCTAACCAGATCGAAGCAGCCCGTGTTGCTATGACTCGTCATATCAAACGTGGTGGTCAGGTTTGGATCAAGATTTTCCCAGATAAACCAGTAACAGCTAAACCTGCTGAAACTCGTATGGGTTCCGGTAAGGGTGCTCTTGAATACTGGGTAGCAGTAGTTAAACCAGGACGTGTGTTATTCGAAATTGCTGGTGTTCCAGAAGAAACAGCAAGAGAAGCATTACGTCTCGCAATGCATAAGCTTCCATGCAAATGCAAGATTGTCTCTAAAGCGGACTTGGAAGGCGGTGTAGCAAATGAAAACTAATAAGTTTGTAGAAGAATTAAATACCAAAACTTCTGCAGAATTAGCGGAAGAACTCGTAGCTGCCAAAAAGGAACTTTTCAATTTGAGATTCCAGAATGCAACAAACCAGTTGGATAATACAGCAAGAATTCGTGAAGTAAGAAGAAACATTGCTCGTATTCAGACTGTCATGACTCAGAAGGCAGAATAATAATTACAGGTTGCAAGGATCTGGAAAGGAGAAACTCTCGTGGAAGAAAGAAATTTAAGAAAAACACGTGTTGGCAAAGTTGTCAGCAATAAAATGGATAAGACGATTGTAGTTGCCATTCAGGATAACGTTAAGCATCCACTTTACAAGAAAATCGTAAAGAGAACTGTAAAGTTCAAAGCACATGACGAGAATAATGAATGCAACATTGGCGATACCGTAAAGATTATGGAAACCAGACCTCTTTCCAAAGATAAGAGATGGAGACTGGTAGGCATCGTTGAGAGAGCTAAATAATTTAGCACAGTCGAAAGGAGAAATAGCATGGTTCAGCAGGAAACCAGATTGAAGGTTGCTGATAACACAGGTGCAAAAGAACTTCTTTGCATCAGAGTTATGGGCGGCTCTACAAGAAGATATGCAAATATTGGTGATGTAATCGTAGCTTCTGTTAAAGATGCAACACCAGGCGGCGTTGTTAAAAAAGGTGACGTAGTTAAAGCAGTAGTTGTACGTTCCGTAAAAGGCGCTCGTCGTAAAGACGGTTCTTATATCAGATTTGATGAGAACGCAGCTGTAATCATCAAAGATGATAAGACTCCAAGAGGAACCCGTATTTTTGGGCCGGTAGCAAGAGAACTTCGTGAGAAACAGTTTATGAAGATCGTATCCCTTGCTCCAGAAGTATTGTAGGAGGTAGAGATATGGCAACAATGAAGATTAAAAAAGGCGACATGGTTCGCGTTATCGCCGGCAAATCTAAAGACAGCGAAGGCAAAGTAATCGCTGTTGATCACAAAAACAATAAAGTTACCGTTGAAGGTGTCAACATGGTAACAAAACATACCAAACCTTCTGTAGCAAATGCACAGGGCGGTATCATTCAGAAAGAAGCTCCAATTGACGCTTCCAATGTTATGTATCTGCATAAGGGCAAACCAACCAGAATTGGCTTCAAACTGGAAGGTGACAAAAAAGTCCGCTTCGCTAAATCTACAGGCGAGGTTGTTGATAAATAACAAGGAAGGAGGATAATTTTTCGTGAGCAGACTGAAAGATTTATACAAAGACGAAATCGTTGAAGCAATGACCAAGAAATTTGGTTATAAAAATATGATGGAAGTTCCTAAACTTGACAAAATCGTCGTAAACATGGGCGTTGGTGAAGCTAAGGACAACCCAAAGGTTCTTGAAACTGCTGTAGCTGAACTTGAGACAATCACAGGTCAGCACGTAGTAACTACCAAAGCTAAAAAATCCATCGCTAACTTCAAAATCAGAGAAGGACAGGCTATCGGATGCAAAGTTACACTTCGCGGCGATAAAATGTATGAATTCCTGGATAGACTTGTTAACTTAGCATTACCACGTGTACGTGACTTTAGAGGTGTTAATCCTAACGGATTTGACGGCAGAGGTAACTATGCACTTGGTATTAAAGAACAGATCATCTTCCCAGAGATCGAGTTCGATAAGATTGACAAAGTTAGAGGCATGGATGTTGTAATCGTAACAACTGCTAATACTGATGAAGAAGCACGTGAGTTACTGACACTCTTCAACATGCCATTTGAAAAATAACAGGAGGTAAATTCATGGCTAAGACTTCTATGAAGGTTAAACAGCAGCGTAAACCTAAATTCTCTACAAGAGCATATACTCGCTGCAAAATTTGTGGTCGTCCACATTCAGTTTTGAAAAAATACGGAATCTGCAGAATTTGCTTCCGTGAGTTAGCCTACAAGGGAGAAATCCCAGGCGTTAGAAAAGCAAGCTGGTAGGAGGTAAAAATCATGACAATGAGCGATCCAATTGCAGATATGCTTACAAGAATTCGTAATGCAAATACTGCAAAACATGATACTGTAGATGTTCCATCTTCTAAAATGAAACTTGCTATTGCACAGATTCTTTTAGATGAAGGTTACATTAAGAAATTTGACATCGTTGATGATGGCGCATTCAAGAACATTCACATTACACTGAAATATGGTGCAGATAAAAACGACAAGATTATCTCTGGTCTGAAAAAAATCTCTAAACCAGGTCTTCGTGTATACGCTGGTAAAGATCAGCTTCCTAAAGTTCTTGGCGGTTTGGGTATTGCAATCCTTTCCACAAACCAGGGCATCATCACCGACAAAAAAGCTCGTGAGCTTGGTGTCGGCGGCGAAGTTATGGCTTTCGTTTGGTAATTTAAAAACCATTGAATTTTTAAGGAGGTACGGGCATGTCACGTATAGGAAGAATGCCAATCGCGATTCCAGCAGGTGTTACTGTTGAAGTTGCAGAAAATAATCAGGTGACTGTAAAAGGTCCAAAAGGAACTCTTTCCAGAGTTCTTCCATCTGAGATGGAAATTAAAGTTGAAGGCGCAGAAGTAACAGTATGCAGACCTAACGACTTAAAGAAGATGAAATCTCTTCACGGTTTAACCAGAACACTGATCAACAACATGGTAATTGGTGTTACAGATGGTTATGAAAAGAAACTGGAAGTTAACGGTGTTGGTTACAAAGCAGCCAAAGCCGGCAAAGTTTTGACTTTATCTTTAGGCTATTCTCATCCAGTTGAAATGACTGATCCAGAAGGAATTGAAACAGTTCTTGAAGGTCAGAACATCATTATCGTTAAAGGTATTGATAAAGAAAAAGTTGGTCAATTTGCGGCTGAAATCAGAGACAAGAGAAGACCTGAACCTTACAAAGGTAAAGGTATTAAGTATGCTGATGAAACTATCAGACGTAAAGTCGGTAAGACTGGTAAGAAGTAATAAGATAAGGAGAGTATAAACATGGTCAGAAAAGAATCTAGACAGGAAATTCGTGTTAAAAAACACCATAGAATGCGCAACCGTATCAGCGGTACTACACAGAGACCACGTCTTTGCGTATTCAGAAGCAATAATCACATGTATGCTCAAATTATCGACGACACAGTTGGACAGACTTTGGTTTCTGCTTCTACTCTTGAAGAAGAAGTAAAAGGCAAGGTTGAGAAGACAAACAACGTTGAAGCAGCAGCATATTTAGGAACTGTAATTGGTAAGAGAGCAGTTGAAAAAGGTATCAAGGAAGTAGTCTTTGATCGTGGCGGCTTTATATACCAGGGTAAAGTGGCAGCACTTGCTGACGCAGCCAGAGAAGCTGGCTTAGAATTCTAGGAAGGGAGAGAACATCACATGAGACATACAATCGTTGATACAACAGGTATGGAATTATCTGAAAAAGTTGTAACAATCAAACGTGTTACTAAGGTTGTTAAGGGTGGTCGTAACTTCCGTTTCACAGCTTTAGTGGTTGTAGGTGACGGCAATGGTCACGTAGGCGCTGGTCTTGGTAAAGCAACTGAAATTCCTGACGCTATCCGTAAAGGAAAAGAGGATGCTATCAAGAACCTTGTAAGCGTTGCACTTGATGAAAATCTTAGTGTTACACACGACTATATTGGTAAATTCGGTTCTTCAGAAGTTCTTCTGAAGAGAGCACCAGAAGGTACTGGTATCATCGCAGGTGGTCCTGCACGTATCGTTTGCGAACTTGCAGGTATCAAGAATATCCGTACAAAATCTTTGGGCTCTAACAACAAACAGAACGTCGTTTTGGCAGCTATCGCAGGCCTTAGCGAGCTGAAATCTCCTGAAGACGTAGCTAAGAACCGTGGCAAATCTGTAGAAGAAGTTACAGCATAAGCTAGGTAAGCTCGTATTAATCGAAAGGAGAAATAGTTATGGCAGCAAAAGCTAATAAAACAATTAAAGTTACATTAGTAAAATCCCCTATCGGTGCTATTCCAAAGCAGCGTGCTACAATTGAAGCTCTTGGTCTTAAGAAGTTAAACAAGACTGTAGAACTTCCAGATAACGATGCCGTTAGAGGTATGATTTTCAAAGTAAATCATTTAGTAAAAGTAGAAGAAGCTTAATAGGAGGTGCCGAAATGGAATTATCAAATTTAAGACCAGCAGAAGGCTCCAAACAGAGCGATAACTTTAGAAGAGGCCGTGGACATGCGTCCGGTAACGGCAAGACCGCTGGTAAGGGCCACAAAGGTCAGAAAGCACGTTCCGGTGCACCAAGACCAGGTTTCGAAGGTGGTCAGATGCCTATTTACAGACGTCTGCCAAAACGTGGTTTCAAGAATAGAAACGCAAAAGAAATCATTGGTATTAACGTAAGCGCTCTTGAAGTTTTCGATAATGGCGCAACTGTTGATGTAAATGCACTTATTGAAAAAGGAATTGTTAAGAACCCACGCGATGGCGTTAAGGTTCTTGGAAACGGAGAACTTACTAAGAAACTCAATGTGAAAGTTGATGCGTTCTCTGCATCTGCTAAAGAAAAAATTGAGGCTCTTGGTGGAACAGCTGAGGTGATGTAATGCTTACAACACTTAAAAATGCATTTAAGGTAAAAGATATTAGACAACGTATTTTGTTTACTTTCTTAATGCTTGTTGTAATCCGTGTCGCTTCTCAGATCCCGGTTCCAGGTGTTAATAGAGAGTATTTTAGCTCTTGGTTTGCAGCACAGACTGGTGACGCATTTGACTTGTTCAATGCGTTCACCGGTGGATCTTTCTTAAATATGTCAATCATTGCATTGAACATTACACCTTACATTACATCTTCCATTATCATCCAGCTTTTGACTATTGCTATTCCGAAGTTGGAAGAGATGCAGAGAGATGGTGAAGAGGGAAGAAAGAAACTTGTAGCTATTACAAGATACGTCACAGTAGTACTTTCTATCATTGAATCCGGCGCTATGGCCATCGGCTTTGGTCGTCAAGGATTACTGGAAACCTATGATGGATTCCATGTATTCACAGTCATTACTGCATTAACCGCTGGTTCTGCATTTTTGATGTGGATTGGTGAGAGAATCACCGAAAAGGGTATTGGAAATGGTATTTCCATCGTCCTTACAATTAATATTATTTCTCGTTTACCAGCTGAAATGAATGCTCTTATGAAGCAGTTCGTACTCAGCCAGAATAATATTGCAAAGGGTGTAGTTGTAGCAATTATCATCTTTACAATCATCGTTGCGATGATCGTTATGGTAATCCTGCTGAACGCAGCCGTTAGAAAAATTCCTGTACAGTACGCTAAAAAAGTACAGGGAAGAAAAATGATGGGCGGAAATGCTCAGACTATTCCGTTGAAAGTGAATACCTCCGGTGTTATCCCGGTTATCTTCGCTTCCTCCATCTTACAGACTCCACTGATTATTTGCTCTCTACTTGGTGTAGATGGCGGTACATCTTTCTGGGGTAAGGTACTTAAGGGACTTAGTTCCAGCAACTGGTGTAAGCCAAGCGAACCGATTTATTCCATTGGTTTGTTGGTATACGTCTTACTGGTTATCTTCTTTGCTTATTTCTATACTTCCATCACCTTTAATCCGATTGAAGTAGCAGAAAATATGAAGAAACAGGGTGGTTTCATTCCTGGAATCAGACCTGGTAAACCAACCAGCGATTATCTTACAAAAATCTTAAACTACATTATTTTCATTGGCGCATGTGG
>JAEEGL010115497.1_pt1 | contig 19256 bp, 15 predicted proteins | sample 9134231 | NCBI WGS metagenome assembly JAEEGL01 (sample SAMN16246548, study PRJNA631951) | gut metagenome | biome: gut microbiome; feature: rumen; material: fiber-attached | host: Bos | place: Iran: Karaj | collected 2018-10 | reverse complement strand
GTCTTCTGGATGCTGTCCTTGACCTTGTTCTAGTAACCGGAATACGTGTGGACGACATACCATCTTGCTTCTTCTGCCATCGGGATCCTACCTCTTCAATCTTAAAGGAATAATTCTTCCAGTCCTCTCATGATCCAGTTAAAGAACAGATCGTAGACGCTGATGATGACCGACATAATCGCACAGACGAGGAGCGTAATACCGGTCTTTTTCGCGACTTCCTTCGCGCCCGGCCACGTGATCCTCTTAAATTCGCCTCTAAGCTCTTTGAATTTCTGCATCTGAATGCCTCCTCATCTAAGGGACTCGTCTTGATTATCTGGTCTCCCTGTGAAGGGTATGCTTGCGACAGAAACGGCAGTACTTTTTCGTTTCCATCCTATCGGGGTGTTTCTTTTTGTCTTTTGTAGTGTTGTAATTCCGCTGTTTACACTGTGTGCACTCTAAAGTGACTCTGGTTCGCACGACTTCCACCTCCATTGGTTAGATTCTGCTGAATGTTTGAGCTATTTTTCCCGTTTCTTTCCTCCGCGTCCGTAAAAAAGCACGAAAAAAAAGAACCCAAACGAGTTAGCTTGTCGATTCTATCACGCAAAGGTTCCTTTGTCAAGGGTAAAGCATCAAAATTTGTCAGGGTTTTCACGGGCATTCTCGGCATATTAGTACAATGCAAATTCGCCCGTACGGGCTGCCGTTCCGAATTGCACTCACATGTGCAGTCCGTGTGCCATCGCGAAGGTCAGAGAGAGGATCTTCGCTTCCGGAAACCGCTCCTGCAGCACCTCCCGGCAGCTGCCGAGCGTCGCGCCCGTGGTATAGATGTCATCCAGAAGCAGCAGGCAAAGCCTTCCGTCCGTCTTGTCCGGGATCGCTTCCCGGAGTTTCGCGATCATGTCCTCGTCCGGCGCGAAGGCGCCCGAAAGGTTCCGCCGGCGCATGATCTCGCCAAGGTTTTTCTGTGCCCTAGTATCTTTGGTCCGCTTCAAAAGCTCGAGGCACGGCTTTCCGATCAGGCGGCCGATCTCGTCACCGATGACCTTGGCCTGGTTGTAGCCTCGCTCCCGTCTTCTCTTTTCCGAGAGCGGCACCGGCACGATCGCGTCGCACTGCTTCAGGACTTCGGCAAGATCCGCACGGCTCCGTCCCTCCCGCACCATCCAGCGCGCGAAGTACACACCGCTCTCCTTCAGTCCCTCGTATTTCAGTCCCATCAGGGCATCCCGCAGCCTGTCTTCGTAGCGGAAGCAGCAAAAAACATCCTCCGGGAGAGACGCTCTCTCCGCCTCTGTCAAACGGTAATCCGTCTCCAGACAATGTCTGCACAGACCAAGCGTTTGAAACCGCTCGTCTTCGTTGTCGGGGATCTGACGGCAGAGCACGCATTTTCTCGGATAGACCAGATCGATCAGCCACTCCAGCACCGTGCTCACTCCTGCCTTCTATTTATAGTAGTGTTTCAGTTTTCAAAACCCATTTCACGCGCCAGCTCGTCGAGATCCGGCACGTCTTCCTCTGCTGCCGCGCTTTTCAGCGGCGGAAGCTCATCGAAAAGTGAAGCCGCTTCCCTCAGTCTCTCGGCCAGCATCGAGTAGCGCACCTGCTGCAGGTTCGAATCCACCATTTTGCGGACCGTCTCCTCGCGGCCGATGATCACCACATAGTTTTTCGCGCGCGTGATCCCGGTGTACAGCAAATTGCGCGTCATCAGGATATCCGGCCCGTCCAGAAGCGGAAGCACCACGACCGGGCTCTCGGTTCCCTGTGATTTGTGGATCGTGATCGCGTAGGCCAGCTCCAGCTGCTGCAGATCGGTCACATCGTACGTGACGATCCGGCTGCCGTCAAAGCGTACCGTCAAGCCATCGGGGCTGATCCGGACCACACGCCCGGTATCGCCGTTGTAGATGCCCTTGCCTTCCTCCACGCTCACTTCATATTTGTTGACGACATGCCATTCCATCTCGTAGTTGTTCCGGGTCTGCATCACTTTGTCTCCCTCGCGGAAGAGCGTTTCGCCCGTGCGCAGCTCCTTTTTCCGCGATGACGGCGGGTTCAGTGCCTTCTGCAGCTCGGCATTGAGATTGCGGATGCCGAGCGTCCCCTTTTTCATCGGGGAGAGGACCTGGATATCGTCGATCGGTTCACAGGGATAAAACTTCCGGAACCTTGTTTTCACGACCTCCACCAGCGTTTTCAGCGCGTTATCCGCGTTCTCCTCTCTCATAAGGAAGAAATCGCTGTGGCGGTTGTCAAAGATCGGATACATGCCTTCGTTGATCCGGTGGGCGTTGCTGACGATGTCCGACTCGCCCTTCTGGCGGTAGATATGCGTCAGAAACGCGGTCGGGACCACATTGCTCTCGATAATGTCCCGCAGCACGTTGCCCGGGCCAACCGACGGAAGCTGATCCTGGTCGCCGAGCATCACCAGATGCGTTCCCTGCGGGATCGCCCGCAGCAGAGAATCCATCAGGCTGATATCCACCATCGACATCTCGTCGATGATAATGTAATCATATTCGAGCGGATGCTCCTCGTTTCGGTTGAAGACCATCCGGCTGTTCTCATCGTCCGGCACCGACTGCACTTCCAGAAGGCGGTGGATCGTCCGTGCGTCGCGCCCGGTTGCCTCTTCCATGCGCTTGGCTGCCTTGCCCGTCGGCGCGGCCAGCGTAAAGCGCCGCCCGTCCTCGTCCAGCAGAGAAAGCAGCACCTCGATGATCGTCGTTTTACCGGTACCCGGACCGCCCGTGCTGACCGTGACGCCCCCGGAGTAGGCTTTGGAGACCGCTTCCTTCTGTTCGTCGGAGAGCTCGATCTTCAGTGTCTTCTCGATCGATTTCACGCGTGCCGCCAACCGCCCCTCTGAGGCAGAGAAGCTGCCGGAGGCAAGATCCGCAAGACGTCTGGCCGTACCGGTCTCGGCCATGAACAGCGCTCTCAGATAGACCCGCTCCTCATATTCATCCTGCTTGTTGATGATCTGCCCGCTCATGACCGATTGCTCGAACGCATTCTCGACGAGCTCGCCGCCGAGCCCGAGCATATGGTACAGCTCGTCTTCGAGCCGCTCCTTCGGCAGATACGTGTGTCCCAGATAGGACGCTTCCATCAAAACAAAGCGGATCGCAGCCCGGATGCGGGCCGGCGCGTCTGCCGGGAGTCCGCTTCTGGAGGCAATCTCGTCCGCTTTCCGAAAACTGATTCCGTTGATTCTTTCCGCCAGTAGATATGGATTCGTCTTAACTGTCGCGATCGTTTTGCTGCCGAACTTCTGGAAGACCCGCATGCTCATCGTCGGGGTCAGTCCCAGGCTCTCCAGATAGATCATCGCCTCTCTGGAAGCCGCTTTCTCGGCAAACTGCTCGGCGATCTCGATCGCCTTCCGGTCACTGATGCCGCGCACCTTGGAAAGCCGCTCGGGCTCCTGATCGATGACGCGGAACGTATCTTCCCCGAAGGTCTCTACAATGCGCTTTGCCAGCGCCTCGCCGACCCCTTTGATCACGCCGGATCCAAGATACCGCTCCATCGACTCCACATCGTCCGGGACGCTGCGGCTGTATTCGCGAACGCTGAACTGCTCCCCGTAGGTGGAATGCTCCTCCCAGCGTCCGGTGGCTTCGATCTTTTCTCCGACCTCTACGTCCGGCATGATGCCAACGGCCGTAAAAAGCTCCAGCCCGTCCTCCGACTCGATGTCCAACACCTTGTAGCCGCTCGACTCGCTCTCAAATACGATGGAATTCACATATCCGGCGATATGATCTCCCATTTCCGTCATCAAGTCCATCCGCCTTTCGATTCCTGACCGCGGAAGTTCAGCGGATTCGATCCCAGCTGATCCACAAAACGGCCCGTGCCGATGGCCACGCATGAAAGCGCATCATCCGCCACGAACGTTTTGATGTGGCTGCGCGCCGTGATCATGCGGTCCAGTCCGGTCAAAAGGCTTCCGCCGCCCGTCATCACGATGCCATGCTCCGTGATGTCCGCGGACAGCTCCGGCGGCGTGTTTTCCAGCACCGTGCAGATCGCGTCCGCGAGCTTTTCCACCGACTCATAGACCGCGTCCGCCACATCCTCGCCCGTGACCTCGATCATGGTCGGCAGGCCGCTGTTGACTGCGCGCCCCTTTACCTTCATGGCCATCATCGTCTTCTGGGCCGGGTCGGCCATTCCGACCTGGATCTTGATCATCTCCGCCGTGCGGCGGCCGATGACCAGTCCGTATTTCTTCTTAACAAAACGAATGATATCTTCATCAAACACGTTGCCCGCGATCCGGACCGAATCGCTGCGCACGATCGAACCCAGCGAGATGACGGCAATGTCCGTCGTCCCGCCGCCGATATCGACGATCATGCTGCCCGAGGGCTTCTTGATATCGATCCCGGCCCCCAGGGCGGCTGCCACCGGTTCCTCGATCAGCTGCACACTGCGCGCGCCCACATCCATGCAGGCTTCCATGATCGCGCGGCGCTCGACCTCGGTGATCTTACACGGGATGCAGACCGCGACGATCGGCTTAATGAGCGGGCGTCCGATCGACTTCTGCAGGAAATAACGCAGCATCTTTTCGGTATATTCATAACTCGAGATCACACCGCCGCTCATCGGGTAGATGGTCTCGATCGTCTTTGGCTCGCGTCCCACCATGGCAAGGGCTTTCTCCCCCACTGCCAGAATCTCATCTCCGTCATATCCTGCCTCGCCCTTTCGCACCGCGATCACGGAAGGCTCCCGCAGAATAATGCCTTTTCCTTTTACATAGACCAGCACAGACGAGGTGCCAAGGTCGATTCCCACGTTAGCAGAAAGATACATTGTCTCTCCTTTATCTAATGTCTTCTATCGATTTTTCCCGAATAGCATATTTATAGCATATTTTCAGGTGTCTGACAAGGTTTCGCAGTGGATTATACGGCAGGCGGGGAAGCGCTTTTCGGCTCGCTCGGCAGCCATGTCCGCGGTCTTTTTATCTTCGAAAATACCGAAGACCGTCGGGCCGCTGCCCGTCATCATGGCACGCAGTGCGCCCTCGCTCTCCAAAAACGCGCGGATCTCCACGATCTCGGGATAAGCCTTCTCTGCCGCGGCGGCAAGCTGATTTCCCATACAGGCGCAGACCTTTTTCAGATCTCCCGCTTCGATCGCCTTGACCATGCCCGCAAGATCCGCGGGCGGATTCGATGTTTCCTCCCGGTAAACACGGTAAGACCAGGGGGTCGAGATCTCAAAATCCGGCTTGACAAGCACCAGAGAGCACTCCGGCAGTGCAGGCAGCTTTTCTACGATCTCCCCTCTGCCGGTGCAGCGAGCCGTTCCGCCCACCAGACAGAACGGAACATCCGACCCGATCAGAGCGCCGATCTCGCATTCCTTCTCCAGAGGCAGACCCAGATCAAACAATTCATTCAATCCGCGAATGACCGCTGCCGCGTCCGCGCTTCCGCCCGCCATGCCGGCTGCGATCGGGAGGCGCTTCTCGAGCGCGATCCGCACCGGAGGGACATGGAACATCTCTTCCATCCTGCGGAATGCTTTTACGCAGAGATTCGACTCATCCGTCTCCAGCGCGCCGTCGTCACAGACCATTTCCAGCGTCTCGCTCGGTGTGAGCCGCACGGTATCGAAGATAGCCACCTGCTGCATGATCATGTCGACCTCGTGAAACCCATCCGGTCTCACTCCGCCCACGTTCAGTGCCAGATTGATCTTTCCCGCGGCCAGCACCACGGCCTTTTTATCTGCATCCATTTTCTTTCCTCTATCGATGCCGCCAGGGCATCCTGTGTCATTTCGTCTATTATATCACAGAAAGGAGCCGGTCTAAACCATTCTTTCGGTTTAAACCGGCTCTCTCTTTTATTTTAAGTCAGATGTCCCGGCGGAACCGATCCCGCCGCGGATCCCTTCGCAGCGGTCATTATTCCCCACCGCCGGTGCTTTCGTCAGTGCCCTCTCCGGTACCTTCACCGGTGCCTTCACCGGTTTCCTCACCGCTGCCGCCGCTGGTGTCTTCACTCGATTCTTCGGAGGAGTTACTGCTCGATTCCTCCTGCACCGCTTCCAGGTTCGCGTTGACAGTCATCGAGGCCGAAGAGACGGTAAACATCACTTCCTTGGTGACATATCCGTCCGCGGAGAAGGTCGCGGTGTACGTACCGTATTCCAGCGTAGCCGTACCGCCGACGGTATAGGTCTTGCCGTCGACCGTGATCGTAGCCGTGCTGACATTGCAGGTGAACGTGATCGTTCCCTCATCCGGCTCTTTCTCCATCGTGAACGTATGTTCATTGTTCGCGGAAGGATCCTCCGGAACGGTGATGGTCGTCGTGTAGGGCTTATAACCCTCGAGTTCGATGGTCACCTCATAGGTGCCCGGCTTCAACTCGACAACGCACTTGTTGCCGTCCGCCTTCTGCGTCATCAGTCCGCCGATCGAAACGTTGAAATTGTTCGCCCCATCCGTCTTGCACTCGAAGGTCACCTTGATCTTGCCGACCTCCAGCGTGACATCGATGCTCTTATTGTTCAGGTCTTTATCGATCTCTACGGTCTCGGAATAGATCTCGTAGCCTTCCTTGATGATCTGGATCGTATGCGAGCCCTCGGCCACCTTGACGGTCGCTGTCTTGCCGCTGGCTTTTGTCTCGAACACGCCGTCCACATAGACGTCGAAGCCCTCGACATTCGCGTTGATCGTCAGCTGCGCCTTGGCCTCCGTCATCTTGATCTCGACAGTCTGGAACGCTTTCGAGACCGTAAAGTGAACAGGCTCGTCGCTGTATCCCTCAGCCTTTGCTACACCGTCGTATTCACCGTATTCAAACGTGATGCCCGAGCCCGTCGTATAATCCTTGCCGTCGATCGTGATGATCGTGTCGGGCGCGTTGCTCGAGAAGACGATCGTTCCGGTCTCCGCTTCGATGTCCGGGAGACTGATCGTGTTGGTCTCCCCGGAAGTGATGAAGAACCGTCCGGAATAGACTTCCTTGTTATCGAGCATGACGCTGATACCGACGGAACCCTCGGGCAGATCGAATTCCATCTTATCCTTGTCGATCGTGACTTCGACAGCTTCGCTGGATGTCGGCGTGATCTTCAGCGTACCGCCCTGATAATCCTCCAGGTTGTCAAGCACCAGCTTGCCCGAACCGGAGGTAATATCGATCCGGTAGATATGGTCACCGACGAGTGTCGCGGAGAACACCGTGTTTTCGTCGATCATCGAGACATCCACATTTTCGCCGTTGTAGCGGCAGATGAGGTGGCTGTCGAAGGTGTAGGTCTTGTCGTTGATCGTCATGCGGTTAGCATTGATCTCAACGCCGGTGATGCCATCGACCGTGTAGGCCTGGTTGTAAAGCTTTACCGTCTCAAGGGCATCCTTGTTGGCCGCGTCGTACGAGACTTCGACGATATCGCCCACCTTCAATTCATTGAAAGCAGCAGTCAGGGAACTGCCCTGCGCCTTGAAGCTCTTTTCCATGCCGGATTCGGCGTTGTAGACCAGGATCTCCCCCTTGTCCTTGTCGATCTTCGTAATAATGCCTGTGTAGCTCTGAAGGTCCTTGACTACGGTACTGATCTCGCTGGAGGAATCTCCGTTATTCTTCTTGGAGGAACCGCCGGGCAGCAGCAGAATGATAATGGCAAGCAAGAGCAGCACCGCGATCGCGATCATGACGGAGAGCGTAACGATCCGGTTTTTCCGGTCTTTTTCCGCCTTCATCAGACGCGCCGCACGCTCTTCCTTCGTTTCCAGACGTTCTTCTTCCGGGAACAGGTAGCCGCTCTCGCCGTTATCGTAGTCATAGTCATACTTTCCATGGTAGGAAGTATTCTGTGTTTCGGACATGCCCGCTTCCGCGGCTTTAGCACCGGCAGCGGCTGCAGCACCTGCTGCCGCAGCTCCGGCTGCGGTTCCGGCGGCTTTGGCCGATGCGCCGGCACCCGTCTTCGGTGCCTGACCGGGCTGAGGCGCCTGCGGATTTTGAGGTCTCGGCTGCGCCTGGGTCTGCGGTTTAGGCTGTGCTTGGGTCTGCGGTCTCGGCTGGCCCTGCGGCTGCTGGGGTCTCGGCTGTGCCTGACCCTGCGGCTGCTGAGGTCTCGGCTGTGCCTGTACCTGCGGTTTAGGCTGCATCGCAGCGCCCTGGGCTGCCGCTCTCGCAGCACCGGCTTCCGACGCGGTTCCGGCTCCGGCGGCAGCTGCGGTCGCAGCGCCCGTCGCGATAAACATGGTATAATCATCGCCCGCCGGGATCGCTCTTGTCAGGTCATCGGGTTCCTGCGGGGCCGCTTTTTTCGGGGATGATGCTTCCGCGAATTCCAATGAGATCCGGTCCCTCGGCGCATTCTGCTGCGCTTCCTCCGCAAGAAGTCTGGCCTCGGCAGCTCTTCTTGCGGCGCCGCGGCGATATTCCTCTTCGACGGAGGTCAGCTGGATGTCCGGATTCAGCCGGTTCATCGAATAGCGCTGACTGTCCGAAAAATCTTCGATGTTCGGTCTGGCCGCTTCTGTCTCGCTCGTACGGGCGGAACGCATGCTCGGCGCATAACGGTTGGCTTTTGCCTCCGCTTCGGTGCGGGCGTGCTCCAGCTCATACCTGGCCTGTGTTTCCTCGTCAAGCTGCTCCCGTTCCTCGAAGATATCGGTCAGCTCACTCGTATCTTCGGATGAAGATCGCATTCTTTTTTCGTCTTCCATCGTCTGCTCTCCTGTTAAATATGCTTGATCCTTCCAATACGGATCTTATTCTCACTTGTTCTGCCGGGTCGTCTTATCCCTTGCAGATCATTCCGCATCCTTTTCGCGGCAGAGCCGAAGCAATGTCTCGGCTGTGTTTGTTTCGGGATCCTGGAGCACCTTTTCCAGTAAGTATTCCAGTCTCTCCCCCACATCTTTTCCGGGCTTTACCCCTGCCGCGATGACTTCGCGTCCGGTCACGGCCAGTTCGGCAAGCGTTACCGGCATTCCTTTCTGCTCCTCGAACAGATCCTGCGCTTCGGCAGACTCTTCCCGGGCATCGATCCCGGCCTTCCGCCTAAGTTCCAGCAGATCCGGGATATCTTCCCGCCCGATCTCGTGGATCCAGTGCCGCATGGACACTTCGTCTTTGGGCAGTGGATCCCGCAGGTGCGAAAGCAAGTGGACCGTCCCTTTTCTAAGTATGTTGTCCGCCTTCAGCTCCCGCAGCGCTTTGCCCGCCTCTTCCGCCTCCATTTTGTGCATCAGCATCGAAAAGCGAAGTCTGCGATCCTGCCTGACCATGCCCAGCTTGGGGAATTCCAGCGATACAGACCCCCTGAACTCCGGGCAGAACCACTGCAGCAGGCCGCACTCCTGTGCAAGCGCAAGCCGCTCGGGATGATCACTCATCAAGGTCTTGGTCATCTCCTCGAGGATCCTCTCCTTGGAAACGTCTTCGATCGTCTCTGCCAGGCGCTCGATCGCCTTCCAGGTCTCCTCGTCGATCTCAAAGCCGAGCTTCGCAGAAAAACGGACTGCCCGCAGCATGCGCAAGGCATCCTCGTCGAAGCGTTTCAGCGGATCGCCGACGCAGCGGATCAGTTTCCGCGCAAGGTCGCCCTGCCCGTCGAAGTAATCGATCAGGCCTTTGTCGGGATGATAGGCCATCGCGTTGATCGTGAAGTCACGTCTGGCTACATCCTCATACAAGCTGCCCGCGAAGGTCACACTGTCGGGCCGGCGATGATCGGTATAGACACCGTCGATGCGGAATGTGGTGACCTCGTAATTAACGCCCATGTCCAGGACGGTGACGGTACCATGCTCGATGCCGGTATCGAAGGTACGCGAAAAAAGGCGTTTCACCGTCTCCGGGACCGCCGATGTGGTGATATCCCAGTCATGAGGCTCATTTCCCATCAGGGCATCGCGCACGCAGCCCCCGACGGCATAAGCTTCATAACCCGCTTCATTCAGCCGGCGGATGATCCGCTCGGCACCGGGATCCATTCTCACGCTTCGCCATACCTTTCCATAATCGTCTTTAGTCTTCGAATTATATCATGATAAACGATAAATAACAAGTAAAGCCCCGGAAAATGCGTTCGGCCGCCATGCTGCGGCACTGCGCCTCTGCCCTCATTTCGTTGACACCTGTCTTTTCAGCGTGCTATAATGCGGTTCAAATTCGCTTTTGGAGGTGTACCATGGCTGAACGCAAGGGCAACCTGATGTCGATGCGTGAGGATATCCGCGTTCTCGACGCGACGATCCGCGACGGCGGTCTGTACAATGATTTCAATTTTACCGATGAATTCGTCCGCCAGCTTTATATTACCAATATCAAGAGCGGCGTTGACTATATGGAGTTCGGCTACAAGGCCAGCAAGCGTCTCTTTGATGTAAACGAGTACGGCAAGTGGAAGTTCTGCGACGAAGAATCGATCCGCGGTATCGTCGGCGAAAACGTCTCCAACATGAAGCTCTGTGTCATGGCGGACGTTGGCCGCACCGATTTCCGCGAGGATTTCCTGCCCAAAAAGGACAGCGTGATCGATCTCGTCCGGGTCGCCTGCTACATTCACCAGATCCCGGCCGCGCTCGAGATGATCGAGTACCTGCATGATCTGGGCTATGAGACCAGCTGCAATATCATGGCGATCTCGCAGGCCAGCACCGAACAGATCGACGCGGCGCTCGAAATGCTGATCCAGTCAAATGTCGATATCATTTATCTCGTAGACAGTTTCGGTTCGATGTATCCGGAGAACATCAGCAATCTGGCCCACAAGTATCTGGAATACGCGGAAAAGGGCAAAAAGCTCGTAGGCGTTCATTGCCATAACAACCAGGCGCTCGCCTTCGCGAACACCATCGAATGCATGAGCTACGGCGTCAGCTATGTCGATGCCACCGCCATGGGCATGGGCCGCGGCGCCGGGAACTGCCAGATGGAGAACATGCTCGGCTTCCTGAAGAACCCGAAATACAATCTCTACAGTCTTCTCACCTTTATTGAGCATTATATGCTCCCGCTCCGCGAGTCCGGCGTGCAGTGGGGCTACGATCTGCAGTACCTCTTCACCGGGCTGCTGAACCAGCATCCGAGAAGCGCGATCGCCTTCACCAAGGAGCACCGCAAGGACTACGTCAATTTCTACAAGCAGCTGCTGGAGGATTAAGGACGGTGTGCAACAGGGACGGAGGAACGGAATTTGAAAGCTCCGGGCCATCGCTTTTGTCCCATCGTACGTGCAACAGGGACGGAGAAATGGAAAAAGTGGTCCCAAACTATATTTGTCGTTATTTGAGACCACACTCCTTGATTCCGTAACGCTTACCGGAAACCAAGCGGGAGATGGTTCCAGACATTCCAAAATGAATGTTTGAGACCATCTCCCGCTTTTCATGTCTTCTTGTAATCACGCTTGTACAAAATCAGTGTTCCCGCTGAAGCCGGAAGGCGACCGAGCGGCGCAGGTATTTCAGGTATTCTTCGTCGTGGCACATTGCCTTGCCTGGCGTATCCGAAAGCTTCGCGACCGGCCGCCCGTTGACGTACTGCAGCTTAATGACGATATTCAGCGGCTCCACGCAGGTATCGTTGGACACGAATGTGCCGATACCGAACGCAACCTTTGCTTTATCCTTGAAATAATCATACAAGGCCTGCGCCTTGTCAAAATTCAAACTGTCACTGAACAGGAGTTGTTTCGTTTTCGGATCAACTCCGAATTTTTTATAGTGCTCGATGATCTTTTCGCCCCACTCATAGGGGTCGCCGCTGTCGTGACGCACACCGGTGTAGTTGTTGACCATGGACCGGTTGAAATCCATCAGAAACAGATCGGTCGTCACGGTATCGGTGAGCGCGGTACCGTTATCGCCATCGTATTCCACGTACCAGTCCTTCATCGCATAGTAATTGGTGTAGGCCAGCGGAATCGAATCGATGCCCTGATACATCTGGACGAATTCATGCGCATAGGTGCCGATCGGCATGACATTATACTTCATGGCCAGGTAGACGTTGGAGGTACCGACACAACTCTTCGTCTCCTGCGTCAGCCGTCTGACGACGATATCCTGCCACTCGCGGGACAGGCGGCGACGGCAGCCGAACTCCGCGAAGCGGAAGGTGTAGGTTCCATCGTTCAGCGCCCGGATCTTCGCGTTCAGCTTCTCCTCGGCGGATCTGCGCAGCGTCTCATAATCATAAGCCATGCGGAAATAGACCTCGTTGATGATCTCGAGCAGATAGATCTCGAACTGCATCGCGGAAAACAGCGGACCATCGACCTCGACCTCGAGTTCGCCTTCGTCAGAGAGGTGGATCGTGACGTAGTCGCGCAGCGGATGCCACAGACGCAGGAACTCCACGTAGTCATCTTTAATGAAGCGGATGGACCTCAGATAGTCCAGTTCGTCCTTGCGGAAGCGCAGCGTGCAAAGATGATTGACCTGTTCCCGAATCTCCTCCGCCATCTCCGGAGTGAAAACGACGCCCTCATTGCGGCATTTGAAATAATACTTGCCGCTCAGATTGGTGTGCTTGTGAAAGATGACCTGATCCATGTTGAACTTATACAGGTCGGTATCAAGCAAAGAAATGATAATTGGTTCAAACTTCATAATGGTATTCCTTTCAGAATAAGACGGTTTGCCGGCAGTTACAATCAATAGACATCGATCCGGCAGTTACAATCAATAGACATCGATCTGGCAGCTGCGCATGGTCTCCCGCGCTGCCTCGTGCTTCTCGGGCGTGACACCGGCGCAGCAGGACGAATCCACTGAAATCGGCACTTCCGGGAAAGCTGCTTTTACAAGAAGCGCATTGGACACTACACAAATGTCGGTGCAGAGCCCGATCAGCTCTACGCTGAATTGCTCGTCACCAACCGTCTCCTTGATCATGCCGGGCAGCTTGACTGACCCGAAAGTAATCTTTTCCACGGGTGTGTACTTTTTGCCCTCCAGCGCTTCGGCGACCGCCTTATCGAGTTTCCAGCCGTCCGTGCCCTTGATGCAATGCATGACAGGCAGCTTCCGTCCTTCTGCGGTCTCCATATAGTTCTCAAAATGAGTATCGTAGGTGACGAAGATCTCTCCTTCGAAAGCACGGATCTTTTCCGCGACAGCCGGCACGATTGCCACTGCCTCCTTCGTTCCCAAAGACCCATCCACAAAATCCTTCTGCATGTCGACGACGATCAAGACTTTTTTCATTTGGAAAACCTCCGCTCAGTATGATTATGTACGCAAAGCGATTTCTGCATCTGACACGATCTTTGATTCATCTATCAAATTTTACTACAATGTCCTGCTTTTCTCAATGCATGCCCTCATACACATTTGAGTGTATCGCTCCGCTCTATTCATTCAAAAAGCCAAAAAGAGCCCCCGAAAATCAGACACAGGGCCTGAAGATTCGGGGGCTTTCCTTAACGATTATGAGTCAATGATCATTTCTCCACCGCTGTCTTCTTTTTCAGAACCGTGACACCCACGATACCGATCATGGAAATCATCATCAAAATGCAAGCTGTCGCGATTCCATTGTTATCGCCGGTCTTCGGACCATCGGAGCTGCCGCCGTCAGAAGTCGTCGAACTCTCGGTCGCGCTGCTTGAAGTATCGCTGTTTGAGGCTTCACTGTTTGAAGTTTCGCTGTTCGAGGGCTCGCTGTTTGAACTCTGGGATGCGCTGCTTTCTGTGCTGCTCTCTGTTGCGGAAGATTCCTCGTTGGAACTCTCCGATGAGGAACTTTCGTTTGTGGAAGATTCAGAAGGTTCAGAAGACTCGGATCCCGTCGTGCTGCTCTCACTGTTTTCGGAAGATTCGCTGCTCTCGTCAGGAGTCGTTTCCGCAACCGTAATGGTGGCTTCCTCCGATTGCGCACCGTTGGAATAGTTGACCTTCACCTTGTGCTCGCCGGCAGAAAGAGTGTTGAGGTAATCTTCCTTAAGCGTAACAACGGTGCTGCCGTGAGAGATAGTGTAGTTTTCGCTGCCGATCGCAGTGCCATCCACAAGGACTTCCTCAGCCTCCTCGTCCGGACCGTCAATGCGAATCACGATGTCACCGCCGGCTTCGGCGTCATAGTCTTGCGTTTTGCCTTCGATAACCTCGTAGCTATACATAGAAAATGCTGCGTTGCTGTAACGGTCGACACCAACAAAGTGCGGATTAATCAGTGCCTCTTTCACGCCGCCCTGCACGAGAGACTCAAGGTATTCCGCTTTGATGGTCAATTCGAAACACTTTTCGTCCCAGTTTCCTTGCACAGAGTACATGTCACTGGGAATGGCGTCGCTGCCGTTGATTGCGACATGGTCGATACTCTCGCCGGGATGTGCATCAAACACAAAAACAAGGTCCTGGCCGCTTTCGGGAGTGTAATTAGCTCCGGAACCGCTGATGCAGTCAAGAGACCACTTCGTAACGTAAAGCGGGGTGCCGCTGCTTTCTCTGTTATCGGTAAACGTAACAACCAGCGTGTACGTGCCGGTGGAAAGGTCGGCGAAAAAGTCGCGGGTAAGCGAAATTACCGGCATGTTAAAACCATCGCTGAAATATGCAGACATTGTGCCTTCCGTGCTCGTGCTGGCGTCCCGAACAAAAACTCCGGTAATCTCATCGGCACTCAGGCAGTCAACAGGAAAAAGAATTTCGCTGTTTTCACATTCGTCGAAATCAAGCGACGAATAATTAACCTCGTAAGTGAATTCGTGGGATGAACCGGTTTGCGCGTTGTAGTAATACTTGCAAATGTAGGTCACATTACCAGCTTCAGAGTAATAGCCGGTTTTGTAGTCATATTCGTCTGCAGAAACTTCGTTGCCGTCAGCGTCATAATAGACTGAGGTAACATCAGAGCTGCTAAAACTGCGCGCAATACTGCCAAGTCCTTCATAGCCCATTTGCTTGGCCCAAGCGTTCAACTTTGCGTCGACTTGTCCAAGGGCGTCGAAATACGCAGCCTCTTCATAGTAGTTGTACTCATGGTCCATCATAAAATGGGCATCAATCGTCTCTTCTTGATACGTAAGCGTGTCGCCGCTTTCCGTGATGATGGTGCCTCTGAGAATATAATGCTCCATGATGTCAGATGACAGCTCCGGAACTCCGGGCGGAAGCTCCGCCGCCTTCGCCGTCAGCGCGGACATCGGCGCAAGCATAATGACCAGTGCGAGCATAACGCTCAAAATGTACTTCAGTTTTTTGCTCATTTTCTCTCCTTCTTTTTTATATTGTTTTCGGCAAAGTATCCTGTTCCCAGTCATTTCATGGAATAGTAAAGCACGCAGAATAAGCCGATGTATTTTAGACGTTTTTCAAATCAAATTAGTTGGATTAGATAAAAAAGAATTTCTGATCCGCAAATAAAAAAGCCTTCTGACTCCTTTGATAAAGCATCAAAGAAACCGAAGGCTAGTTAAGTCTTTTTATTTGCTTCCGCCACATTCATGCGACGTGTTTACTTTCTCCACCGCTCCACATATTCCAGAACCGTTTCTCGAAGATCCATGTACCGCACCGCGATCGGACCTGCCATTCTGCCGTCCGCGATGACTTTTTCATACTCTTCGACGGTGCACCAGCGGACATCCGACGTCTCGCCCGGCTGCAGGTGTATTTCTTCCAGCGGAACATCGCGATGCAGCAGGTAGACATCGAGCCCGCGCCCGGTGCCCCAGCGATGTGCAATGAGGACGAATTCCTCTTCCGCCGCTTCGATCCCGGTCTCTTCCAGAAGCTCCCTGCGGATCGCGCTGCGGCTGCTCTCGCCCGCTTGTGCCGCGCCTCCGCTGTTCTCCCAATAATTCGGCCAAGCCTCTTTTTCGGGCGCGCGCAGCGTCATCATGATCTGGCCTTTGGAATTGATGACGAAAACTGCCACGGTCAGTGTGGCATATCCTCCCGGGATCGGCGCGTCTCTTTCGACGCGTTTCCCGGTCGCCACCGGCTCGTCATGATCGCCGCGAACAAATAATTCCAGATATTCCATTTGTGCACGTCCTTTTAGTATTCGATGCCTTTGATGATCTTCAGCGCTGGCCGGACATCGTTGGCCGTGAGAAGCGTAAAGCCCGCTTCCCGGCACTGTTTTACTTCCTCCTCGGTGTCCGGGCACCAGCACCAGGGGTCGATTCCCTGCCGGGTCAGCGCCGCGGCGGTTTCGCGTGACACATCCTTCATGCCGACTCCGATCGAGTAATAATGGCTTTCGCAGCCTTCTGTATAGACCATGAGTGCATGCTTCAAAAAGCCCTGTGTTTTCATCCCGTAACGCGCATGAGCCCAAGTGGTGACACGGCTGTCGAAGCATGCGATAACGGATTGTTCGTCGAGATGGTAATCCCGCAGCATCCGCACCGTCCTCTCCAGCGCCTCTTCGGTATAGTCCTTCATTTCGACGTTGAGCATCAGGTCCGTTCCACGCACAAGGTCCAGAAATTCCGACAACAGCGGGACTTTTTCGCCTTTGCCCGCGTCGAGCGCGCGCAGTTCCCTCAGTGTCAAGCTATCGACCCGGCCGCTCCCGTCGGTCGTGCGGTCGACAGTATGGTCATGCACCAGCACAAGCGCTCCGTCTTTCGTGACATGGACGTCGGTTTCGATCCCATCCACTCCCATTTCGATCGCGCGCTCAAAGGAGCGCATCGTGTTTTCCGGCTCCAGCGCGCGTACGCCGCGGTGCCCCACGATCCACATGCGCTGATTGCTCTGTGTCCACTGCATGGCTGCTGCTTCCCTTCAGTTTATCTTCATTTTATATTCATTGGCTGCTTTCACAGCCCCATCCATCATAGTACACTTGCGTTCGAAAAACAAGAAAGGAGCTCAAAACCAGGTTGCCTGAAATTGAGCTCTGCGCATGGGTGCGTTCCAGGTTCGGAAAGGAGCTCGATTTGGCATACCTTCTTTCTGAGCTCATCAGACCGTTGGCTTTATACAGTGGAAAAGAGCTCAAAATGGTATTGGGTATGATCGAGCTCCTTTTACATAGTGTGAGTGCCCTTCTCAAAGAGCTCAAAACAATGATTACTCCATCTGAGCTCCATTTCAAGGTGACTTTTGACATCGATGAAGAGCTCAAATTACATATTAGTGTGTATGAGCTCCGTTTGGCGGCATCCTTCGTCTTTCCAGAGAGCTCAGACTCAATCACTTTGTAACTGAGCTCCTTTTGGCGACGCCCTTCGTCTTTCCAAGGAGCTCTGACTTAATCACTTTGTAACTGAGCTCCCCTTCGGATCGAACCACCAACAAAAAAGGAGCTCAAAACCAGTTTGCCTGAAATTGAGCTCCTTTACTGCGAATTACATTTGCTGCGAATTACATACCTACAGCGTTACAGGTTTTCTCTTTAAGCCCTTACGCTTTCGGCGTGATGAAGTCGCGGATGTCGCTGCAGAGGGCTTCGATATTCTCTTCGCCGATGTAGATCATGTGACCGGAGGCGTAGCCCTTAACCTGGACGCGATCCATCGGAAGGCCGGCGTGATCGCAAGTGTAGAAGATGATGCCGGTGTAGGTCGCGTTGTCGTACCAGCCGTTCGCGAAGAAGGTGCGCATGCCGGGTGTACGGCGCATCGCGTTGTTGAGCTGCTGCGCGGTCGTGCCCATCTCGGCTTCGCGGTTCCACTTTTTGAACATGGAATACGAGCTGACGTAGGCGCGGTCCAGCTTCACGTTCAGCATCGGCAGGATGCTGCCGGTGAACGCGCCGAAGAAATAACCGCCGTAGCGATCGCTCGAGGCGTCATCCCACTTGCCATCGTTCTCCTCGACCAGCTCCGGTGTGTAGCGCGGGCGGGTGATACGTCCGTCAAAACGGGCAACGCTCTTGCCTTTTGACTTGATGACTTCCTGGCGGAACGTGCGGTCGTCGATCCGGAGATTTCTCTCTTCGAGGTATTCACGCGAAACGCCGGTATAGTACATCAGCTTTTCGATGATCTCTTCGCGCTCCTTCCCCTTCAGCGCCTCACCCTTGTAGAGCGCCAGCAGGTAATCATGGTCGGCGAAGGCTTTCGCTTCCATCGCGAACTTCTCCAGAGACTTTCTGGACGGATGATTGTGATACCAGTTGATCGATGCCCAGGTCGGGAAGTTGAGAACCGCCGCCTCGACCGGAACTTCGCGGTTGAAGTATTTGCCAACGGAGACCGTGTTGCCGATGAGCACAAGGCCGTCGAAGGTAATGCCGTAGGAACGCTCCTTGCCGCCTGTCGCGGAGATTCCGGCGGCTACCGCGCTGCGGGTGCAGCCATAGCTCTCACCGACGAGGTATTTCGGGCTCAGCCAGCGATTGTAGCGATGCAGCCACTGCTCGATAAAGTTCAGCAGCGCTTCCGCGTCCTCTTCGATACCGAAGAAATTCTTTCCTTCCTCATCATCCAGCAGTACGCCGTAACCGGTCGCGACCGGCTCTACGATGACGATGTCCGCGATATCGATGAGGCACTGCGGGTTGTCGATCACTTTATAGGGCGGCAGCGCGGTCGGACGGTCGACCTCATCGTAGACGATGCGCTTTACGCCCAGGAACCCGGCATGTACATAGTAGGACGCTGAGCCGGGACCGCCGTTAAAGCCAAACAGAACCGGGCGGGACGTGGGATCCTCCACATCGGAGCGGAAATATGAATAGGAGAAGATCGAGGCGATCGGCTTGCCTTCATTATTGTAAAAGACATTGTCTTCGCTTACCGTATGGAACGGGATGGTTTCCCCCCTGAGAGTGATGCTGCCGTCCGATTCGAACCGCTGCGGTTTGAAATCAGCCGGTGTAAACTTCTCGGTTTTGTACATAACCAAGGCTCCTTTCTGATATTAAAGTAATTTTATTATAGAGGAATGTCCTATGCTTTGTCACGCTATTTTTTACATATGATAAAGAGCTGACACCGTTTCGATGTCAGCTCTTGAAATCTTTGAATTCCGTATCACGATCCGTCGAACGTGAGGCCTCAGGCTCAGGCTTCCTGCGCTTTCTTCCAGTACTTTTCGACGATCTCGTACATTTTGTCCTGCTTGGTTTCCATATCCTCGACAAGCTTCAGCTGCGTTCTGGCGCGGACGAGGTTATGGTCCGGGTAAGCGATCTTGAAGTAGGTATCGCCGTTCAGATAGTCGCCCAGGAACCGGATACCGGTCTCGTAGGTGATGACCATGGCACCGAGCGCGAGGCTCTTCGCTTCCGCTTCGCTCAGCTTCTTGCCGACGATACCAAGATCAACAACATCCTGATGGATGAAAAGACGAACCTGCC
>JAEEGL016632417.1_pt1 | contig 19257 bp, 14 predicted proteins | sample 9134231 | NCBI WGS metagenome assembly JAEEGL01 (sample SAMN16246548, study PRJNA631951) | gut metagenome | biome: gut microbiome; feature: rumen; material: fiber-attached | host: Bos | place: Iran: Karaj | collected 2018-10 | reverse complement strand
TAGGGCAACGACTGGTAAATTCGTAAGCATCAAGTGTAACCACATAATCATTCTCCTGATGTTTATTTACGAACGCTTCTAGAACCTCCGGTTTATAGTTACCATCGTAGGTAGTACCTCCATTATTTCCTAATAGAGTAACTCCTGCTAACTCTTCTGAATTTCTATCTGATTTATACATAGATTATTCCTCCTCACCTTTAAATTCGCCGTCTTTGAAATAATCCTTCCAGCTATGCCTCTTGATAAGCATACCGTCACCGAAACTCATGAAACGATATCTCTTATCGACAGCATGCTTGTAAGCAACCATAATCTCATCATATCCTGCAACAACCGATACCAACATCATGAGAGTAGTTTCAGGTGCGTGGAAGTTGGTGATAAGACCGTCGATACAGTCCACACGCTTAGCAGTATCCGAGCCCGGATAGATAAATATGCTTGTGTCAGTCGAGAAGTCCTCAGGCTTCTCCCAAACCTCGTCAGGAATAGAAGCGAGAGTACGGAGTGAGGTGGTACCTACAGCAACGACGTTATGACCTTCAGAATGTGCCTGCTTAATGTCGTTGATAACATTTACAGGGCAGAAGCAATGCTCAGTGTGCATAGCATGGTTTCTGAGGTCCTTAACAACAACCGGCTTAAATGTGCCGAGGCCGACGTCGAGTGTAACTTCTCTTATCTTTACACCTTTATCCTTGAGTGCCTGAAGCAGTTCAGGTGTGAAGTGGAGACCTGCAGTAGGAGCTGCACAAGAAGTTCTTTCCTTAGCGTAGACAGTATTGTACATTTCAGAAATATAGGACTCAGAGTGACCTCTGCCCTGGATATAAGGAGGAAGAGGAGTCTCACCGATTTTGTCGAGGACATCCCAACCGTTAGAGTTAGCGAAATCGAGAAATACTTCTCCTTCGTCATCGCAGCTCTTGATTGTGATTTCTGCGTCTTCAGCCCCATTAAGAATGAGAACCGTACCAACTTCCTGCGGCTTGCTAATCATTGCCTTCCAGGTAGAACCGCCCTGGTACTGAACGAATAGAATCTCAACAGTATTATCTTCATCCGGCTGCGTACCCTTCTTATAAGCAAACGCTCTTGCCGGAATAACCTTCGTATTATTAAGGACAAGTACGTCACCAGCATTGAAGTAGTCACAAATGTCTGTAAAGTGCTTGTCGTCGAGTGATACCGCTACTCCATCCTGGTTCGCTTCTACTGTCGTATCAACGATAAGGCAACGTGCGCTTGCTCTGTCAGGAAGCGGCTCCTGAGCAATGAGCTCCTGAGGAAGGTCATAGCGATAATGAGCAGAAGAATACTGCTCTTCTGCAGGGGCTGTATCAAGCCCCTTAGCGGTTACAGTCTTAGATGTGCTAAAAATATCTGGCACACCTGTTTCCATCTTTGAATTATTCATGATAAATCGTCCTTTCGTGTATTATGATTCTAGACTCTTCTTAACACTGGTTGCAATCTTATAAGATACAGGTGACAGCAGTGCTTCTACCGTAATCTGGAATGCAATACCAAGCAAGAAGTTGCCTGCTATACTCTTTGCATCCATACCCCAGCAGTCCATTCCTAGAACTGAGCAGAAGCTCGGTATTGAGAACGGAATCATTACCAGGAGTGTGAATAGACCCAAATCAGCAGTCTTACCTAAGATACTCGAACCAATTGAGCGGAGGGAGTAGCTTGAAAAACCTTCACCGGGTTTCTTTTTCTTAATATAAGCAAATAGCTTATCATTGAGGAAATCACCTACAGCATAAATCAAAATACCAACAATGGTAACATAGATACCGCCGCCGTAGACGAAATCAAATGCAGATTCATTCGCTTCTGCATACTCAGGCACGGGTATACCGGTAAACGCTTTCGCAATTAAAGCTGCGACAACAGCAAAAATAGCCGAAGTGTTGCCAGATAGTCTTGATGCTCTGTAACCAAACACTTCTGAGAATACATCAGAGACGATGTAAGTTGCGATAAAAAATAGAGAATCACCTGTTGCAGTTGCCATAACCGTAGGTCCTGGTATGCTCAGAACATCTACAGCATCAAGTGCGCACAGAACAATTCCCATTAGGCTTAGAAGAACGCCTGCGGCATAACCTACACCCTTATTCACCTTCTCACCGAGCTTACCTGCAAGCAACATACCGAATACCGTAAGCACTAACATTCCCAGAATTGAAAAGATACTTGTCTCTTTCGCCTCCAGAATTTTTACCATCATAGGTACGCACAGTGCATAACTGGCTACATTGATTGCCATGAGCACAGCGAATAAGGCAGGAGCCTTACGCCACGACTCTTCTGATTGAAGTTTCGTATTCATGATTAAATTAGTCCTTTCGTATCGATTTTAACTTTAGCAAGGGGATACCTTACTCACTGTTCCCGTTTTTATCGAGGGGGAACTCTACTCGGTTATTATACATCCATAAACACCAACTCCTTTACATAGCACACTAACGCATACCACGTGGTTACATATTGTATATAACAATATAACAAAACACGATACCCACGGCAGAACCGTAGCATAACACACGCATTCCTTGTATTTTGTTACATAGTACATTATACAATACAACAACCGTGATGCACGAAGTTTACGTCTTCTTAGCGGCACCTGAGCCGTCCTTGCCTTGTTGGTCTTGCTTGATAATTTGCTGAATGAGCTTAGTTCGGAACAGCACAGGCTGGTCTTCGATGTAATCAGCAGAATAACCTTGCCATCTACCCATAATAGCCCTTATCTCAGCATCCACCTGGTCGTACTTACTTCTTAGAACTTTCCAGTAAAGCTTTCCATTCCTTGAGGTCTTCTTTGGTCGGTCGAAAGTAGTAGTCGTTAATCGGAACGTATGCCCACGCTCTGCCTCCACAATGAGGACACTTGAAATCAACACGGTTCTGAAGTCCTACATTGAACTCTTCCTTGTAACGCTGCTCCATAATCTGCTCATCGACGGCAGGGAGATTACCGAGCCATTCAGCTGCTTCAGACACGTCGACAAAGTCCATATCAGAAACAGAAGCGATAGACGCAGCAAGTGGTCTGAACTCTTCGTCTTCCTTAGCAACCTTTGCGAAGTAGAACAGCATATCCTGGCATCTGTTCAGATGCATCTTAACCTCTGCACTGGTAACTATAAACTCGTCGGGCTTGATTACGAAGGAGGTTTTAAGCTTTTCACCCTTTTCAGGTACAAGAACACCGACGGTACTAAGGTCAATCTGGTGTGGCTCATTGGTGTAGAATTTTCCGCGAGTGTTATCTTCATTCTTACAATCCTGACATACCCAATTCTGAGCAGTCCAGAAAGGTCCCCAGGTGAGAATGCGGATATGGCGAAGCAGTAGATAGTAGTCAGGTTCGTATAACTTTCGCACATCAATCTTAGGTTCGATTACCTGAGGAAGAATGTGCTTAATCATTGCCTGATGGAGATTGTCAGAAGATAGTCTTAGCTTTTCCATGCGGCTGGTGTAAGCACCTACGGTTACTGTCTGAGGAATTCCAACATCAGAATAATCATACAGAAACTCGTGGTCTTCATTCATTAACAATTAAATCAACCCTTTCTTTGATTTGATAACAAATGCGTGTGCCAAGTATATGCCTTGTTCACATCATAAGTATAACACATTTAGCACACGCATTTCGAAGTTTATTCGTAGAGTTCTGCGTAGGACACAGAATCTGACATTTCGTTATTATCAAGTCTGATAATCTGAACATCAGCACGGAATCTTAGATTTGAGAAATTCTGCTTCTTGTCGTCAGGAGAAGCATTCTTCATATACAAATTAAGATAGAGTTTACCACCTGGTTCGTCTGCGGTTGTCGGGTTTCCATTGTACTCCCAGTTCAGGTTGACAAGCAGATTTCCGCTTGGTACATACTTAGAGTTATTCTCGTCGTATGCTTGGTGCACACCAGATGTGCCAGAAATCTTTAGGTTGAGATTATCTGGAATATACTGAATGGTGTGCTTGTTGATAGTTGACAATTCACTTCCGTCTACACTGGTATCATGTTCAAAGAACATAGGCGGGTAATTGAGATAAGCAGAAGATGACCACATACGGTCGATGTTTCCGCCGAAGTCTTGCCAGCCAGCATGCTTAACCCAGATGTCCATCTGAGCTGCACACACACCCTGTTCACCCATAGTGACGCTCGAGAACTTGCACATCAGACTGTTTTCTATACCAGAACTGGTAAATACATCAGTCACTTCCATCCAAGGCAAATCAAGCTCGAGCGTATTACCACCAGAGATGAATTGCGAGTATTTCCATTCACCTATGTTGGTGAAGAAGTATCTATCCACCACGCAGTGGTCTACACCGAACAGCAGAGTTTCTGTAGATTTATGCTGACCTTCGATAGTTACATTATCGCCTATAAGTTTAACATGGTCAAGGTCACTCAGGTGTAGCAATAAACCATCAGTGCGATTACCGTCTTCTGCAACAGCAGAGAAGTCCAGGATGATGTGTCCGCGAATATGAGCAAGACTGCCTGTAGTATCCAGATTAGCTCTCCAATCAGAAGCATTTCCTTCCATCACGAATGTAACGCTTCCAGAATATCGTCTATAAGCATACTGCGTTAGGTCAATACCCGGAGATATGTTAATCGTCTCGTCTGCATATTCAGAAAAGCCACCGCCCTTAATCAGATTGAGCAACATTTCGGTGATACGAAGTCTTTGAGTAGTCGGGTCGACAATTACGTCGTGCAGGTTGGAACCTGGTCCTACCTTGACCACACCGAATGTAGTTGCAGTAGCTGGTACTGCGAATCCGCGCTCTACAGCCTCAACAGCAAATAGAACAGACTGTGGTGTACTACCTACATCTTGGAAGGACTGCGACTCTCCTTCAGGGTCAAGTACGATATATGAAGCCGTATCTGTGGGGAGAAAGTAGGTGATTGACGCTGTACTTTCAGGCTGTAATCCTGTAATCACGCCAGTAGCATAATCGATAGTACCCACCTCAACTTCTATCTCTCCACCTTCCGCTGCCAGCATGGTTTTAAGCTTACCATACTTGTTGTCGTAGATGCCTTGCGTTAACTCTGTCTGGTCATCTGTATATACTGGGTGATTAACAGCAGGTGTAATAAGGAGCGAACCAGGCTGGACATTCGGCGGTAGAGTTAAGCTGGTGAACTCTCCTGAATAGGAATTCTCATCTAGCATAACTGCATGAGCAAATCTCCATGAACCAGTCTCTCCTTGAGCATGAGCTTTGTGATAACGGCAGGTGTATCTGCTAGATACATTCTGCGTAAATGAATTCAACGTACCGTTCACTGTACCTGTCACGGTAGCGTTGATAGTACCCTGACCCTTACCGTTGATTTCACCTTCGATGTTGAACGTATCGTCGGGAGTTGCTTCAGGATGAGCAGTACCGGTGAATGAACCAGACACTGGTACTTCTAGCTTAGACTGCTTGGCTGTACCAGAAACCGTACCTGATACAGTACCGTAATTGGTCACGATATTCTGAAGTTCATATCCAGACGTCGTGCTGTTTGCTTCAGTTCCTCCTGCCTCAGCGGTGTCGTTGATAACCCAGAAGTAGTCACCAAGCTGGATTGCTGGCTTATGGCGCTCGAACCAGCCTTTAGCATCTGATAATGTAAGGAATGGACCATACTGCCTTCCTCTAGCATAACCATCTGCTTGTCTATGAATATAATCGTCGAACATGAGTTCTAGCATAGCCAACTGCTGATAAGTAACGATACCGTCAGTACCATTCAAACCGTTCAAGCAGGGATATACGTTAACATCATAGAACGGTTTCATAACCGTACCGTCCTTGGTAGGAACCTTCTTGTCAAAAATCAAAGAAGAACCGGTAATTCTCGACATAGCATATTGGAAGAACAGAGCCCTATGGTCGATTGAGTCTGCACCGGTTTTTGGTGGAGTTTGTGCCTGATGCCACGACATGCGCGCGAACTGCGACCCTGACTTGGCATCAATTCTCTGAAGACAATTGAACTCATCTACCACAGGGTCATCTGCGGTGTAGGGAGTCTGGTCAGATACAATGATGCCTCGAGTCGGTTTATCATCTGAATTACCCGCAGTATCTGCATTAGTGGACATACTTCTTAACAGCTTACCTAAATTAGAGTCAAAGGCAATCCATAACCACTTATCGATATCAATAAGGTTTGTCGTTTCACCATCTTTAGAGCCTCCGGTTTCCCCGAACTTTACGCCATAGATGTGCTCGTCTTCAGGTGCCGTTAAGAGGTTAGCGTAATCCTCGGCTCCCTCGACCGTATCAAGTGGGACCATTCTAGTTTTATAAGGATTTTCAGTTAGCATTGCACGACCGTCTGAATCCATCGTGATGGTACCTAGAAGCAGCTCGTTACCGAACGGCAGCTCTTCATTGATAACAATAGCAGCGCCTTGATACACGCCATTAAGTGGCGGAATAAGACGCTCGTCATGTTTCGAATGTTCAGGTGCTGTATATTGCACAGCGAGCTTAATAAATCGAGTCATGCACGGGTTTCCCTTTATCTGACCTTCGTTATCAGCTACATTAGCAATGGCACTTACAGGAAAGACGTCGCTTCTCATGAATGTCACTTCAGCAGTAGACTCGACGTAGTAACCGTAGACCAGAGCTACACCAGCTGATACAGTAATTCTTCCTTCGGAATTTATACCAAGGCGGAAATCATCGACATCCCTGGTTCCAGTTGCGTAGGCGGTAATCTTCCACCCCGTCTGGCTATGTAGCGATGTCTTTTCAAAAGAATTTAATCCAGGACCACTTTTCTCTGTCTGCCCCGTAGTGTCGTCGACCGCCACGTCTAAGCCGACAAATTCATTTACAGCGCTTGCTACAGACTCAGCATAATCAGACATATCAACGTCACGTTTGAGCAGCGTATTCAACGCTGCTCTCTGGTTAAACTCTGTAACCAACTCACCGCCGTGTGTGTCTGAACTATAGGGAGCGATATAAGAGTTATTAGATGAATAGACGAGAAAACGATGAGTATCAGCTTCCTGCAAATCATAAAGTCTATCGTCAATTGCCATAGATATTAACCTCCCTTCACTACTTCACTGTCATCAACAGGTTCTATAGGCACATCTGACTCTTCATAGGTATATCTGCAAGGTATAACATCGACAGCATCCTCATAGAGTATACCCGTTTCAACTTGCAGAAGTTTTACACTCTTATCAGAATATCGGCGTTCTCTTGTATCATTATCAACTAATTCTACAATAATCATTGCATTATACCTCCTTAATATTCTTCATAGGTGTATGTCGATGGATTTGGGTAATTGGTTGCTGATTTATATGTTTCTAATGTTCCTGCCGGTACAAGTATCTTTGTTGATGTTGATACACTACTCCAAGCGTTCGAGTTCGATACAGTTGGCGGTGTTGTTGATTCGAATTTAATATATGACATATAAGAACAATTGTAGAAAGCATTAGATTCAATACTTGTCACCTTACTTGGAATTGTTATCGAGGATAATGAACGACAACTATTGAAAGCTTGATTACCAATACTTGTAACACCAATTGAAATTGTTACGGATGATAATGAAGAGCAACCAGAGAAAGCGTTATTATCAATACCTGTAACACCACTTGGAATTGTTACTGATGATAATGAAGAGCAACCAGAGAAAGCATTTTTACCAATACTACCTGTAACACCACTTGGAATTGTTACTGAGGATAATGAAGAGCAACCAGTGAAATAACCCTCACCAATACTTGTTACGCTATCAGGAATTATTACCGAGGATAATGAACGAGATTCGGCGAAAACATTAATAGCAATACTTGTTACACTATCAGGAATTGTTACTGAGGATAATGATGAACAAATACCGAAAGCATAACTACCATCAATACTTGTTACACTGTTAGGAATTGTTACTGAGGATAGTGAATAACAACGGTTGAAGGCATTATAACCAATACTTGTAACACCAATTGGAATTGTTACTGATGATAATGATGAACAACCAAGGAAAGCACCTTGACTAATACTACCTGTAACACCACTTGGAATTGTTACTGATGATAATGATGAACAACCACTGAAAGCATAACTACCGATACGCGTAACACCATCGCCTATTTCAAGCTTCTTAATTGCATTATTATAAGCTTTATTGGGAGAATCTATGTTATTAGTTCCATACCATAATAGATTTGCAAAACCCGTTGATGATTGCAATATAAATCCACCGGTTACGACAGTAATAGCAATTACATAATCACCAGATGTAGAATACTCATGTCTTTCACTTTTATAGTCTGCCGAAGTTGTAGTAAATGTTGAGTGTGCACTTCCGTCTCCCCAATCAATATCAAGCTCCGAGTTTCTATTAAGATATAATTGCAGAATAGGAGATGTTCTTCCTTCCGGTAAGCTAATATACAGCCTTGTTTTACCGTCAGATGTTATGTACATTTGACCTATGTTAAGTTTACCATACTTAGTAACATAAGCTTTAGCATCAGCTAAACTCCAGTTCCAACCTTGTGCAGTAAGTCCGTCATGTGATGGATTTGCAGGTAATTCTGAAAGATTGGCGAAATCAGCAGCAGAATATGACTGTACAATTGTACCATCATAGTCATAGAAGTTTACATCATTAGATGAAGAACTTCCACCGCCACCACTCGGAATTGTACCAATGGCGGTAGCAAATTCTTCCAGCCCATCAGCAGCCTCGACAGTTCCACCTTTTGCAGCGATAGCGTTACCAATTTCTGGTCTAGTCGCTGTAACACGGTCAACTGCTTGTTTTAAGGTACCTGACATTTATAGCACCCCTTCCAGCTCAGAAACTGCATATCCGACTTGTTCTTGTAATGATGAAATATCACTTGCGTTTGTATCTATCTGAGCAACCTTTGTGCTGTCAATACCACTATTCATAGCTGTAAGCTGTACTGTGGTAGGCGTGAAGCCGCCACCTCCGCCACTGATTCCATTATCCTCCTCTTCAGAAATCTGCATAGGACGATGTCCAGAAGCCGCAATAGCATTCAAGGCAACCTGAAAGCCTACATACATACCATTATCAGATGCCGGAGCCCCGTCTCTGTTCTTGGACTGAACGTAATTACGAGTAACGATGTAGCCTTTCGCTTCAACCTTTGCTTTTTCTTCATCAGAAATCTGCTCTGAAAAAGTGGTATATTGCTGACCAGCACCACAGCGTTTTTCAGTCTCTTCAAGCACTTCTGTAGCTTTTATAAACGGCTGATTGGGAGTATAGTACGCGGCACGCTGATTTGCGTACTCTGAGGCAGACATATGATTTTCTGTCATGATTCCCATAATAAATCACCTCACTCAAAATCGGTAATTGGAACAAGTTCCTTATTGAATTCCTTGCCGAGACTGCGCGCGTTCTTGGAAACAGCAAGCTTAGTCTTTACCAAGATGCAGTCGGCATCCTCGATATCTTCAACGACGACAATCTTACCCTCAGCTACGAGTTTGTCTTCTACTTCTGCATCAACCTTAATAGAGTCTACATAGCACTTTACTGGCTGTGCGACTGCTACTTCATCTGCTGTGTCTGTGACTGCTTCATCATCAGCAGTTACCACTTCACTTGAAACAGTGTCTTCAGAAATCTGCTCGCTTGTAGCTTCATCAGACCCCTGCTCAAGAAAGTCTTCCTGCACAGTTGCAGGTGTTACCTCCTCTTCTACAGCGCCCTGAGTTCCTTCTGCCGGCTCGTCAAGTACCAGCATATCACATATAGAACTGGTGCACTTGTAGAACATAGGTAGGTCAGGATAAATCTGAACCCTTTTAAGCGGGTTGTTGCACTTAGGACAGAAAGTAGGAGGCGGGCAAGTAACAGCTGCGGTATTCATTGGCTGAAGTTCACCATTCCAAACCTTAGCTGTACAGCCTGGCTGGAAGTAAGCGACGAGTTTCATATCGATTACATCGAACACACCCTTATCAGTTGTCGCTCTAAGTGTAAGCGCTCTGTCTGTACCCATCACATACTCAACAGAATTGATATGTGCCAGTTCCGGAATCTTGAACTCCTTACCAGAAGGTAAGCTAATCCACTTTGCGTCATACATAGAATACTGATTCTTCAGCGTAATAAGCTGATTGCCCTGTCCATTTTCGTTTTCGAAATATGGAACGGTCTTGAAACCAAGAACAGTAAGCATAGAAATCTGTTCTGCTATCGTAAACTTCCGAGCAGATGAGTACAGGGAGTATGCCAGGAAGTCATTCTTGGTAACGTAGCCGGTGATTTCGAAAGGCATACCGAAATTCTTAATCTGAATGGGAGTATGTTCAACAGGAACGCCGAGCATAGTACCAGTCTCATTGTAGCTTACGGTTCCTTCCGGAAGATTAAGTTGCAGTCTAATCATCGTTATTAAGCACTCCTTTACATTTTCTTAGGTACCATTGTACAGACGGTACCGACAATTTGGTTAACCCAGATTTATATAAATCAGTAACTTCCTTAGGCTGCATCTTGAGTTCTTTCGCGATTTCGTTCACACTCCAAGGCGGCTCGTCGGAAGTTCTGTTTATAACGTGAAGGACGCTGATTTCGTCGGGAGTAAGCAGTTTTTCCATAACCTTTGAAATGTCCATCTGGTGCTGGTCAAATGTATATGTATCCTCAATCTGCTCTTCCATCGAAATGTCAGCATCCTCGCATTCATAGTCTGAGAATGTCATTTCAGGATGAACCAGCTTATTCATTTGATTGCGGATATACGGAAAAGCATACGTACTAAGAACTGCGTATGTATCTGCGTCGAAACGTTCTATTGCTATCAAGAGTCCCATGACGCCAGCAGATACCAGGTCTTCACAGTCACGCTCACTCGGGTATCGACTAGCAAAGTACATCTGATAGCATCTATGCACAAGACCCATATTGTTCAACACCAGTTGATTCCGTACCTCCGGGTCTTTCGTTCTTGCATACTCTTTCAACAGTTCTTGATTTTTCTGTCCTTTGCTCATATAACCCTCCCTGTCCTTCAATATTATAATATTGGTTTACGTCATGATTTATCAACCCACTCACCATTCTCACGCTCTTTCTCAGATATATCAGACCACGCTTGGTTTTCATAACGATGAGGCGTCAATTCTTGTTCCCACACACCATTTCGACGTACATATACCGCACCGGTAGTTGAAAACTTCACATACATCTCTTCCGGCTGTATATCCGAGTCAACCGTGATGATGTTGGTACCAACATATGTAGGAATAGTGATATGCGTATCCGAATATGAAACTGACTCACCGGCTTCAAGAAATGAAACTCCTAAGTCGATATTCACTGTCTGTGCGTCTGCACCGCTGCTTACGGTCACCGGAAGAGTGACTTTGTATGGCTCCCATGCACTCTCACCTGTGATGTTATAGCGGAGACCACTTGTTTCAAATTCTTCTGCTTCTACGTCTGTGCTACATATCATAAATCTAAACCAAGGAGCCTCGTCACCATCGCCGTAATAATAATTCCACCTGCTATAAGCTCTATGCAGAACACCTACTTTCATTCTTCTTGGGACGGTAAAAGTGTACTCCTGATGGAAGAAATTTGGATAAGGTAGGTCCCCTGCATCCTTGTACCTCACAGTAGTGCTATTAAATACTTCTGTTTCGGGAATTATAAGACTATCATCTTCACCTATGAGAGCAAAGCGTTCAAACTTATTACTCGGTGACCGAGGATTGCCATAGCTATCCCATTCTAGGTCAAGATAACAACCAAGGTAAGGTCCGAAACCAACACGGCTTCCGGGTAGACTGTGATTACATAGAATATCAACCATGAGTTTATAAGTGCCGGCTTTTAAATCAGCTACAGATTCACAGAACTCAAACTTATAAGGACGGACATCTATCGGATAAGCTGTATTGCTCGAAATCAATTCCTTAGAAGTGCTAAGACGTGACCACTGCTCATGAGACGAGACAAACGGCTCGCAATTTGGCAGGTTTACCACACCACCACCCATATAAGTACCGTCTGCAAAACCAGGGTCAACTGTTCCTGGCTCTGTCATAAATGTGCCGCCTATCTGCAAATTACTGTAAGATGAATTGAATACTCTTACAGAATAATCAGTATTTGGTTTAAGTTTTATTGAAAATGTTTTACAGCGCATCGCAGTAGCTTCACTGCCCTGACCATACATAACAGTTCTTCCGTATTCGTCTTCATTAGTGTATATGACCTGAGATACGCCTGACTCACCTGTAGCGGTATGATAAACAGAACTTCCCTGTAATATAGGCTTCTTATATAAATTTGTATCAGCATCGTAGGCAGTTGGTATAGTAGTACCCTCAACAAGCATAAAATCTCCAACATTAACTGCGTCAAGGTCACTGTCGTCTGACCTGCGGATAGTAAAGTATATTTTTGTAGCTTCACCGCTGTTGAATGTTCTACCCTCAAAAGGGTCTATCCATGCGTGAAAAACCGAGTCTAAGAATGTACCTACCGCACCGTTTGGGACTGGAGTTGTGAGCTGTCTCAAAAGATTTTTTCCTGGCTTTCCAACACCTCCTGCTGCACCGTCTATCCTCCAGTCTAGAAAAGGTGTGCCATCAGACGGCGCTGCAGTCAGAGGCAACGGCCCGGTTACTTCTTTTATTGCCATAATATCACCAACCTATTCCGATAGAACCGTCAGGTATCTCTTCACCAGGACCTGGTGTAGGCTCAGTAGTTGAAATATATAACCGGGTTCCATCAGCTGTAATCAGGTAATTGCAATCAGATGCTGTCTTGCGGACTTTCATTCCGTGAAGCAAATCGATAGATTTACCGGAGCCTAGTCCTATCAGCATATCAAGCCAGGTAATCTTATCAACTGGAATATCGCCCTCATTTCCTGACAAATCAAGCTGAATTCCTTCACCGTCGATAGTCGATACGCTGAGTACCTGATTGCCGTGTCTTGATTTAGCGACTGTCGCCCAGATAGGGTAATCCAGATTGTTGATTTGGATAGATGTACCGTCAGCCGTCTTTGCTTCGTACCAAGCTGTATCAAAGAATGATTTCGCAGTCGTCTTTGCTGACAGCGTTACAGAACTTGTGATTGGGTTTGCTACAGTCGGCTGTGGAATTCTACCTGAAGTGTAGTGCATATCGTCGACAGAATACAGATTAAACGTAGATTTCAAACCGTAACCTCTTAGTGTATCAACCGACATCGGTACAGTCAAATCTTTACGCATAACGCACTCCTGCAAGAATTCACCGAGATTTAACTCTTGGAAATCTTCGTGAACATAATCAGCTATATTCCAGCCAAAATCAGAAAATAGCTGACGTGCAGGAGTCTTTCGAAGTACTGACTGCATATTATAATGATAATTACCAGAAGAGTCAGGGAGTTGTTGATTATATCTTGGTACAATCGCATTATAAGTACCAGGATATCCGACAGTTGATACCAAATTCGGATTATCAACCCAAACCATTGTTGAAGCTAGGTCCACATAATTATTATTGCAGATAAGAACGACATATTTAAAATCACGGTCATAACCCCAAACACCTTCTTTCTGATGTTTGAGTTCTACGAAAGTACCCAATGTGATAGTTCCATCTAGAGTAGTCGTGAAATTATAATTCGTAGATGCATCAGTCCATACAGTTATTGATTTACCTGTGAATGCAGCATCCCAAGCTGCTCTTGGAATTCTGATTCTGTTCGAATGCTGGTCAGCGTGTGTCGTGAAGTTTGTGCTGGCTGTAGCGTCGAATGTAAAGCTTGGTGTATCTGATGTATGAATGATAAGCTTTGGCTGATTATCGTAAACTGTATTCCAGACATAGACTAATCGCCAATCAGACTGAGTACCAATAACTATCGGCTCACCAGGATAGACGGGAGTGCCTTCGACATACAGCACACCGCTATCGACTGTAGCGCTAAGACCAGATAAGCTGAACTCTGCAAAGAAAGCACCAAGCTTGTCTTTATACCATTGCGGGACAGCCAACGGTATATAGCTCGCGAAACGATTAAGTTGCCAATAATCCTGGTCGCTATGTCGCTTGTCTTTGGTACAAATGTACGCACCATTTGAATTAGCATCAGTCTGGTCATAGAACAGATACAGATGTCCTTTTCTAAACTCGACAGACGACTCTGATATCTTCCAAGAAGCTTGACGACCAGACTTGTGGAATACAGAACTATCCGCAACTCTACTAACATCTAACCAAGTACCCATCGAATTGTTTCCAAGATAGTTTAAGCCATGCGATACAGGGGTTTCTGAGGTACCCCACCAGTTACCTAGATAATCTGGTAATTTTTTATCATACAAATAAATGACTGTCGAGTCATCACCGTCGGCTGTATAAAGACGAGTAAAATCTATAATCTTCTTCACCTTCGGTTCATCGAATGAATCATAACTACCACAGTTAATCCTACCGGTATCTTTTTTAACTGGTAAGATATACAGCGGGAGAGCTGACGGTGGGTAGTCTTCGAACTTAGGTAAACCAGAAACAAGATAATAATAATCATCGCGCTCAGCTACAGGGATTGTATCTATCTGAGTATTCAACTTGTTCACATTCTGCAGTCCATCTTGAATTTCATCATAAGTCCATCCGTATTTACTCAAATCAGCAAAACGTCCTGTACCCTCTACAAAATCTAAGTCGATGTAACCGAATGTTGATACAAGAATCTGACCTGCTGGATGGTCAACAAGACCGCGGTAATCCGCTGGCATAGGATTACCACCCATGCTTAGCCATAGGTAACCAGCTGAGTTAAATGACAGATTGTTAATGTCACGTGTCTGATGGTAACAGTCTTCGATAAGCCCATTACCAGCAAATATGAAACCTTGAGGACCGAAATAGAGCGAGTCGACGTCCAAATCCTCCAGAGATAGACCTCTAACTATGAGCTTCATAGTCGAACCCTCGATAGCTGCAATCTTCTTATCAAAGGCTAGAATGTCAGGAAAGGCAGTGAATGTCAAATAACCATGCGCTGATACCGACGACTGCGCTTTATTACCTAATGAGTCCGACACATAAACACCGAAAATGTTACCAACAGCTTCTTCGAGGTCATCCTTCTCAACAGAATCTTTCTCTTCAGAAGCTGTTGTCGATGTGCTAGGTCGTGTAAACACATCTATATAATAATCATAATCGATTCCAACTATTGGAACTGCACCCCAAGACGCTCCGGGGACACGAATAGTCTGTGTATAGAACTGACCTCCGTGCGATGGTACCCAATTTCCCGGAATCAGTTCTACAACTCGAGTAACTCCATATGTAACCAAAGTCTGGTACACATAGTTTGTAATGGTGTTAGGGTCTGCACCTGTTTCTTTAAGAAACTCTTCATAAGCTGACCAACCTACAACTCGGCCGGTGTTATAGGTTTTCTCTGCCATCTAAATCACTTCCTTTTAAGAATTTGAACAACGGTGCACCTGCTTTTCTTAGCGAGCTCCCATCGATTGTCATCGTAGAAAATGTGTTCACCGTGTTCGTTATAGGTATCTAGATACCAATTGGTATCGTCTTCGTCCTCGACACCGCCTACAAGCGTACCGCCTGTAAGATGTCGAGCTATAATCACCGTATCAAATCTGAGCAACATATCCTGAGCCTGTCTGAGCAGGGCAGCCATTCTTGTCTGAACTGCTTCCTTTATCTTCTCTTCGAACTGTGCCGGTGTGATGTGCTCCTTAAACTCATAGACTACACGGTTGTCGTATTTCGGGAATCGGTACTTCGGATTGAGGACTCTTCCGTCCTGATACTCAACCATCTCCCAGTACTCACCTCTGTCGAACGTAAGTCTGCACATCCGGTACTCATTCTTCACGCGAACTACCCACCAGGTCTCGTCTTTGATAGCTCTAAGCTTAGAACGAGTAGCTGATATAGTAGGCTGCGTGTGCTGCTGAGTCTGTACTTGAACCTGAGGTTTCTCAACTGTCTGTGCTTTAGCAGTACCGAATGCAGGTAAGCACAACTTCTTCTCCCTAACGACGTAGAACTGTTCAAAGTAGGAACGAATACATTGCAAAGCGCTGGACGGTATTGTTATCAACGGATTACATTCAGTAACTTCCTTATAAGGTGAGGACATATCCTTACGGACGAATGGGCATAAGGTCATCACCTTGTCCATAAGCTCAACAATCTTCTGCTTCGCTGCAGCTGTCCAAGGTACTATTGCTGTGCAGATTCGATACGAATGCGAACATAATTCCTTACGCTGGTCTATGCTTAACTCAAGGTACGCAGGTTTCACGAATGGATACATATAACCGCCTCCTAAGTATTTCTGTTATGTGTACATTATACACAGAAATGCCAATAGATTTCGAAGTTAAACCACTCCCGCAGCATACAACTGCTACAACGGTTATACATTACTACATACTGCGCACATCGTGCATATAAGCAATACCACGTTAGGGATTAGGATGCATGCGTGCCTCAGCGTGTGCTATGATAGCATCAACATCTTCCTCGGTGAATTCTACTAAATCTACCTGATTGAAGTAGCCGAGTAAGAATTTTGCTGACAGTTCAGGAGCACGCCATTGGGTGATGAAACCTACGCCTACTGGTACATTATTCGCATTCAAGATAACTGCACAGCTGTATTTACCTTCATTATCTGCGATAGGAGCTGTACCGTCTGAAGTAATCATAAACTCATACGGAACCACCACTTCGTCACCTTGTTTCCATCGCGTATCATTTCTAATACACAACAGGTCACCTGTGTCCGGCATAGCCGCACCATTCGGGTTAATCAAGATTGGTCTACCAGCTGCGTCACCGATGTAAAACTCACCAGTATCAAGAATAATAGCAGGCTCACCAGGATAGAGTTTCATCAAATCCCGGTTTTTAGAAAAGCCACGCTTCAACTGTATCAGGTCGTATCCTTCTTCATTTCTTGCCAAGGATAATAACCAAGTACAGTCTTTGCAGCATTTCTTGCCTGCTGTTGATAGAAAGTATTTCATAATATCACCTCCCATTTAGTCTAGTATAGGAGATGAAATCAACGACTACCGTCTCAATGTATACAAAATTCGCATGACATATTCAGGTAAATCGTTTACGTCTTTCTTAGGTAACATTGGGATAATCGGTGTACGGGCTTTCAATGCTTTCTGGAGCTTAGCAGCACCTTTCATACCTGCATTATCACCATCAAGACATATCGCGAACTCCCTAATGTCAGTACTGTTCAGGTATTCGATTTGCCGGTCCGAACCGGTTCCTAGCAACGCCCATGCCGGTAACCCGTAACCCCAGAGCGTCAATGCGTTTATCGCAGACTCCACCAGAATTCGTTTCTTAGCGAACGGACTTGTCGGCGGAATTATCTTATTAGACTCGAACACACCATACACGGGTTTATCTACACCTGCTGGGTAGTTATACCACTTCTTATCGATGGAACGTCTTATTACAAAGGCAACAGAACCATCAGGCCGCTTGACCGGAAATGTTACAGCATTCATAACAGGGTCATATCCGGTGTCGAACGCTCTTTGTACCAATTCGGTTATGTGTCTTTGCTGAGATAGATAATCAACCTTCTCATATCTATACGACATCAACTCTACTTCGGTTACTTCAGGTAGTTTAATGGGTTCTCGCTTAGCCAGTGTGGTTATACCGTTTCTATCGAAGAAACCAATATCAGAAACGGATTGTATAAATTGAATAGCATAATTGTCATATGCTTCACGATTTGATAGGTAATTGACTAACGATATAATAGAACCCTTTGCACCACACGCAAAACAGTGATACTTACCATAATGTGGGTGTGAGCGATTATTACAAATGCCGAAAGATGGGTGTTGCTCATTACCGAAACCGTGGAAAGGACATTGTGTAGTTATATCATTTTCAGATTGGGTTACGATGCGGAAGAATGACGTCGATGCTCGTAAAGCCTCGAACACCGCATCGACGTCGATAGAGCGTAAATCAACCTGCTGCTGAACTGCCAAAGAAAGCACCTCCCTGATTTACGTCACCACGTGACTGAATATATCCGTGGTCAGGGTCCCAGGTATAAGTGAACTGCTGTCCGAATGTACCAAAACGAGATTTCTTTACTGCTAAAGAAATAACCTGATGTGAATCTTCTGGATACGCCAGTGACATTACAAATGATGCGTTGATATTCACTCCATCACCACCTCTAGCAGATTCAAGCTCAGGATTCTGAGACAAATCAGAACCACTTCTGTTAGCCTGGTGGGTGACCCCGATAGGACAATGAGTATCAGTGCTAACAGACATCAAATCCTCTGATACATCTGTTGCTGCGCTCGCATCACTCTTGTATGCAGCATTTATCCTTTCATTCTCTATGTAGCTAATACCGTCGAGAAGTAACAAATCAAGTCCCGCTGTCTCAATCCAGGACCGAAGTTTCGTAGGCGTAATGTGACCCTGAAAATCCTTCTTAGAGCGAATGAGAATGCCTTCTCTGCCTTGCATTGATTGCACATACGCATTGTACGCACTCATGTCTACAGCATCACCACGACGTAGTGCTGAGTTCGACAATCCTGACAAAAGCGTATCAATTCGGAAACCCAAATCGTCTTTACCCATCTCAATCGAGACGATGCCTACCTTAAATCCCGCTTTCCAAGCGGATACCGCAATGTACATCAAAATCCAAGTCTTACCCATACCCATACGAGCAAGGATTTCAAATAACTCTCCTGCTTTAGACCATCCACCAATCAACTGGTCAATTTCAGCAAAGCCTGTTGTTATAAACGCCCTTGGGTCGTTCGACGTTTGAATATACTTTTCTTGTCTTGCAGCGACGTTCTTGATAACATCATATTCAGCTAACTGAGGTGTGATATTCCTCAAATCAGCTAATTTAGCTTCTAGATAACCTAGAAGTTGAATTCCATCTTCAGGGAACTGCTGTTGTCCTTCTTGAATCGCTCTATCTAATTCATTATAGATGTATATCTCCTTAATCTTGTAGAGGAGATACTCACAATCCTTAGAAACTTCTTCTAGATTAGAGCAGGGAAAATCAGGAAACTGAGATAGAAGCTCGCCCAGAACGACAGAGCCGAACTGAGCGTAACGAGTTTTTACGAATTCAAGATATCTATAATCAAGTCCGAAGAACTTATAGG
>JAEEGL016076247.1_pt1 | contig 19257 bp, 7 predicted proteins | sample 9134231 | NCBI WGS metagenome assembly JAEEGL01 (sample SAMN16246548, study PRJNA631951) | gut metagenome | biome: gut microbiome; feature: rumen; material: fiber-attached | host: Bos | place: Iran: Karaj | collected 2018-10 | reverse complement strand
GTCTCCTGGGTGTGGGCGTGGTGACGGCGGTACTCCCCGAACAGGAGAGAACCGTCCGCGTCCAGTATAACGAGTTTTACGGTCGTTGAGCCTATGTCTATGCCCGCTCTGTAAGCTTCCAATTCTTATACCTCTCCGTGAGCGTCGAAATATTTTTTAAGGAACTGGCCCGTGTAGCTCTCCGCGCACTCGGCGCACTGCACAGGCGTGCCGGCGAACACGAGCGTGCCGCCGCCGTCGCCCCCTTCGGGCCCGAGATCGATTATCCAGTCGGCCGTCTTTATCACGTCCATGTTGTGCTCTATGACGACCACGGTGTTGCCGGCGTTCACGAGCCGCTGCAGAACGTCCAGAAGTCTGCGCACGTCGTCCGTGTGCAGGCCGGTCGTCGGCTCGTCCAGCACGTAGAAGGTGCTGCCCGTACTGCGGCGCGAGAGCTCGGTCGCGAGCTTGACGCGCTGCGCTTCGCCGCCGGAGAGCGTGGTGGACGACTGGCCGAGCTTTATATAGCCGAGGCCCACGTCCACGAGCGTCTGGAGCTTTTCACGTATCTTTGGGTATGCGTCGAAGAACGAACAGGCCTCCTCGGCGGTCATCTCCAGCACCTCGTATATGCTCTTGCCCTTGTAGCGCACCTCAAGCGTCTCGCGGTTGTAGCGCCGGCCGCCGCAGACCTCACACGGGACGTATATATCGGGCAGGAAATGCATCTCGACCTTTATAAGGCCGTCGCCGGAGCAGGCCTCGCATCTGCCTCCGCGCACGTTGAAGGAAAAACGGCTGGCCGTGTAGCCGCGCGCCTTCGCGTCCTGCGTCGATGCGAAGAGCTCACGGATGTCGTTGAACACGCCTGTGTATGTGGCGGGGTTGGAGCGCGGCGTGCGCCCGATGGGCGACTGATCTATGTTTATGACCTTATCTATGTTCTCAAGGCCCGCTATGGAGCGGTATTTGCCGGGCTTCGTCTTGGCGCGGTTCTTCTCCGCGGCGAGCGCCTTGTAAAGACATTCGTTCACGAGCGAGGATTTGCCGCTGCCGGACACGCCCGTCACGCACGTGAACGTGCCGAGCGGGAATGATACGTCGATGCCGCGGAGGTTGTTTTCCGCCGCGCCGTATACCGTTATATCCTTTCCGCTGCCGCGCCGCCGCTCCGGCGGCACGGGTATCGACATGCGGCCGGACAGATACTGCCCCGTTATGGAGCGGGGGCAGGCGCACAGATCCTCCACCGAGCCGCAGGCCACGACCTCGCCGCCGTGCACGCCCGCGCCGGGGCCGATATCCACGATGTAGTCCGCGGTGCGCATCGTGTCCTCGTCGTGCTCGACGACTATGAGCGTGTTGCCGAGATCGCGCAGCCGCTTGAGCGTCGCGATCAGCAGATGGTTGTCGCGCTGGTGCAGGCCGATCGACGGCTCGTCGAGTATATACAGGACGCCGACGAGCGAGGAGCCTATCTGCGTCGCGAGCCGTATGCGCTGGCTCTCGCCGCCGGAGAGCGTCGCCGCGCGGCGCGTGAGCGTGAGGTAGTCGAGGCCGACGCTCTGCAGAAAGCCGAGACGCTGGCGGATCTCTTTTATTATGCGTTCGGCTATCACGGCCTCCTTGGAGGAGAACGAGAGCGCGTCTATGAACTTGAGAGCGTCTCTTACCGGCAGATCGCAGAAATCCATTATAGACTTGCCGCCGACGGTCACGGCGAGCACCTCTTTTTTGAGCCTGCGGCCGCCGCACTCGGGGCAGTCGTGTTCCGACATGTAGGACTCGAGCTCCCAGCGCATGGCAAGGCTCTGCGTCTCTTTGTAGCGGCGCTCGATGTTGTTCACGATACCCTCGAACGGCTGCGTGAGCGTGCCGACGCCGCGCTCCTTTTCATAGCGCAGAGAGAGCTTTTCGCCCTTCGTGCCGTACAAAAGCGCGTCCACCGCCTCGGGCGGCATGTCCTTTACCGGCGTTTTGAGAGTGAAGCCGTATTTTTTGCCGAGCGCCTCGTAGTACATGCGCGCTATGGTGTCGCTCTTGGCGCGGCCCCAGCCCGGGACGGATATGGCGCCGTCTGCGAGAGAGAGCGAGTCGTCCGGTATTATTAGCTCGGTATCTACGCTCAGCTGCGTGCCGAGACCCGTGCAGCACGGGCACGCGCCGTCCGGCGCGTTGAACGAGAAAAGCCGCGGCGTGAGCTCCGCTATCGACACGCCGCAGTCGGGGCAGGCGTAGTTCTGCGAGAAAAGCTCCTGCCTGTTCTCGTCCGTAAAGTCTATCATTACGACGCCGCCCGCGAGCGAGAGCGCCGTCTCCACCGAGTCCGTGAGCCTTCTTGTCACGCCGTCCTTTATGACGAGACGGTCGACGACTATCTCGATATCGTGTTTTTTGTTCTTGTCGAGCTTTATTTCCTCGGAAAGGTCATAGATACTGCCGTCGGCGCGCACGCGCACGTAGCCGGAGCGCTTCGCGTCCTCAAAGACCTTAAGATGCTCGCCCTTGCGCGCGTGTATCACGGGGGCCATGACCTGGATGCGCGTCCCCTCCGGGTAGAGGAGGACCTTGTCGACGATCTGGTCTATCGACTGGCGCGATATCTCGCGCCCGCAGACGGGGCAGTGCGGTATGCCGACCCTCGCCCACAGAAGACGCAGATAGTCGTATATCTCCGTCACGGTGCCGACTGTCGAACGCGGGTTTTTCGAGGTCGTCTTCTGGTCTATGGATATGGCGGGGGAGAGCCCTTCGATATAGTCCACGTCGGGCTTGTCGCTGCTGCCGAGGAACTGCCGCGCGTACGACGACAGGGAGTCGATGTAGCGCCGCCGGCCTTCGGCGTATATCGTGTCGAAGGCGAGAGACGATTTGCCGCTCCCGGACAGGCCCGTGAACACGACGAGACTGTCGCGCGGGACCTCAAGGTCGATGTTTTTCAGGTTGTTCTCTCTGGCTCCCTTTATGAAGATCCTGTTCTTCATGAGTGTTCCTCCGCAGAAAATGTACGTGTGCGGCCCGTGCCGCGTGCGAGTCGGGTGAATAGAATATTATACACCAAAAGCGCAGTTTCTTCAATCCGAAGACCCGTTTTATCCTTTCGTCGGCGGAGCGGGGCGGAGAAACCGGCCGCGGAGAACAAAAACGTGCAAAACGGCGAAAAAAGCAGCCGGAAAGAGGGGTTTTTTGTTAAAAACTCCTTGACATAAGACCGTTAATCTGTTATCATTCTACTGGACGAAAATCCAATATACATATTAATAGAAAAAAGCAAAGCCGTCGCAAGGCGGTGACGCAAAGCTACAGGGGCTTAATGAACAGCCAGCCAGTTGCCATTTTACGGAAGAGGTATAACACCGTAGAATGGCTTTTTTAATATAAAATAAAGAAAATGTCAAAAGCAAAGCCGTCGCAAGGCGGTGACGCAAAACTACAGGGGCCGTAGCCGGTCAGCCAGTTGCCATTTACGAAAGACCGCGAGTTCGTAAATGGCATATTTTATTCTGAAAGGGAAAACAAATGGAGCCTTCGCAGGAACGTCCGAAAAAAGTGAATAGCGGCTTTATCGGAAAGTTTTTCGGCGGCTTCCGCGGGAAACCGCTTATGACGGCTGTCGTTGCCGTCGCGATCCTGGCGGCGGTGCTCGCAGTCACGTTCGCGTGGTACGGGCGCATGCGCCAGGCTGCCGGCGCCTCCACGGTCGCGAGCGACGATTACTGGCTGTTCGAGCTCGGCGCGGTAAAGAACGACGCCGGCACCGCGAGGAAGATAGCGGTCGACACCACCGTGCTCGATATCATGAGCACGCTCGAGGGGCGCGATTACGGCAGGGACGTCCTTGAGACGTCGGCGAACGACACGGGAGTCCTCTGCGCGCTCGAGTCGGACGACGCCAACCCCCTGCGCCCCGGCTCGTCCGGAAAGCTCCAGTTCGTGATAATGCCGAAAAAGGACGACTTGACCTTTTACGCCACGCTCGGCATGACGGGCATCAAAAAGATCGTGGACGAGGATGCCGAAACGGTGTCCTATTCATACATTGACGTCGCCGACGCGGAGGATGCGAAGGCGCTCGGCTACCTTGAAACGCACATCCTGTTCTTCGCCGACAGCGCGCATACCACGCGCATTGACATAGAAGACGAGTTATACATAGACGACGCGGAGGACGCGGGCGATGATTACGTCGTAACGATATACTGGGAGTGGCCGAGAACGTACAGCGATCATGCGGCCTACGTTGACGACACGTGGCGCAGTACCCACACCTACCTTGATGAGGACGAAGGCGACGCCGGCTACAACAACGCCGACCAGGTCATCGGCGAGCGCGTGAGCCACATCATAGTCGAGGTGGACGTGACCGGCTCCAGCGTATCGGACGGCGCCGTCCGGCATGAGGTCGCGGCGGTCAAGCTGAACTGACATTCGGGCGCGTTTGTCCGGACTAGAGGCATAATGCAGATATGAAGAAGATCGAACAGCTTTTCAAACTGAAAAGAGTGCGCATAACGGCGCTTGCGCTGCTGCTTGCGATCATACTCGGGAGCACCGCATATTCGTGGTACTTCTATGAGAGACGCGCGGCGGCGTCCGCGCCCGTGGATTCCCCCGTGTCCATATACATAAACGCCGCGCACAAGGAGGACCTGCAGTACCTCGATCTGTCCGGCATAGACATGGAGCGTGCGGCGTACCAGGATTTCATATTCTCCGTCCAGGGCGAGGATATCCGCTCCTTCAAGCTCCAGCTCGCGTATACGACGAACAACCAGCTCTCCTTTGAGATATTCGAAGCGACGGAGAGCAGCGGCACCGGCGGGCTCGTCCAGTACCATTCGGACGAGACGGGCGCCGACTACTCCTACGATATACTCGGCTCCGCTCTGCCGCTGAGATACCTGAACGCCTCGGCGGGCGACAGGATCGCAAACAGCAATATGCATACGGAGACGTACGGCAGCTACGACAACGTAAACACCTACGCCGAGCCTATATACTGCCAGACGCAGGATGCGATCGCCGCGCGCAACAGAGTCGGCGTGCGGTTCCACAACTATTTCATACTGCGCGTCAGCTGGCCGGCGGGCAAGCACAACGACCGCGAAACGGATCTTCTGTACATCGCGGCGAAGGCCGGCACATAAAGACGGAGACTGAAGCTCACAGAAAGGAGGCGGCGGCGTGAAAAGGAAACACGGTTTGAACGTGAAGGATATATTCCGGTTCGCGGTGCTCGTTGCCGCCGCTATTGCCGTCACCGTCACCGCGACGGCTGAGTTCACGAAATCGTACCGCGCCAAGCGCGTCGTCGCGGCTTACGCGACGGAGGGCATGCTGTTCTCGTCGAACCACCTGCAGGCGAGCGTCGAACCCACGTACAGCACGGTATGGGTCGACAGGAGCGATGCGGCCGACGAGACCATCCAGTCGTTCGACAATATAATCACGATATGCAACTACGCGCAGGGAAACCCCACCAAATACTACGGCAAAACGATAAACTACACGCTCACGACGGCGATAGTCCAGCTCGTGAAGACCGATAACGGAGACGGTACCGAGAGCGTCAGCATACAGCCCTACACGGGCGCGGCGCCTGCCGTCAAGATCGACGGGCAGCCGATGCAGTCGAGCTATTCCGGCTCGCTCCTCGAGGGGCGCGACCGCGAGAACGCCTACACGCTCTCGCTCCCGCGCTCGATGCTCACCGGCGACAAGCTGTACGTCATGCTTACGGCAACGCCGACGGGCGCGAGCTACACGGACCTCGGACCGATATGGGGACTGTTCGATATCGCCATAAAGCCGGACGCCTCGGCGACGGGCTGGCACATAGAGAGCACGGACAACAGAGCGAACGCCATCGGCGAATATGCGGGCTACAACTTCCGGCTGTCCGGCTCGGGCGCCGGCACCGTAACGCTCGGCTGGGACGCCTCCAAGCTTGAGATCAATGAGATCTTCAAGGATTCGGTCAGCGCGGCCGCGCCGGGAAGTCTTCCGGCGGGCTGGAGCGGCATGACGGCCGTCCAGTTCCATGTGGACGCGGCCAGTAAAAACAACTACGACATACAGTTCTATCCGGCCTCCGCGGGAGCGGTGGCGAGCTGGAACGACGTTGAAGTGCAGATGACGTTCGACGAGGACGTGGCGCCGTAAAAACAGTAAAGGCGATCGGCGCGGGAGTTATACGGATCTCTGTAAAAAGCGAGGACATCAATGAGGAGAATGACAAGGGAAAAATATAGAGCGCTGTCCGTAAGGACGGTTTCTATAGTGCTGGCAGTCTGCATGCTGCTCAGCACCTTTGGCTTTGCGCCCACTCGCGCCCCGAGATCGCTCCCGGCGCAGATAACCGCGCTTCTCTACTCCGGCGACGTTATGCCCAACGGCGAGCCCGAGTCCGACAGCGCGATGCTGTTCAAGACATACCTCAGCGCCCCGCGCAACCCCAACGACGATATCACGCTCGTCATGAACGCGAGCCTTCCCTTTGAAGTCACGGACGACTCGGTGCAGATCGGCACCGAGGAGGACCCGTTCTGCGGGACCATCCGCTTCAACGCCATATCCGACGCGAAGTTCACCGCCACGAAGGCGATATTTGCCGCCATCTCCACCGATGCGCAGATACTCGCGGGCGACGGCACGGATTTCACCGACGCCATATCCATAACGAGAGTGCCCACGGATACCGACGCGAACCTCAGCTCGGCGCTCTTCGCCGACCACGTGACTGCAGGCGGCACGAAGGACACCCTGTCGCTCAACATCTGCTGTCTGAACGACGGCGAGAACAACGTGACATATGCCGGCGTAATCGGCGATATGGCCGCGGGAGCCAAGGTCGACCTCATATATGAGAACGACGCGTCGAACTCCGGATCTGTCAGCAACATTTACTCCGAGGGTAACGTCGGCCTCATCTGCGGACTGATGGGCGCCGGCGCCGAACTCTCGCTCACGCTCTCCGGCACGTACACGAACTACACCGTGACGAGCAACTGCGGCGCGGCCGGCGGCATAGTCGGCGTTATGCGCTCAGGCGCGAAGCTGATACTCAACAGCTCTTATACCGACGTTGCGGCCGTTACCGCGAACGGCAACACCTACGTGCCGCCCGCGGAGCCCGAGACCGACGCCGACGGGGAGACTGACGGGGCGCTCGGCGCGAAGAGAGGTATGCCCGCCGAGGAGACGGACGACGCGGAAGAGACCAAGGGCGAAGAAGCTCCCGCCGAGACCGAGGGAGACGAGGCTCCCGCCGGTGGCGAGAAGGCTTCGGCCTCTGCCGACGAAACACCCGCCGGTGGCGAGAAAGCCCCGGCCTCTGCCGACGAAGCACCCGCCGGTGACGAGAAGGCCCCGGCTTCTGATGATGAGGCTCCCGCCGGTGGCGAGAAAGCCCCGGCCTCTGATGACGAGGCTCCCGCCGGTGACGAGAAGGCTCCGGCTTCTGCCGATGAGGCTCCCGCGCCGACGGACGACACATCTCCGGTCGCCGTGAAGCCCGCGAAGCTGAATGTCGACGAGGAGCCCGCCGAGGGCGAGAAGGCCCCGGCTTCTGATGACGAGACTCCCGCCGAGGGCGAGAAGGCCCCGGCCTCTGATGATGAGACTCCCGCTGAGGGCGAGAAGGCCCCGGCCTCTGATGATGAGACTCCCGCTGAGGGCGAGAAGGCTCCGGCCTCTGGCGACGAGGCTCCTGCCGAGGAAGAAAAAGTCCCGGCTTCCGAGGACGAGACGCCCGCCGATGGCGACGCCAAAGAAGACGATCCCGAGGGCGGCGACGCCAAGAAGTCCGGCGACGAGGAAGATACCAAGAAAGAAGACGCTGCCGACGGCGACGCCAAGAAGGGCGGCGGCGAAGAGGAAGAGAAGAAAGACGAGGACGAGGAAGAGGAGGAAGAAGAGGAGCCCGTAATGCTTCGCAGCGCGGGCTACCCCGGCACCTCTCCCGTCATAGACACCGCGGCGCTCAAGGCCGGATACGCCGGCGGCATAGTCGGCTGGGCGGACGACGCCGAGATAGAGCTCGGCACGGGCGTGACCGTGACCGTCTCCGGCACCGTCGTCGGTCTTACGACCGCGGGCGGCGTGTTCGGATACTATATCGCAAAGAGCGCCCAGACCTTCGAATTTGACGATTACACCGTGACCGCGACGCTCGGCAGCGCGCAGTATACGTCCGCCAATGTCGGCGGCGCGTTCGGCGCGCTCATAGGCAACGCGGACGTCACGGTGAGCGACGATGCGTTCGAGCCCTCGGCGGGCACGCTCGGCTCGTTCAACCTCGCGCCGAGGCTCGTCCACGGAGCAAACGGCGGCGGCGTCATAGGCTTCTATCAGGCCGACAATCTCAGCCGCACGCTCACCGTATGCGACATCAAGGCGCACGTCGTCAGCGTCGGCAGCGTCGGCATGCGCGGCGGCCTTATCGGCAGGATGGGCAACACTGCGGCGTTCGTCGAGCTGCGAAACGTCGGTGCGTTCGGCGACAGTCTTACCGGCGGCCTTATCGGCAGCATGGGCAGCGGCGGCAGCTTTGTCAGCGTCTGCGAGTACGCCGGCCTCCAGGGCAGCGCGAACGGCGGCATAGTCGGCTATGTGAACGAGGGCGCTCTGCGGCTGCAGGGCGAGACGCGCCTGCAGGACGACGGGAAGTTTGCCGCCGGCATGTCGACGCAGAACGGCGGCCAGATAGCCTACCAGCGCGGCAACGGCCTTGTGTACGCCGTCGGCACCGGCGCCGACGCCTCGATAGACAATAACGCGGGCACCGGCTGGGCGTTCTACCGCGCGAACGCCAACCGCAGAGACGATATATCCGACTGGGGCGAGGTCGTGCGCTTCGGCGGCAGCCCGCTGGCCATGAGCGACGGCGTGATAACCGAGGATCTCTCCGCACACACCGTAACGATAGGCGCCGCGGTCACGAGCATGGGCACGGAGCAGGATTTCGCGAAGACCGCGCTCAATATACAGCTTAACGTCAGCGGCGTACCGGCGTCCGGCGCGCTCCGCTTCTCCGGCTCGGACAGCACGACGCTGCTCGCGGGCTCGCTCGCATTTACAGATGATATAGACCTCGGCGGCACCGGCCTCACCGGCCTTGCCAGAGATAACGGCGGCAACGCCTCGTTCACCGGCACGCTGAACGGAGGCGGCAAAACGCTCACTCTCGCCGCAGGCGAGGTCTACGGACTCAGCAGCAACGGCGCCGCAGTCACCGAAGGAGGAAGAGACCGCGGTGCAGGCAGGATATACAAGCACCGCTTCAACGGCCTCCTTGCCGAGACCGGCAATTCGACGGTGCAGAACCTGACCGTGGACGGAAGGATATCCGTCCTCGCCGCGGACGACAGCGCCACGTGGTATATCGGCGGCATATCCGCCTGCCACGACGGCAGCATCACGCTCACCGACTGTTCCGCAGCGGAGACGATAGACTTCACGGTCAGCAACGACAAGCCGACCGTCTATGTAGGCGGCGCGATCGGACAGATAGGAGACAAGAGCGGCACCGTGACCGTGTCGGGCGGTACGTATAACTCCGAGCAGATCGACAGGCGGACCGCGAGCAACTCCAAGGTGTACGCGGGCGGCGTCATCGGCACCGTATACTCCAACAGCACCTCCCAGCAGATAGATATCGCCATGTCCGGCCTTACGCTCGCCGGCAGCTACACCAACGCCGCCGCGACCAATACGCACTACGCGCGCTTCGGCGGACTTATCGGATACATACGGCCCAACAGCTCGAACGTCATAAAGCGCACCGTGTCCATACAGAACGTGACCGTGGAAGGGCTGGACGTCAACGTCAGGTCGAACGAGGCCGCGGGCGGCGTGCTCGGCTATCAGTGGCTCGGCGCGGACGTGACCATCGGCACCGCCGGCGGGAGCGACGGGCTCGTGATCGGCACGGCGGGAGACGACACGGCCTCTCCGACGATAAACTTTACCCCGAACAGCGGCTCCACCGCCGCTATGATGGGCGGCCTCGTGTTCGGTGCGACAGGCCGCTGGAAGATAAACGACGTGAAGGTCAACAACGCCACGTTCCAGACCGGCTCGGCGAACGTCGACTTCGGCTTCGTCGCGGCGCAGGGCGTCGTGGACGGACCGCACAGCAATCCCTCCGCGCTTTATCTTGAGGTCGCCGGGAGCATGCCGGCGCATTACGATCTGTCCGGCCTGAAGGTCGCCGGGAGCGGCTTTGCGATCTTCGACGAGGTCGTGACTTACACCGTGCCGGTGCAGGCGCGCGACTCGAGCGGCGTCATACACATCACGCCCGGTCCCATAACGGACAACGGCGCGGCGATCGTATCCCTGCGCACGACGGATGGCGCGGACGTCGTCATGGACGGGAGCGCGTGTAACACATATCAGAATCAGACGGCATACGGCATAGCAAATCCCGCGAAAGCCAAGCATGGCAACTCCCGCTATTACTATAATCTTGACACCATCCGCGCGAAGGCTTCGCCCGGCAGCGCAGAGAAGCTCCTGCTCTGGAGCCTTAACAAGTACGCACATTCGACCGTAAACAGCTGCTTTACCAATTCCCTGGGCAATACGATAACCGGCACGTTCGACATGGTCGGCATATCCTACTATCCAGTGTCGGCGAACGGCGTCACGATAAGCGGCGCCACGGTGAAGTTCTATAACGAGGGCATCGAGAGCAGCGAGCTCGTCTCCGGCAGAGACGGCTTTGCGCGATCCACCCGCGCCGACACCCAGCACGATCTGATGCACTGCGGTATCCTGTACGACGCCGAGGACCTTACGGTCAACGGCCTCACGCTCCAGGGCACCGTCGGCTCCAGGACGGACGGCTCCGGCTTCCTCGTCCGCGGCACGCTGTGCGACAGCGTCGGCAATTACTCGGATATCACCGGCGTGACGCTCGACGGCGCGCTCGTGCGCTCCGGATCGACGGCCGCGGGCAATGCCAGCGGATACGCTCCTCTCCTGATAAACAAGGTCGGCAGCAACTCCCAGGAGCACCCCACGAACCTCAGGATAGCCACGGTATCGACAGCCAATTACGCCGCATCCGCGGTCGCCGCGGCATGCCTTGTCGGCGCCGCGCGCGGCAATAACATACAGCTCACGTTCTCCGGCATGCAGCTCGACGCGAGGACCGGCCTGCTCGGGAACGCCATAGACTCCGCGCTCTACGACGCATACGGAACGACGCAGTCCATATTCACCGTCGCGACGCTCCTCTACTCCTTCACCTATACCGACGCCAACTCCGACGGCCGCTACAACTACAACCTTGCCGAGGACTGGGACGGATCGAACCCCGTCCACCACGTCACATACGGCAAGGAGATAAGCAGCAGCGTCGAGTACTCGGGGATAACGCAGGACGAGTACTTCGACCAGGAGGTCAAGACGAATCCCTCTTCTCCCGCCGCCGGCGCCTACAACTTCAACACGTCGAGCTGGCTGCCCTACGTCTACGCGGGCTACAACTCCAGCAGCAACACGCACGAGATCCGCATCAACCAGAAGCTCGCGAGCTTCGGAGAAGGCTGCGGCAAGTGCGACGACCCGTATGAGATAACCGACGGCGGACAGCTCGTATCCGTCGCGCAGATAATCAGGGGCGACCCGGTCGACTCCAGCTTTGAGCTCGTCCTGCCCGACACGCTCACGCCGAACACCCCGCACACCGCCTCCGGCTCCGGGAGCAAGGCCAACGACGCCACGTTCTCCTACAACGGGAGCGTATTCGCGAGCGGCACGACCGCCACGACGTACACGTTCGACCAGGTCCGTGAGTATCTGGCCGGCGCATACTACTCCATAGCGGCCGACATCGTCATCCCCGACGCGAACTTCAACGGCCTCGGCGCCGTCAACACCGACTATACCAATTACGAGTGCAAATACGCCTTCCGCGGCGTGATACTCGGCAACACCCACACGATAGAGAATCAGTCCGCGGCTCCGCTGATAGCCAACTCCAACGGCGCGGTCGTCAAGAACCTCCGCGTGACCGTCAAAAAGGCGTTCACCGTCTCCAAGAACAACGAGAGCGACAACGCGAACCTCACCTTCCGCTATTACGGCGGTATGGAGGCCTACGGCGCGGTCATCGGTAAGGTAATGGGCGGCGACACGTTCATAGACGGCGTAAACGTTACGTACGACATAACCGGCGGCGGCTCCGTGTCCGCGTCCGGCACGGCCGCGCGCCTCGTCCCGCTCGGCGGCTATATCGGCGTCGTCGTGAACGGAGGCGTGATATTCCGCAACATGCCGGCAAACGCGGGCAACAGCTTCAAGAGCGCCTGCTCCGCCGCGACCGACAGCGGCTGGCTGTACGCTAATCCCATCATCGGCCGCGTGCTCGCAGGCTACGCCCTGGCCGAGGGATGCAGCGTCGACAACGGAAACAAGAACTATGAGATACCGGTGCTTGACCCGGGCAGCAGCAGCAAGCTCGACATGACGAGCAAGAAGGTCACGGTGCCTGACGGTCAGGCCGTGTGGATACTCGGCGCGATCATCAACAGCGGCGCGGGCGCGGCCTCCAATAACGGCGCGTATCCCACCGACATGCTCGCCTGGTCCGGCTACCGCAACTATACCGCGGCCCGCTCCGGCGCGTCGGATTACAGAGACAGCAACTACGGCAACTCGAACGCCAAGAAGCCTTACATAGTGCAGCAGTACACCACGGGCAACACCCGCTCGTCGGGCGCCATCAGCGGACTGACCGTCGAGATAACGGGAGACTGCACCGTGCCGAAGGGCTTCCGCGGCATCGGCGCGCTCTACAAGGACAGCAACTCCCTGCGCCTGTCCGTGACCGAGGTGAACGGCAAGAGCCACACCGTCACGCTCGACATGCGCTACCTCGAGTATGTCGATTCCTCCGCCAAGCAATTTGAAAACTACCGCGCGGCGGCCAACAGCGCGGGCTTCGGCCTGTTCAACACCATCGGCACCGGCGGCAAGAACGACGCCGCGGTGAATTTCCACGAGATCGCGCTCGCGGGCAGCATATTCTACGACGTCAGGAGCACCACCGGCGTCACCACGTACGACTGGAACAACTATGAGTCCGGCCAGGGCAACAACCTGACCTCGCTCAGCGCCGGTGGCCTTATAGGCTACATCCTGAACAAGAACGTCAAGATGCAGAACATAAAGCTCGACGGTCTGTATGTCGAGGGCGCGCGCTACGCGGGCGGCCTTATAGGCAGGATAACGACGACCACGGCCGGATACAGCGGCCAGATCATACAGTGCGGAACCGGCGCGTCGGGCGAGCCCGTAACGGTCAAGGGCGGCTTCTCCGCGGGCGGCTTCATCGGCAGACTGTTCGCCATAAAGCGCGACAAGTACGCCTTTACCGTCACCGGCAATCCGGGCGGCTCCGATCCGATGTCCATCGTCAGCTCGGGCAAGTCCCTCATGAGGATTGACGAGGTCGTGTCCATGGGCACCAAGGGCGACAACGAGACGTACCGCAACTTCGCGTTCTCCGCGGGCGGCCTGTTCGGCCTCGTGCAGACGAGCAACAGCGGCACGAGCTTTACTCTCACCGATTACGAGGTGCGCGACGGCAGCGTGGTCTGCAACTACGACTGCTCGAACAACAGAAACGACAACGGAAGGTGCGGCGGCGTCATCGGCACACTCGCGCACTCCAACTCCGACATAAGCGGCATATTGGTCCGCCATGTAAACGTGGACGGCTTCTACGCCGGCGGCTTCATCGGCAAGAGCCAGGAGGGCTGGGTCAACGAGTTCAGAACGTTCGCCGACATAACGGTGGACGGCAGTCCCGTCACGCCCGGCACGAGCGGCAACGCCGTGCTCAGCGCGGACGCCAGCGCGGGCGGCATATTCGGCCTGTTCGAGATACACGACAACGCCCCGACGCAGGACGTCCTTATGACCGACTGCAGCGTCAGCAACTGCGAGATAGGTTCCGTAAAGCGCTCGCTCACGGCCCGCAACACGAAGAACTACACGACCGGTACGAACGGCGCTGGCGGCCTTATCGGCGACCTGTTCCTCCACGCGGTCCAGACGGTCAATATATCCGACTCCTCCGTGCAGGACTGCACGATATACTTCAGCAGCCTTACCTCCGACGCCAACAATACCTCGATAACGCACGGTGCGGGCGGCATGATAGGCGTCGTGCAGCCGCTCTCGGTCACGTCTGACAGAGTGGTCAACGGCCACAATATACTCATATCCAACAATAACGTGGAAAACCGGCAGTACGCCAACACCTCGACAGACACGGCGACGACGATCGCCAAGTACTGCGGCACAGTCATCGGCTGGAACGGCAACGCGAACGTCAAGCTCGTAGGCATCTCTGCCTGCGGCACGGAAATGACGGCCGACCAGACCTACGTCCCGGTCGGCTACAAGTCCGGCAGCAGCTACGGCCCGGAGGGCTACGCCATATTCGCCGACCACGACGGTGCTTCCACCGGCCCGTCGAACATCTACGACAGCATGCTCTTCACGACGGGCGACGTGCCCGCCGCCGACCCCTATGTCACTGTGAACCCCGCCGTCACGATAGACGGCGCAGGCCACATACTCACCGGCGACGGCATGGACGGCACGACGCTCATGAAGCTGCTCGACGGCGCCGACAGCCGCTACGACTATGCGCTGGCAAAAACCGGCATACTGTCCGGCGCGGCGCTCACCGGCAGAAGATCGACATTCAATACCGAGCTCGGCCTGTCCGGGCCGGACGTCACGTTCCTTGTGATAGACGCCTCGGAGAAGGCTGACGTTGTGACGAAGACGATAAACTCCGCGCTGGATCTCCTGTCCGATACGCAGTACGACTTCACGGACGCCGACCAGATAGACGGCATATGCTCCGTGTCCATCAAGAGAATGGCGCGCTCCGGCAATTCGTTCACCGCCACCGATCAGGACGTGAGTATCCGGGTCGACAACATAAACAAGCGATTCGCGATGAGAAAGGGCTTCGTGGACAACAACCGCGAATCCTTCACGCTAATTGACGTTGCGTTCTTCGACCCGTATGTGCCCACGACCGTAGCATATCATCTCTACCTGCCGGTGTTCGTGAAAAAGGTCCTCGAGTTCGAGTTCAACTCGCTTGCACTGCCCGACACGACTTACCGCGCCGCGGAGTACGCGGGCAGGAAACAGGTGCTTGAGAATTTCGGCACGCCCGTTACGCTGTGCTTTACCTACACCTACAAGCGCACATCCGACGAGTGGCTGACCACGCTCGGCATCGGCGACAGCCTGCTCGGCAACTATAACAAGGCCATAACGCTCACAAAGTACGGCAACGTCGATCCGCTGCCTGCAGGCACGGAACTCGTACTTGTGGACGCGCAGACGGGCAAGCCGTATTACATGACGCTCGGCTCGAACTTCAGCGGCACGCTGGATCTGAGCAGCTTTGTTGCGGCGGACGGCGTTACGCCGTTCTCGCCTTCGGCAATATCCGACCGTCTGAATCTGACGGCGACGGCGGACGATGAAGGCCTGTTCGTCCGCTGTGCGGCGGACGACCCGAACGCGCAGGCCGAGGCCGGCGGATACTATTACAGGCTGCACACCGATGAGGACGGGGAAGCCCAGCGCTACGCCCTGTCGACGTCCGTCGGGGACGTGGCCGAGACGTATTATCTGTCCATCTTCACGGATGCGAATGCGACCGGCATAGCCAGATACACGGTCGACTGCCCGACGCGCCTGCCCGACAGCTACCCGACGCTCTGCACGAGCAACGAAGCGGTCCGCCGCTGCGACCTTATCCTCGGAAAGGTCTACACGATGAGCATAACCTCGTTCTCCACTCAGGGCGGCGACAACGAGCACGTTATCGACCGCGCAAACGACACGATAACGGCGAACATGGAGGCCGCGATAACGCTCAACAACGGCAGCGTTTACAGCGCGTTCGTCGGCGGCATATACCACACGTTCCTCGTGCACCTGACGAAGTCTACCACCACCTATTCGAAGACCGGAATAGTCGGCGGCCCCACCGTGTCCGGAACGTACTCAATAGACGGCGGCGCGGCGACGGCCTACACGAACGACTCGGCGACGAGCTGGACGGCCGAGGGTGGATACGCCCAGTTCACCGCGGCGCAGAGCCTGAGCAGCAGCCTTACAAACCCGGCCAACGGGTACACGGCGCGCATCTCGGCAAACATAACCATCGACTACAACGAGAACGAACGCGCCATAGAGGAACAGTTCCCCACCAAGCCGATCGACCTTGTAAACGACACCGTCACGGGTACTACGGTGTTTGTCAAGTCGAACATAGCGTCCTCGCCGGAGCGCACCGCGTTCAGCGGCACTTCGGTGCGCGCGGACGACAGCATGGCCCATCGCTACTTCAGCCGTGCGACCGACAAGGAGGCGGTGCTGAACTACAACACCAAGTCCACGGCCATCATCGGCGATCTCAGCGAGCTCGGCATCAACCCGCTCGACCAGGATATCGAGACGAGCGCGCTCGTCGAGACGGTCGGCGTACTGAACTTCCGTGACGTCAAGACGCAGAGCGAAGGCTATACACACCTCAAGGTGACGCTGACGCTCGGCCAGAAGAGCGACGGCTACACGGGCAAGCTCAACTTCAGCGAGTACTTCGACTCGATGACCGTCGCCGGAGGAAACGTGACGCTCACCGGCAACACCATAGAGCTGCTTATCCCGAAGACAAAGGCGGGCTACCCGCTGCTGAGCTTCTCGGCGGACGATTGCGAGGCGACGATACCGATCGACTTCTACGTGAAGACCGGCACTGCGCTCGAGAGTGCGAACAAGACGTACTCGAACTACAGGGTAACGCTAGACGTCGACCTTGTGAGGGTCGAGGGGCAGAGCGAGTCGCAGCTCGTAGACGCCAAGTCCAACTATGTCGTCTATACCAACGCCCGAGTCATCCCCGGCTTCATAGACTGACGGAAATAAAAAGAAAAGCGGCGGTACATGTACCGCCGCTTTTTTCATTCGGATCAATCTCTGTAAAGACCGCGCAGAAGAGCGATCTCGCGTCCGTAGCCCTCGAGCTCGTTCGGCGTCTCCAGAAAGAAGGGGAGAGATCTGAGCGCGGGGTGGTTTATTATGCGCTCGAACGCATCGAGCCCTATGTGCCCCTGCCCGATGAGCTCGTGCCTGTCCTTGCGGCTGCCGGGCGGGTTTTTGGAGTCGTTTATGTGTATGGCCTTGAGCCTGCCCAGACCGACGACGCGGTCAAACTCTTCAAGCACGCCGTCAAGGTCGTTTATTATATCGTATCCCGCGTCGCTCACGTGGCACGTGTCGAGACAGACGCCGAGCCGGTCGCCGAGGGACGCCGCGGAGATTATATCGCGCAGCTCCTCGAACGAGCCGCCGACCTCCGACCCCTTGCCGGACATCGTCTCGAGCAGGACGGTCGTGCTCCGCGCCTCGGGCAGGACCTTGTCGAGAGCCTCGGCTATGAGGCGAACGCCCGCCTCCGCGCCCTGACCGACGTGGCTGCCGGGGTGGAAGTTGTACATATTGCCCGGGACATATTCGAGCCGCCTCAAGTCGTCCGCGAAAGTGTTCACCGCGAACTCCCGCACGCGCTCGTCCGCCGAGCAGAGGTTCAGAGTGTATGGCGCGTGCGCGAGGATGTGTGCTATGCCGTTTTCCGCCGCGAAGCCTGCGAACGCCGCGGCGTCCGCCTCGTCGACGGGTTTTGCCGCGCCGCCGCGGGGATTGCGCGTGAAGAACTGAAAAGTGTTCGCGCCGATGGAGACGGCCTGGCGCGCCATGTCCATATAACCTTTCGTCGCCGAGAGATGACAGCCGATGTAAAACATACGCACACTCCTCAATAATGATCGTTTTCACCATTATAGCATCCGGGGCGTGCATTTTCCATTGTGAAGGACCGCCAATGATGTTAAAATAAAAGTGCAGTATTATATATAAGGAGAACACACATGCGCGAGATAAGCAGCAGCGATATAACTGCCGCCGTGCGGCGGCTTTGCATAAGGGCGGCCGACGTTCTGCCGGCGGAGCTCGCGATGGCGCTCGATATCGCGCGGGAGACGGAACCGTCGAGCGCGGGGAAGGCCGCGCTCGGCGATATATGCGAAAACTACCGTCTCGCGGCGGAGGAGGGCTTGCCCATCTGCCAGGACACCGGCATGGCCGTGGTCTTCTGCGAGCTGGGGCAGGACGCGCATATAACCGGCGGTCTGCTCGAGGACGCCGTCAACGAGGGAGTGCGTCTCGGCTACACGGAAGGTATGCTCAGAAAATCGGTCGTGCGAGACCCCCTGCGCCGCGAGAACACGGGGGACAACACGCCCGCCGTCATCCACACGCGCATCGTCGCGGGCGACCGGCTCCGCATCACCGTCGCGCCGAAGGGCTTCGGGAGCGAGAACATGTCTGCGCTCAAGATGTTCCTGCCCGGTGTCTCGCAGGCCGAGGTGGAGGACTACATCGTCTCCGTCGTATCGGACGCGGGGTCCAAGCCGTGTCCGCCCGTCGTCGTCGGCGTAGGTCTCGGCGGTACGGCGGAGTACGCGTCCCTGCTCGCAAAGCGGGCGCTCATACGGCCCGTCGATACGAGAAACCCCGACCCGTTCTACGCGAAGATGGAGGCGAGGACGCTCGCCAAGATAAACAGGCTCGGCATCGGGCCGCAGGGCTTTGGCGGCAAGACGACGGCCGTAGCGGTCAATATAGACGTGTACGCCACGCACATAGCGGGCCTGCCGTGCGCGGTGAATATCGGCTGTCACGCCACGCGCCACGCGAGCGCGGTGCTGTGAGGGAAAATTTTCCGTTTTTACGGAAAAGAGCTTTTTTCTGCTGTTTTTTTGCGTGCGGTGTGGTACAATGTAATCGGCAACACCCCCTGCTACAAGGAAAGGAGAGGAAGTACAATGAGGTTTATCTTTACGGAGAAAAAGGTGCAGGCCTCCGATGAGCTCCGCGCATACGCCGAGAAAAAGATCGGCAAGCTCGACAAGTTCTTCAGGGCCGAGTCCGACGCGTTTGTGACCTTTTCTATCGAGAGAGGCCGGCAGATAGCGGAAGTCACTCTTAAAAACAACGGTATGTTCTACCGGGTGAGCGAAGCAACTGCCGATATGTACGCCTCCATAGATTCGGCCGTCGCCGCTATAGAGAGGCAGATACGCAAGAACAAGACGCGTCTTGCCAAGAGATTGCGCGACGGCGCCTTTGAGCGCGAAGTGCCGGCGGTCGTACCGTCCGCTCCCGCCG
>JAEEGL015339104.1_pt1 | contig 19257 bp, 12 predicted proteins | sample 9134231 | NCBI WGS metagenome assembly JAEEGL01 (sample SAMN16246548, study PRJNA631951) | gut metagenome | biome: gut microbiome; feature: rumen; material: fiber-attached | host: Bos | place: Iran: Karaj | collected 2018-10 | reverse complement strand
GACATGTTCACTACTTAGCCAATATATATTCCTCAATAATGGAGTATTTTAACGTTCAAAATCAAATGGAGAGTGCATCTTCTTATTAAATTGTAATAAAAAGATTCTTGTGTCAGAACCAATAAATATATCAACAAAAATGTGAGTCTCCTGTTATACCTACCTTTTTCCTCCAAGAATATCCATATCTGAAATATCATCTCTTAAAAATTTTAGCATTACAAAAATTATAAATAATTTTTGTTGTATAAAAATTTTAATTAGAAATTTATTTTTTATATTATTTTTATTAGAATATATAGCAATAATATTTAATAAATTTGTTAATAATGAAAATTTATATTATAATTATATATTAAATTTTATTATAATTTTTTTAAAGAACATTTTATAATATTTCAATTACATCAAATAAAATTAGTTTTAATTATAATAATATTTTTATATTAAAGATATCAAATTAACTGTTATTTTTAAAGAAATATTTAAAATAAAAAAATTAGTATTTAAAATATATATTTATTTTTAAATTTTTTTATATTTTTTACAGCAATAAAAGAACGATTAAAAATAAAATTCCCAATTTATAATTCTCACTTTGGCAATTAATTTCAATTTCACTATCATCATCTACTTCACCTTCATTAAATTCTTCACACATTCCTTCATCTGACTCAGGATCATAAATAAAACAACAAATAGTATTATTATTTCCTGTACTTATAGTTGTACAATCTGAAGCACTATTAGCATTTATTTCATTATCACAATTTTTATTTAATGTTAAATAAAACAAACTAAATAAAAAAATAATTAACATCATTTTTTTCATTATTTATTATAAAATTATTATGATATTTATATTTTTATGATACTTATGAAATTAAATATTTTAGAATTAAATAATTTATTAGAATTTTATAATTATAAATATAAATTTAATAAATATTTAATAATATATTAAAATTTTTTAAATATTATCCAATAATAAATTGAATTAAATATGAATTTAAATAATCAATCTTCTTCATTGACAAACGATGAAATATTTTCATTAATATCTACAAAACCTTTATCAACTTTAAAAGAAATTTTTTCAAAAAATTTAATTCCTAACCCAAATATTATCCGTGAATCAAACAAACAAAATGTTTTATTTGATTTATTAACTTATAATGAAAATGAAAATGAATGTTTTTCAACATTAAAATATTTAATTCAAGAAATAAAAATTGACCCTTATATTAAAGATATAAATTTCCAAACAATTTTATTTTATTCAGTTTCTGCAGGATTTAAGTTAATAACAGAATATTTATTAGATATTTTAAAATTTGATATAAATCAAATAGATATAAATGGACAAAATATTTTATTTTATGCTTTAGAAACAAATCGATTTGAACTTACAAAATATTTAATAAATAAAGGAATAAATATAAATGTTAAAGATAATAAAGGAAATAATTTACTTTATTATTTAAATAGAGATGAACAATGGAAAATTGTTAAATTATTAAAAGAAAAAGGAATTAAATGTGATGATTTAAAAAAATTTAATAAAGAATTAATATTAAAAGGTTTATTTAAAATTAAAAATATTTGGAATAAAAATAGTGAAATAAATGAAAATGATGATGAATTTTTAAATATAAAAAATTTATATGTGATTGTTGAAAAAAATAATAAAAGTAAAATTATAACAGATGAAGAAATTAAAAATAAAAAAATTTTTGAAAAATGTGGAATTAAAATAAAAAGAGAAATAAATGATAATATTTTAGAATTAGATGAAAATATCGAAAATATAAATTTAGATGAAATTAATGATAATCTTAATAATAATATTGAAAAAGAACAAAAAATAATAAATGATGATAATTTTATAATAGATAAAAATAATAATAAAATGGATATTGATGATGAAAATGAAAATAATAAAAATGATAAAGAAAATAAAAAAAATAAAAATAAAGAAGAAGAAGATTCTATTATAGATATAAATAATATGTAAAAATATTATATTTTAAAATATTAATTATAGTAAATAATGTTATAATAACTTTATTTTAATTTTCAAAATTAAATAATGTATATTTTAATATTTTTTCTTTTTTCTTTTTGTTTAATTTTTAAATTATTATAATAAAAATGGAAAAAATTTCTAATAAAATAATTAATTCAAATAATAATACAAATTTACTAAATCATTCAAATAGCATTGATTATATTAAATCAAACAATCATTACATTACAAAGAAAAAAACATTTAATTTTTATACTCTAAAAAATGGTTCTTTAATATCTTGTCATGGCAAACCAAAAAAAAATGATTTAATTTTTATGAAAGAAACATATAATATGAATTATGTTCTTACTATTTTACATTCAGGTGAAAACCCAGAAATAATAAAAAAATATTGTAATGAAATTGGGAATATTGAATGGGAAAATTTACCATTAAAAGGAGCTAATATGGCTTTATTTATGAATAAAGAAGTTCAATCATTAATTTTAAATCATATATTAAAGCTTATAAAAGAAATGAATAAAAAAAAATTAATTATATTTATACATTGTGCTGCAGGTGTTCATAGAACAGGAACAATTTTATATACAATATTGAGATGCACTGGAGAAAGTAAAGAAAGTGCAATGGAAGCTATTAAAAAAATAAGAATAGAAACTTGGAGAAATTGTGGGGAAAATAGAATAAATTATGCTGAAGAATATTTAGTAAAACCTTTATTAAAAATAATTGAAGAATTAAAAAATAATAATGATATTTAATTATAAAGAATAATTAATATTTATAAATAATATAATTTTATAATAAATTTGTTTTATTTATTTTATTTATCATTTCATTTTTTAATTTTGAATTTTTTTCTAGATTTTTTTCAATTGAAAATTTAGATCTCATTAAACTTCTTTTTGCTCTTATCATTTGATTTTTAACATTTTTTTCGCTTTTTATTTCATTTTTAATAAATTTTTTATTAAAAGTTTTATTCAATTCTTTTATTTTTTGATTATAAATTTTTTTATTATTTTCATTATTAATATCTTTATATATTTCAACTTCATTTTTTAAATTTTCATTAGAATTAGTTAAATTAAAAATTTGTTCACTTAAATTAATATTTTTTTCATTTAAATTTTTAATATTATTTTTTAATTCATTAATTTTAATTTCTTTTGAATCTAATAATATTTTGTATTCATCTTGTTTAATTTTCATATATTTTTTAATACTATTAAAAATATTATTAATATTATCATGAATTTTTTGGTAACTATCAATTTCAAAATCATAATTTAAAGTCATAAAATCATCATTTATTTTATTTAAATATTTTTTATTAATTTCATCAAAATATTCTCTAATTTGATTTAAATATTTTTTTAATTCATTATTAATATCATCGTAATTTTTAGAAATATTATAAATATTATTTTTAAATAATTTTAATATTTTATTTTCTTTTTTTATTTTTTCATATTCTTCATTATTAATTTTATTATTATCTTTTGTAATATTACTTAAACTATTATCAATATTTAAACTAAAATCATTTTTATTCAATTCTTTTTCAAATTTTATTTTATATTTATTATAATTATCAATTTTTAATTTTTGTATCATTTTTTCCATTTTTATTATATAATTAGCATTATTAGATAATTCAGTTTTATATTTTAAATTTTCTTCTGATAATTTTAATATTTTTTTTTCTAATTCTGATATTTTTTTTTGATCTTGAAAATTTTCTAAACGTAAAAACATATTTGTTTTACGTTCTTCAGTAAAATATTGTTTTAATTCATTTGTATCTGTAATTTCATTATTTAAATTATTATTATTATTTTCTTTGATTTGTTGTTTTTGATTAAATTTTGTTAATAATTGATTTGAATTATATTTATTTGGATAAATCATTTTATCATAAGTTTGAAAATAATTTTGAATCATTAATAAAATATTTATAATATTATTTAAAAAATATAAAAAAAATAATTATCATTATCATTAATAAATTAATAATATTATAAAATAAAAATAATTAAATAATGGAAAATCAAAATAAAGAAGAAATAGACGAAGAAATAAATTCTGAAAATTCAGATGAAAATGATAATTTAGTAATTGAAGATACTTATGAAAGTATAGAAACATCAAAAATGCTTGAGCAACTTTCTCAAATGGAATCTTCTTCTTTAAATGTTAATAATACTCTTAAATATTTAGATAAAAAAAATAAAACGTCTCTTAATAAACTTCGTTTATTACTTTATCAAAAATTTTTAAATATTATTTTTTCAATATTATCTCAACATGTTAAAAAAATAATAAAAGAATTAAAACAAAAATCAATAAAAAATTTTAATAATAAAAATAAATATATTTTATTTAATAAAAAATATAAAATGCCTCAATTTTATTTAAAAAGTTTACAAAAACAACAAGAACGAAAAGAAAAAAATTTATTAATAAAAAAAAAACATGATGAATTAAAAAAGAAAAAAATTTTAGAAGAAAAAATTCCAAAAAAATCAGAAACAGAAATTGAATATGAAAAATTTAAAGAAAAAACAAGATTAGAAAAAATAAATAAAATAGAAAGAGAAAAATATAAACAAGATCTTATTAAAAAAGAACAATATGCAGATCGTTTATATTTTTATTTTATTTGTAGAAGATTTTTTCGAATTTTAAAATTTAATAATGAAATTAGAAATGTTGCAACAATTTTTTTAAAAAATATTAATAAAAAAATTATTATTATTAATACATTAAAATATTTAAAAATTTCTTATAAAATTAAAAAAGAAAAAGAAATGAAAAAAGAACAAATTGAAATGACAAATGCAGAAAATTTTTACAATCAAAAATTAAAAAATAAAATTTTTGTTTTTTTATATAATTTTAAAATTTTATCTTTTAATGTTCAAAAATTATATTCATTTAAATTAAATTTAAAAATTAAAAAAAATATAATAAAAAATATAAAAAATTATATTAAAATTGAAAAAAAAAATAATAATGAAATTCATGAAATAATTCAAAAAAAAAGTTTATTTCATTTAAAAAAAACATTTTTTTATATTTTAAATAGATTAAGAAAAATTAAAAAAGAAGAAGAATTAAAAGAAGATATTATTAATAAATTAAAATCAAAAGCAAAAGCTTTATTAGGCGATTTTGGATAAATTAAAAAAATAAATAAATTTTTATAAATAAAAATATTAAATATTATTTTAAATATATTTAATTTTAAATATGAAATATATTTCATATTTAAATTCATTAATAAATGCTTTAAAAAGAGAATACATTATTTTATTCTCTAATTTTTTAAATAACAATAATAAAATTTTTTTCACAAAAAATCAATTTTTAACATCCAAATTAAAAATAGAAAAATTAATAGAATCTATTTTAACTGAAATTTCAAATCTAAAAAATAATATTTTACCTAAAAAACTTGAACTTAAGAAAAAAAAAGAAATTAATTTAACTTTAACAAAAACTATTTTTTCTCTTCAATCTAATATTAAAAAAGCAAGAGCAGCTTTAACAAAAAACATTAAATTTTTACAAAAACAAAATTTATCAAATTCATCTTATAACTATAATGAAATTTCACATACTGATTTAATTAATGTTTCTTTAAGAATTAATAAACAATCTTCTTTTCCTATTAATTATCCTCTAAATTTTAATATTCCTTTTTCTTTTCTTTTACCTTATCCTGATGAAAACTTTGAAATGAATCATTCAATACTTAAATTTAATCTTAATAATAAACTTGAATTACCAATTTTAGAACCAAAAGGAGGAACAATAAAAAAAGGAACATTAATAAAAATAACTTATCCTCAAATTGATAATGATGTTTTTTTTAAATATTCTCTTGATAATAATATTATTCCTTCTTATTTTTCAGGAAATCTTTATAAATCTGATTTAAAAATAATTATTAATAGAAATTGTAATTTAAATGTAGTTTCATGTAAATTTGGATTCAAAGATTCTGATATTTTAACTGTTGGTTTTACAGTTTCAGAAGAAGAAGGAGAAATGATAAATAAAACATTAACAAGTGAAAGAACTGAAGATGTTATTGTTAAACATCCAATTAATATTGAAAAAGGTAAAATAAGTGGAATTCATTTTTCTGATTATTCTCCACATTACACAGATGGAAAAAGTGATTATAGAAATAGTGCTTATAGAAATAGTATTCATTCAAATGATTATGATGATGACCCAATTTAAAATTTTTTTTCAAAATTAATTTTAATTATTTTTATAATTTTTTAATTAATCAAAAAATATTGTTTCAAATTATTAAAAAAATAATATTATAATTGATAAATAAAAATATACATTTTTATTTATAGAAACAATTAATAAATTTAAATTATATAAATTAATATTTGCTATTGAAAAAATTTTTATTTTTTATTTTCAGTTTAGGATTATATTTTTTAATTTCATAATCTGATTTTTTTTGACTTGCTCTTAATTCAATAAGTAATTTTTCAATTTTAATTTTTTGTTTTTTTAAATTTATTTTAAATCTTATATAATTATCTCCTGGTCTATTATCTAATAAATAATCTTCAAATATTTCTTCAGGATTTGTAATTTTTAATATCATTTTATCTAAAATTGAAGTTCTATACAATTGAAAAGGTTTTGTATTTTTATTTTCTTCTTCATTATTATTATTTATATTTACATAAGAAGACAAAGAAGAAATTGATTTAATAGATTTTATTTTAAAATAATCTTTTTTATATTTAAAATTTGCTGATAATGTAGAAGATTTTTTTATACGTTTTTTTTTTGAAGAAGAAGAAGGAGATTCAATTGATTTATTTAAAATATTACTTTTATTATCATCTAAAAATATATTAGACTGAGACTTTCTAATTGGACTTGTTTTTAATCTCAAATTATTTCTATCAATAAATTTAATATGTTTTTTATTTTGTTTTACATTTTTTAGATTTAAAATCCCTTTTATTTTTTTATTTTTATTTATACTTAAACTTAAGCAATTTTTCCTATGATTATAATCTTTACTAAAACTAGAAAAATTCTCTTCAAATAATCCCATTGATTCTTTTGATTTTAAATTATTAATTATTTTATCATTAATATTAAAATATTTTTCAATTTCAGGAATTTTTTTATAAATTGCAATTTTAATTTTATTATTATTATTATTATTATTATCATTATCAACATTATTAAAATTTTTATAATAAATTCCAGGCAAAGAAAATTTTCTATTTTTACTTTCCTTTAAAATTTTCTTTGGAGTTTTATATAAAACATTTAATAAATTTTTATTAACATTATTAAATTTTTTATTAGTTTTTATATTCTTCATATTTTTATATTTATATTAATTTTAAATAATATATTATTAATTATTATTATTATTATCTTTAATAAAGGCATTAAACATTACTGTATCAACAAATTCAATAAAAAATTTTGAATCATTATTATTAATAACATTTTTTTTAATTTCTTCTTTAATATTACCATTATTAAATTTTTTTAATTTATTAATTATAGATTCATAAATACTTTCTTTTATTTTATTAACAAACATTTCACATTTATTTTTAATATATTTTTCACTTTCAATCTCATATTTAATATCTTCAATTTCCCAAAAAGTTTTTTCAATCATTGAATTTAAATAAAATAAAGTTTCATTATAATTAAAATTATTTTTTAAAATATTATTTACAATTTCGATTTTTTTTTTATTAACAAAAATCAAATTCGTACTAGTTTTATCAATATATTCATCATATTTTTTAATTTCTTTTTTTTCATTAATTAATAAACCGACTATAAAAGGAGAAGGACTTTGAAGAAGATCAATATTATTTAAAGGCAAATTTGGAATTAAAGAAAATTCCCATTTAAAAGGAAAAATTATATTTGAAAATAATAATGAAGAAAAAGTTATTAATTCAATGTCATTCCCATAAAAAATTGTGTTTTGTTCTAATAAAATCATTATTAATATTTTAAAAAAAATATCTGAATTATAAAACCAAATTATTTTTTTAATAATCCAACAAAGAAAGCTTTTATTATTGTTGTTAATATTATTTATTTCTATGCCTAAAATTTTTTTATTTAAATATAAAATTGTTTTGCTATAACAATTATTAATACAATATTCTAATAAATTAATTATTTCTTTATTATTCTTTTCGTCATTTCCCATAATAAAATCATTTAAATTTTTTTCATTAAACAAACTAAAATAATTCGAAATATTATTCAAATAATTTATTTTTTTTATTTTCATAAACCACAAACCTAAAATTTCTAAATAATGAAATAAAATTTCATTAGAAATAAACAAATAAATTTTCTCATAAATAAAAACATTAAAATTTTTATTTTCTTTAAAAATATAAAAATCTAAAAATTTAATACAAAATAAATATTTATTAGAATATTTATTATTACTTGTTTTAATAAAAGCAAAAGTTGTTAAAGGATAAAGAAAAAAATTTTTTTCAATAATATTATTATTATATTCTTCTTCAGAATTAATTATTAATTGTTTTATATTAACACCATTTGGAAAACAACAAGTATAAAAATAATTAAAAATATTCTGATCTAAATTTGATTCATTTGGAAATGAAAATAATAATTTTGGAGTTAAAATAAAATCAGATAAATTAATTTCATTTAATAAATTTTTTTTTTCTATTCCAAAAACAAAAAAATTCTCAAAAATTCTTTTTCGTTTTGGTATATTTTTATTTGATTCATTATTTTTCATTAGATGTGAATAAATTAAAATATTTAAATATTTACATATAATATATTACAAATTAAATATTTTTATAAATTATATTTTATATATTTAAAAATTATATTTTTTATATTTTAATTAATAATTCATATTGTTTAACATATTATGAATTATTTTCAAATTTTCTTTATCAAATTGTTTTTGTTTATATAAAACATTATTTTTATTATTATTATTAATTTTCCTATTTAATTTATTATTATTAAAAATATTATTATCTGTTTTAATATTATTTTTATTATTCATTCTTTGTAATTGAATTTTTTTATTCATTGCATATGAATTACAACTATTATTACTAACAGAAAAATTATTATTACTAAAAGATAAATTATTTAGTTTATTATTATCTTTTTTTTTCATTCTTATTAAAAAACTCATTAAACTATTTTCACAATCTTTTGATGAAAATATTTCATTATTATTATTATTATCATTATTTATATATAAATTATTATTTTTATTATTATTTATATTTGGTTTAAATGTGCATTCTTTTAATTCTTCATCTTTATTTATTTTTTTTTTATTTTGAATTTCTTCTAATTTTTTATTTTTTAATTCATTTATTCTTTTCATTAAACAACCATCATCATTATTATAAAATGAAATAATATCATCATATTTATGATTTACATATTTTTTAATTTTATTATTGCTATTATTTATTTTTAATTTATCAGTAGAAAAACTTTTTTTTAATTTTTTATTTTCATCATCATAAACTTTAGGAACTATATTATTATAATAAATATTATTATTATTAATTTTTGGGTTAAAAGTAAATTTTTTCTTTTCTTCTTCAACAATTTTTTTTATTTTATTATTATTATTATTATTTTTAATATAATCTAAACTACTTATTCTTTTTATTTTATTTTCAAAATTTTCATCTTCTCTCATAGCATTAATTTTAATTGAATAATTTGATAATTTATTTGATAAAAAAGGTTGAAAAGTAAATTTTTCTTTTTCTTCATCAATTACTTTTTGTTTAAGTTTTTCAAAATTTTTTAATTGAATATTATTATATTCATTTTGTCTTGATAAAAAATTATTTATATTTGAATGTGGAGGAATAATTTCATGATGTAATTGTGAATATAAATTAGGTTGAAATGTATAATTTTCTTCATTTTCATTATTAATAAAATTATAATTATTTCTTGTTTGATTTAGTTTTTGTTCATTTGATATTTCATATAATCTTTCATATACACTTTTGTTATTGTTATTATATTGAGTTTTATTAATTGATATATTATTGATATTATTATAACTATTAAAAGATTTATTAATATTTGGAGAAAAAGAATTTTTTTCTTCATAATCTAATTTCAATAATTCTAAATTTTTATTTTGTTCATTGATTACTTCTTTATATCTTTTATATAAAGGTTCATTATTATTATTATTAAAAATTTTTTGACTTCGTTTATTTATTTTTGGAGTATAAGAATATTTTCTTAATTCTTCTTTTTCTTTTTCTTCTTTTATCATTTCTTTTTTTTCTTTAATTCTTTTATTTTCTTCATATAATTCTAAAATACGAGGATTTAAACTAATTTTTTTATTTTTTTCTGTATTTAATTGTGGATAATTTTTACTATTATTATTATCATTATTATTAATAAATTTTTCATTTAAATTAATATTAATATTAAATTTTTTTGGTTTACTCAATCGATTTATTATTTCATTAGTATGAGATGAAACTTTTTTTTGTTTATATTTTGGTTTGAATTTATTTAAATTTTTTTCTATATATTTATTATTATTATTATTTTTTATATTATTATTATTATGAGAAATATTTTTTATAATTTTAGAATTTTCATAATCTTCTTTATTATTTGTATATTTTTTATTTTCGTTGATATTATTGTTATTATTAAAATTATTATCTTCTTCAATAATATCTAATAAATTATCATTATTATTATTGTAATTAATTTTATTATTATTAAAAATATCTTCATATACTAAAGTTTCTAATTCTTTTATTTGTAAATTATTATTTAAAACAGGAATTGAATTATCATCATCATCTATAATATTATTATTATTATTCATTTTTAATTATTTATAAAAAATAAAATTAAAATATAAAAATTTAAAAATTTAAATTAGACTTAATAAATTTAAATAATATTATAAAATCAAAATTTATTTATTATCCTTTATTTTATTAATCATTTTTTCAATTTGTTCCTTCGAAAAATATTTTTCATTTACAACATCTCCATAAGTTGAATATAACCATTCAATAATTTCATTAACACTTGTATTATTAATTTTTTCAGCAATTGGAACTTTTAATAAAAATTCTTGATTAGTTTTATTATTCATAAAAATAAAACCTAAAGTAGGAGGTTCATATTTCAAAGCAATTTTTAAAGGAACAACATTAGGATTAATTGGAATATTCATTTTATATTTATTTTTAAATTATTAAAATTTAATTTAAATTTTAACAAATAAAATTAATTAATTAAATAATTTAAATTATTTTTTTTATTCCATAAATAATTTATCAAATATTTTATATTCAAAATAATCATTTTCTTCATTATTTATTAAAAAAAATATGCTGTTTATTTTTATGCCAAAAAAATATTTTGAAAATGATTCATTAATTAAATTCATAACATTAAATATTTTTTCAAAATCTAAAAAACTAACTCCTATTACTGCCATTGCAGGTAAAATCAATAAAAATGAAATTAAAATTATATTAACTTCTTCATCATGAGTTTTACACATTTTATAACAAATTGGTAAAAATATAAAAAAAATTAATGTTGAAAATAAAAATTCACTTTTTTTTATTAAAGTTGCAACAAAAAAATGTAATGCAATAAAAATCGTAACAAAAAAATTTTTTCGCTCTTTTATATGATAAAATATTATCATTATTAAAATATTAAAATTTGCTAATATTTTTGAAAATTCATTTTTTTTTAAAACATTTAAAAATCGAAATCCTATCACTGTTTCAATAATAAAATTAAAAAAATATTCAAAATCATTAACACCTTCTTTCAAAATATAATATTTTCTCAAAAAAAAAACTGAAAAAATTAATAAATCAAATAAAATATAAAAACATATTTCTTTTTCTTGATAAATTAAAATGTAATTAACAAATATTATTATCATATAATTAATAAAATAATCAATTAAAATATAAACTAAATTTAAATAAGAAAAATTTTTATTATTTGATGTTATAATTTCAATAAAAATTCCAAATTCTTCTTGTTGAATTTGTCCATTTATTTCTTCATTATTACTTTCACTATTTAATTTATTCATTTTAAATTGAATATGAATAATATATAATATTTGTAAATATCCAGCTAATTTAATTATAAAGTTTACATTTTTTAACCAATTAAATAAGTTATTTAAATATTTATCATTATTTGATGTAGTATAATTTAAAATTATATGTATTAAATTTATTAAACTATATATAGTTCTTACAAGTTTTAAATTAAATATTTTTAAAAAACGTTCCATTGTTACTCTAACTATATAATAACTTATTATATATGATATAAAATCATTTTTTTTATATCCTATTATATTAATCAATAATATTATTAAAAAACATAATAACCATAAACAATCATCATAAGAAAAATTTTTTTTCGAATATAAATTTATATTATGTGTTTTCTTTGTTAAAATATCTCCTAAATAAGTAAAACAAAAAAAAGTAAATAAATTACTTATTAAATTTAAACTATCAGGGAAAATATTATTTAATGTTAAATTTTTTGGAGGAATTTTTATATCATAATATATTAAATTAAAATTATATCTAAAAATCGAATTATGAAATTTTGATATTAAAAAATTAATTATTCCTAAAATAACAATTAATATATTTTTTAACGGTTTAAATATTTTTGGTGTTAATGGTTCAAAACAATTTCCTAAAAATGTAAATAGATAAAATAATGTAACATAAAAGAAAATATAATTTAAAAAATAATTAAACATATTTAAAGCCAGATAACCACTAAAAAATACTAAATTTAATAAAATAAAAACTTTAGAAAAAAATTGTAAATAATTTTTTGCGCTTAAATTTAAACTAATTATTTCAAAATCTTCTCTTTCTAATCCAAAATTTATTAATAATGAATCAAATAAGCATTTAAAAAAATATATCAACTGAATAAATAAAATACTACTAGGAAAATAATATAAATTTAAATAAAAAAAAAACATTAATAAAAATGTTATTATTAAACCTATTAAATTATAAAATATTGAAAATCTTATTTTTGATGCAATTGTTTTCCATATAAATAAATATAATACTAATACACAAAAAGAAGATAATATAACTAATTTAATTGGTATATAATTTAATAAATAAACTTCTTTATAAATATTATTATAATTATTATTATTTATTTTAATCTTCATTTTTGATTCTTTATTTTTTAATATATTTTCCCAAAGAATATAAGCTTGATTTTCATTAATCAAATTATTATCAACAAAATTTTTTAAATCTTTCAAATTAACCATAAAAATTCTTTGATTTCCATAAATTTCACATAAATAATAATGAAATTTTTTTTTTTCATTAATTTTTGTTAATTCAATTTCTTTATCTTTATTAATAAAATTATTTTCTTGTAATTTATTTTCATCATTATTTTTATTTGCTTTAATCGAATCATAAAAAATATGAACTGTTTCCATATTAGAATAATAAAGTGTGTATAATAATTTATTAGTAATTTCTCCATTTGTATGTTCTAAATTCGAAGAATAGCAATAAGAAAATATAAATATATAAATAAAAAAATAAAAAAAGTTAAAATATTTTGAATATAAATTAAATGTAATAAACATTTTATTATAAAATAATACAAGATAGTTTTTAATATGAATTAAAAAATTAAACAATATTTGAAATGTATCATTATTTGAAGATAATAAATTTATTATATTTTTTTTTGATTGGATAAAATAGTTATCTTCATCATTTAAAAATTTTGTTTTTAAATTAATATTTTTAAATTTGAATGGATTATAAAGGTTTTCCATTCTCAATTTTAAAAAATATAAAAATATTAAATTTTTTATTTATTTTATTAAATAATTTATAAATATTTATTATTATAATTATAACTATTAAATTTATATAAAATTAAAAATTTGATATTTCATTTTACATAAGATAATAATTAAAAAAACTTTTTCAAATTTATCATTTTAATAATTTAGTTTAAATTTTTATTAACAGAATAATTTTTACCTAATAATAAATAAAAACAAAAATATAATTAATATTAAAATTATTACATTAAGAAACAAAAAAATTTATAATTTTACTAATTTTACCATTAAATATATTTTAATATATTGTTGAATTTTCTTTATTTTGATAATTTTCGATAATTTTTTTCAATTTATTCAATACTAAATTTTTATTATTACCTAAATAAATAATTCTTTCAACATTAAAATCATAAAATTCATTAATCCAAAAAAACATTGTTTTATTTTCTCTACCATAAAATAAAAATTTAATTTTTTGTTCTTCAATATTTTTCTCCTCATTTTTTTTAATAGAAAATTCAATTAAACTTTCTTTACTATCAAAATGAAGTTCAGTTATAATTGAATTATATTCAATTAATTTTTTTAATGAAAAATTCCACCACATAAAATTTACATTTAATTCCTTTTTTAATATATTTCCATCATATGAAACTCGTTTTCCTAAAATATTTAAAAATTTATGAATTAATTTTAAATTTAACATAATATTAAAAACAATTTTTATATTTGCATTTATTAATGAAGCTTTAATATCGAATTTATTTAAATAATTCATACTTAATAATTTATCAATATTTTTAAACATTTTTTTTCTTCTATTTATTTCTAAAGCAATAAATTCTTCATCTATAATAATATCTTTTGAATATTCATATTCTGAAATAATAAATGTTCTATTTGCAAAACTATTTGAATTTAATATTCTTATTCGATATTTATAATCCATATATTTTGGAACTGATTTATAAGAAAAAAATTCGATTTCTGAATAATAATCAGTTTCAATTAATTTAGTTACTTTAAAATAAATATCAACATTATCTTCTGTTCTTTGTATAAATTCTGCTCCTATATCATTTGAAGGATCTCCTACTAAATAAAATGGATATTTTATTATTGATAATCTTTCTCTTCTTAATAAATAACTTAAGTTTAATAAATTTTTTATTGATTTTAATATTTCATTATATGAATGAGGAAATATATAAAAAATATTTTGTGAAGTTTTCATATTTTTATATTTTTTTAATTATTATTAATAATAAAATCAATATTTTCTGAAGAATAATTAATATATTTATATTAAAAAAAATATTTAATTTAAAAATATAATTATTATTTAATAAATAAAAAAAGAATTATAAAAATAATAATCAAAAATAATATAATTAATTAATTTATGTTAAAATAAAGAAAATTAATAATTTTATTAGAATATTATCTTTTTATAAATTTTTATTTAATATTCAAAATATTTTAATTATATCTTATTATTTATTTAATATAAAGAAATTTACATATAATTTTAATAAAATTATAAGTATTATTTTTTATAAATATTTTATATTAATAATATATTAATTATTATTATTTATTAATTAAATGAAATAAAATTTTGGTTTTTATAAATTATATAATATAAAAATGTTATTAAATTTTATTTATATATTTATTTTTTTTCTTTTTAAAAATAATATTGTTTGTAGTAATTTAGAAATATTAAAATTTAGTCCAATTTATAATTTAGTATATATAAATAATTCTATAACCATTAAAATTAATAATATTACTATTTCTTATTTATTTTGTAATATTAATAATAATTTAATAAAAGCAAATTATATTTCAAATAATGAATATTCTTGTGATATTCCTTATTTATCAATAGGAAAATATAATATAACATTTTCAAATAATGGGATTGATTATATTTCTTCTATTAATTCAGATTATTATTATATTTATATTATTAAAAATCCAAAAATAAATTATTTATATCCTAAAATAATTTCTGTTTATTATACTGATTATATTTTTATTTATGGAGAAAATTTCATAAATGAAACAATAAAATGTGAATGGAAAAGATTAAAAGGAAAAGGAATATATAATATAATAACAAATGGAGAATATATTAATAATAATACAATCAAATGTTTAACTATAAATTATGAAAATTTCCCTATTTATAATAAATATGAACAATATAATTATGAAAATATATATGAAATTAAAATTGGTTATTCTAATAATATTTTATATCCCTATGAAATTGCATTTTCTTATGAATATTTAATTATATATATTTATCAATATCCTCCTAATGGATATTATATTAATTATAATAATTATGGAATTATTGAAGAGTGTCCTATTGGTTATATTTGTAATAGGGATTTTGCAACATATAAAAATTTAAATAAATTTTCATGTAATTTTGGATATTATATGCCTTTTTCTGGAAGAATGACATGTATTCCATGTCCTAATAATGGTTATAATTGTACAGAAAAAATAAATCCATTATCCATTCCATATCCAATTGATAATGGATTTTATTATATTAACCAAAGTTCATATAAAATTGAATGTCCTTCAGGTTATATATGTAAAAACATAAATTATACATCTATTTTAATTTCACCAAAAAATAATCCAATATTATTAATAGATATAAACAATACTTATTTTAATTTATTAAAATGTCCATTAGGAAAATTTTGTTTAAACTCAGTATATACTGAAAAAACAATAGAATCTATATATAACACACCACAAGATTGTATTATTGGTCATTTATGCTTAAATGGTTCAAACAATCCTTTAGGTATAGGAGAATGCATAAGTGGCCATTATTGCCCATATAAATATAGTGGCCCCATTCCATGTCCAGTTAGAACATATTGTCCAAAAAGAGGAAATATTAAACCAATTTTATGTCCTGAAGGATATTTCAATGATAAAATAGGTCTCAGTAAATGCCAAATATGTCCTATTGGATATATATGTCCTAATAAAGGAATGTTTAAACCTGAACCCTGTCCTAATGGATATTATTGTGAGAAAAAAGGATTAAAAATTCCATATCAATTTTGTAAACCAGGAAATGTCTGTAATATGGGAATGAAATTTAATTTTGAAAAAAAAATTTGCTTTTATTCAACTACATGTAATACTACTGATTTTAATTATTTTAATGGAAATTTAACTGATGATTCCTATATTCAAAATGTGTTAGAATATGATAGTTCATTTCATAATTTTTTATGTTGTTATTATAATAATACTTGGCATAATTTTTTAAATTATTTAGATGAAAATAATTTTTCAATTCAGGGATTAGATAATTTTGAAAATGACATTTTAACAGATAATATTTATAATTATAATAATTTATTTGAAAATATTGAATTAAAATATAATTTTTCAAAATATTTTTATAATTTTTATATAAATTCAATATCTGGTTACACAATTGCACATGAATATTCAACAAATAAAATGATAGAAACAATAAACACAGAAATATATATTCCAAATTCATTAAAAACTCTAAACATGATAATTCCCTATCATAAAAAAATTATAAATTTAATTATAGATTCAATGTTAACTAATAATTATTTTTTTACACCTTATCCTTGTCCACGTAAATATTATTGTTTAGAAGGAACAGCAACAACATCTACAGAAAATTCAGAAACATGGGAATATATACCACAATTATGCATTGAAGGTTATTATTGTTCAGGAGGAGCAAAATATTTTGTAGGTTCAGGAGAATGTGAAATAGGTTATTTATGTCCACCAGGATCAGAAAAACCTCAAATAGGTTCAAATACAAATTCATCATCTTTAATTTCATCTGAATGTTATCCTGGAACATTTATTACCTCAGAAACAACAAGTAATCTTTGTCTAAATAGTCCAGATGGTTATGAAAGTACAAATACAGGAACATATTGGCCTTCAATATGTTTAGAAGGATTTTTTAGAACAATTTATGAAAGTTGTATTTCTTGTCCAAAAGGAACATTTTCATTTTGGAAAGGAATGAAAGATTCAAGTCAATGTATTCCATGTCCTCAAGGAACATTATGTCAAATTTCTGGATTAAATGATTATGAAAACATTAGAGTATGTAGTGAAGGAAAAGTTTGTGATTATGGAACAGGATTGATATCAGCTATGGATTGCAAAGCAGGATATTATTGTCCAATTAATACAACTCCTGACAATCAATATAATTATAAATGTCCAGAAGGATTTATATGTGATTCAGCAACAGGAGAAACTGGAATGTTTAGTAACAGATGTCCTACAAATTATTATTGCCCTTATGGAAGTCCATCTAATGAAAATAATGCTTCAGTTGAATTATTAAAATGTCCAATTGGAACAAGTAGTGAAAATTCACAAGGTTTAATAAGTATACTACAATGTTATGCATCATATAATTATCAATTATTTGAAAATAGTTTTATAAATGAAGAATCCACTAATACAAATAGAATGTTATTTAAAGAATTCAATAAAAATAGTTTTAATTATAGTAAAAATATATTTTTCAATAAAAAAATATTTTTAAGATTTTTAGAAAATACGGCTTCGATTGATAATGATAAATTAAATGAAACAGACACTTCATGTACAATATATGATTATTATAAAGAATTACTTTCAAATGATATAGTTCAATTGGAATTAGCTAAATTTTCAATATCAGAATCAATAAGTAGTACTATTAATAGAAACAGAGATAAAATATTATCTTTCAGTCCATTCATAACAAATTATGGTTTGACTCCAGAAAAAATTGAAAATAATTATTATTTAAATATATCAAGATATTTAATTTTCCAAAAATATTATTACAAATTAAAAGCAAATTCTTATGCTTTAATTACATTTGATTTTAGACACTTAATTAATAATACAAAAAATCAATATTTTTTTATTTATGGAATTGATTGGGACATAACTTTTGAAAAATATCCAAATTTTAATTCAACTGATTATACTTTATTACAGGTTCCAGAAACTTTTTTAAATGTTGACACTGAAAAATCTATTGTTCATGAATTTACTTTACATACTTTAGAAGAAATTATAATAAGTATTAATATTAATATATATAACGGAATTTATGCATCTTTTTTTTCTTTTTTTAATAAAACGGGTTCTATTATTGATATAACTCCACAAAGAGCTGAATTATATACAAATAAATTTTTTGGAGTTGTACTTCAAAAAGAACAAGTTGATGAAATTGCATTACCTATTAATCTTCCCCCTGTAAATGTAT
>JAEEGL014237410.1_pt1 | contig 19257 bp, 20 predicted proteins | sample 9134231 | NCBI WGS metagenome assembly JAEEGL01 (sample SAMN16246548, study PRJNA631951) | gut metagenome | biome: gut microbiome; feature: rumen; material: fiber-attached | host: Bos | place: Iran: Karaj | collected 2018-10 | reverse complement strand
TTCTAATATATTATTATTTCTTAAATCAGGAATGTTATTTGTAGATATTAATTATGTTAATGGATTAAAGAATTATTTAAACACTTTATTAAATAGAAATGCTAATATGAAAATAAAACCAAATAGAGTAGTTATAAAAGAATTATTATCTATTTTAAATAACTATTCTAAAGAAATAGAAATTCCACATTCACTAAGTTTACCACATTAAAAAAAGAGATATTAATATCTCTTTTTAATTTGTAGTTTCTACCTCTTCAGTATTTGTATTTGGTAGTGGTTCAATTACTATTGAATCATCATATTTTTTAAGTACATTACTAAATTCTTCATATACGTCTTCTAACTTCTTACCTTGATAATAATTATTTAAATATTTTTGTTCCATTTTACTAAATGGTATAACAGTATAATTATTTTTAGAAATACTACTATCATAATATCTATAAGTATAAGTTAAATCTGCTCCTATATTATCAATCTTAATAGTTTTAGTATCATCTCTAGTATCTACTGTTTTAGTTATTGTAAGAGTACCAAATGCTCCAATTACACCAACTTTTCTAACCATAGCTTGTTCAGCACCCATTTGATTAGAAATAAAATTTCCAAATGAGTAGAACACTACAGTATCATCAATCCATTCCCAAGGTTCAAGAGAGTGTGAGTGATTTCCGAGTATTATATCAACACCATTATCTGCTAAAAACTTAGCTTGCGTCTTTTGTGTTTCAGTAGCTACTTGACTATATTCAGTTCCCCAGTGCATTGCTACTATTAAAATATCAACTTTATCTCTTACAGCATTTATATCTTCTAAAGCTTTTTCTTCAGAAAAAACATTAACTATGTAAGGTTCTTTTGCTATTTGAGCTGTTCCAAGTCCATTAGTTCCATATGTATAAGATAACATTGTATAAGTTATTCCATTAGCATCTTTTATTTGATAATTACTTCTAGCTTCTTCTGATGAAGCCATACCATGAGTAAGTATCTCATCATGTTCTTCCCACCACTTAGCACTTTTTTTAGCACTATCACTTCCCATATCCATAGAGTGGTTAGTAGCGAGTGACACTACATTGAATCCAGCATCAATCATCGCATCTCCAAATGTAGATGGAGTATTAAATATTGGATAACTCTTAGGAGCTTTTGAATCATCAAATACTGTTTCTTGATTATAATATTTAATATCATAATCTTTTAATTTTTCTTTAGTAAAGGTTAGCATTCCAGTAAAATCATATACACCATTATTATAAGCTGCTCTATACATTGGTGAGTGAACTAAACCATCACCAGTAGCAATTAATTTAGCAGTATATGTCTTAATTGGATCTTCTTTCTTTTTAGGAATAATATCCTTAATTGGATTATCTTCTTTAGTATCAAAAAAATATTTATATCCAACAAACCCTATTAAAATAATAACTAATAAAAGAACTATTCTTAATCTTCTTTTAACTTTCTTCTTTAATCTTGCCATTATAACAGTTCCTTATATACATCTTCTATATTACGTTCAGCACGAGTACCAAAATTTGGTAATAAATGCATATGATAGTGTTTAATCTTTTGAGCAGTACCATAATTAACTACAACAGTTAATTCTTTAGCATTTAATCTTTCCATTATATGTTTTGTATATTTTTTAGATACTTCATTAATATGAGTAACTAATTCATCTGGTAAATCCATAAATGTATCATAGTGCTCTTTAGGTATAATTAGAACATGACCATCTACATTAGGATAGGCATCCATAAAAACCATTATTAAATCATCTTCATATAGTTTATAACTAGGTACTTCTCCTTTAATTATTTTACAAAATAAACATTCCATTTTTATCACCTACATAAATTATAACAAATTATGACAATCTTTTCATTTCTTTTAGTATATTTTTTTCTTCTTCTTTCAATCTATAAGACTCTCTAGCTTTTTGTAGTGCTTTATTATATACAAAAAGATCAAAATTATATTTATTATCTTCTAAATATTTCTTTGTTTTATTAAAATATTTAACTAAACAAACAGATATTGCCCAACTAATAGCCATCTTAACATAATATTCTTCATTCTTAATACTCACTAATTTATTTAATACATAATCTATATAATTATCATTAATATAATATAATAGTAATATTACTATACTAAATCTCACATAATATTCTTTATTACTATTTATATATTTATCTATTATTTTAATATATTTATCTTGTTCTTTTTTAAACATCTTTAAAGAGCAACAGAAAGAATCACAAATAGCCCAGTTATCTATTTTCTTAAGATATTTATCTATTAATTTTAATCTTTCATCATTATTTATTTTAATATTTGCTATTACTAAACCTTCTAATAAAATGTGTTCATAATACTTATTATTTAAACTATTAATAATATCTTTATAATCATATTTTTTTATTAAATCTTTACAAATACTTTTTAATATAGGTAATCTTATACCTAAAATCACATATTTAGTAGTGCATATTCTTTTATGAAACTCTCTATATTTTTGATCTATATGTTTATTTAATATAACATCAATATTCATAATTACTCCTTTAAATTATTATATAATAAAATAATAATAATATATAATTATTTTTCTTATACTTGCATAGATTAGAGTAGGGAGTGATTTATTTGGCAAGTTTTAGAGAGATAGTTACTAAAGCAGTTATTGGAAAAGCTAAAAAGACTAGTGGTAATGTTTTTAATATAGTACCTGAAGAAAAACCAAATACAGTTTTAGGTTGTTGGGTAATAAACCATTCATTTAATGGTACTAATGATAATGGAAGTGTTTTAGTAAATGGTGAATTTGATGTTAATGTATGGTATTCATATGATAATGATACTAAGACAGAAGTTATTACTAAAAGATTTAGTTATAATGATAAAATGAATATTCCTTTAAAAAATGATGCTTACTTAGATAATAATTCAGAAATAATAGTAAGAAGTTTAAAACAGCCAACAGTAAGAGATGCTAAGATTAAAGATGGTATTATAATTCTTACTATAGAAAAAGAATTAGGAGTAGAGATAGTTGGTAATACAAAAGTTAAGATTTCAGTAGAGGAATTTGATGATGATTATGTAGAGCTTATAGATGATGAAACATTAAAAGAAGTTAGTGATATTAAAGAAGATTATTTAGAGTAATGTCAACATTTTTTGTTGACATTATGTTTTCATATATGTTATAGTATTAGCAGTAAGAAAAGGAGGATTTTTATGGCAGTAAAAATTAGATTAAAAAGAATGGGCTCAAAACAAAAACCTTTTTATAGAATTGTTGCAGCTGATTCACGTTTTCCAAGAGATGGAAGATTTATTGAAAGTTTAGGAACTTATGATCCTATTAAAGGTGACGACAAAGTTACTATGGATAGTGATAAAATATTAAACTGGTTAAATAAAGGTGCTCAACCTACAGATACAGTAAGAAACATATTATCACGTGCTGGTATTATGGCTAAATATACTGAATCAAAGAAGAAAACTAAATAGGTGAATTATGACTGTAGTAGAATTTGCTGAATATTTAGTTAAAGGTATTGTTAAAGATAGTGAACTTGTAAAAGTATCAGAATTTCCTGCAGATGAAGATGTTACTATATTAGAAATATTAGTACCAGAAAGTGATATGGGAAGAGTAATTGGAAGAAATGGTAAAACATCTACTTCAATTAGAACTTTAATACAAGCTTTTGCAGCAATTAACAATTTACCAAAAGTAAAAATAAATATTGACTCATTTTAGAAATAGTTTATCTATTTCTTTTTTTTTGATATAATTTATTTGAATTATTAGGAGGAATTATGATATTAGTACCTGATTATTGTGGAACTTGTAGGGGTGTTACTAAATCACTTAGTGTGGTATATGATGTTTATGAAAAAGAATTATCTAGTGATAATCCTAAGAATATATATTTATATAAGGATATTGTTCATAATGAAAAAGTAATTGAAGAATTTAAAAGTCTTGGTATAGAAGTAATAAATGATTTATCTATTCTTACTAGTAATGATATAGTTATTTTAAGAGCACATGGAGAGACTTTAGAAACATATGATTATTTAAATAAACATAATATAGAATATTATGATGCTACTTGTACTAAGATAGTTAAAATACATGACATTGTTAAAGAAAAATATGATTATGGGTATGAAGTTATCATAGTAGGAGATAAAAATCATCCTGAAGTAATTGGTACTAATAGTTATTGTAATAATAAGGGAATAATTATAAGTGGAGAAGAAGATCTAAACTTAATTAAAGATAATCCTAAAAAGTTTATTATATGTGCTACTACTTTTAGTAAGAATAAATTTAATAGTATAGTAAATAAAATTAAGTTAATAAATGATAATAGTGAAATAGAAGTATATAATGCTTTTTGTAATGCAGTAGATAATATTATTAAAAGTAGTATAGATGTTGCTAAAAAAGTAGATTTAATGTTTGTTATTGGAGGTATTAATAGTAGTAATACTAAAGAGTTATATAATAGTGTTAAAGATATTACTGAAACATATAAGTTTAAAGATTTAGATGAATTATATAAATTTGTTATTAATAATAATATAGATTTTGATAAGAATATTGGTATAACAGGAGGAGCTAGTACTCCAGTAAAAGAAATATATTATGGTAAATATTTATTATCTTTTATGGCTTTTTATAATAAAGTATATAAAGAATTAAAAAATGGTCAAAATGAGATTAATAATAAGTTATTAAATAATAATGATAGTGATATAGTAAAAAGTGTTATAAATGATTTTGCAGATTTAAATCAAGATGGTAAATATATTAGAGGAACTTTAATTGCTTTAGGAGAGTACTTAGCAGATTCTAAAAATATGAGTGTATATAATAGTTTAGCATATGCTTATGAAATGTTTGGAACTTCTATATTAATTCATGATGATATTATAGATAATGCAAGAATAAGAAGAGGAAAAATGACTATTCCTAGAAGAATATGTGATAGATATTTAAATAAAATAAATAGTGATATATATAATGAAGATGTACTTAAACTTGCTAATTCTATTGGAATATGTGCTGGTGATTATGGATTCTTTGAAGCTACTAATATAATAGTTAATAGTTATTATAATAATAGTAACTTAGCTAAATTATTAGATACATTTAATAGAATTGCTATTAATACTTCTAAAGGTGAATTATTAGATGTTACATTACCTTTTTATGGTAAATATAATATGTATAAAGTAACTGAAGAAGATATAATTAATATTTATCATTTAAAAACTAGTATATACACTATAATTGGACCATTTACTTTAGGATATATTCTAGGAGGAAAAGATATAAATGAAAGTATTGCTAATACATTAAATAAAATTGGTATAGTATATCAAATAAAAGATGATCTACTAGGAATATTTGGAAGTGAAAGTGTAAGTGGTAAATCAAACTATTCTGATATAGAAGAATTTAAACAAACTATACTTTATTCACATATAATTAATACTAATTATAAAGATGAATTTTTAAGTATATATGGTAAAAAGAAAATAGATAATAAAGATCTAGAAAGAGTAAGAGAATTATTAATTAAAAGTGATAGTTATAATTATACTATTAATTATTTAGATAACTTAGTAGCGGATACTTTTAATGATATAGATAAATTAGATATAATAAGTGTTGGAAAAGATATATTAAAAGGTTTATTAATATATATAAATATAAGAGAGAAGTAATATAATGAATCAAGAAAAGATTAGTAAATTAATAAAAGATATTAGAACTAAAAATAATCTAACTCAAAATGAATTTGCTAAGAAATATAATGTTACATATCAAGCTGTTAGTAAATGGGAAAATGGTAAGAATTTACCTGATATTAGTATATTAAAAGAAATATGTAATGAGAATAATTTAAGTTTAGATGAATTTTTAGATAATAATGTTAATAATAAGAAGAAAAATTATATATTAGTTATTATTATAATTGGAATACTTATTTTAATAGGAGGAATTATTATATATATAAAAAGTATAGATAATAATTTTAGATTAAAGCCTATAACAGCATCTTGTGAAGAATATAAAGTATCAGGAAGTATTGCTTATAATAAAGATACTGCATCTATTTATATATCTGATATAACATATTGTGGTGAAGAAAAAGAAGAAGTATATGATAAACTTAACTGTACTTTAATTGAAGTAGATGTTGATGTTAGAAAAGTAATTGATACTAAAAGTATAAATAATTCTAAATTAAGTGATATAGCTAATAATATTAACTTCCATATAGATAATTATAGAAAAGTATGTAAAGAATACACAGATAATAGTTTGTATTTAGAAATAGAAGCTATTAATAAAGATGGAGAATCTTATTTACATAAAATACCACTTAAAATAACAGATAATTGTAATGAATAATCCAGCTAACACTGGATTTTTTATTGAAACTAAAAAAAGTGGTATGTGCAAAAATTGCACATACCTATAAGAATGTTGCACTGTTAAGGAAGAATACCAACTAATTTATATTTTTATATAGTTGTGTTATAATATCTTGTAGGTGATTTCTATGTTGAAATTTGAAGATTTTGGTTTATTTATTGGTGATAGATGTTTATTTTCTAATATTAATTTAGAGATGAATGATGGTGAAATACATGTTTTTATGGGTAAAAATGGTGTTGGTAAAAGTAGTATTGCTAAATCACTAATGGGAATTGATGATTATAAAGTTACTGGTAAAATTATTTATAATAATGAAGATATAACTAAAATGAGTATAGAAAAAAGAGCTAAAAAAGGGATTTATTTACTTAGTCAAAGTCCTATAGCAATTGAAGGAGTAACTAATGCTGAAATGTTAAGATTAGCGGTTAGTGAAAAAACAGGTAAAGGTGTTGATATCTTTAAGTTTAATAAAGAACTAGAAAGCATTTGTGAAAAATTAGAATTAGATAAAAAGTTTATTCATAAAGAGATAAATGTAGGTGCTAGTGGTGGAGAAAGAAAAAAGATTGAATTAATGCATATGTGGATGCTAAAACCATCACTAATAATATTAGATGAAATAGATTCTGGATTAGATGTTGATGCTACTAAATTAGTAGCAAATAGTATTAAAGAATACTTTAATATGTATAAACCTATAATAATTATTATTACTCATAATAAAATGTTAATTAATGAATTTGATAACTATTATGTACATTTATTTGAAGATGAAAAATTACTTCAAAGTGGAGATAAAGAGTTAGCAAGTGAAATATTAAATAAAGGATTTAAAGAAATTCATAATACATTTGTTATGAAAGAGAAAGAATAATATGAATAAATTATTAGTAAGTGGTATTGTTAATTTAAAAAGTGATAGTTATATTGTTAATTTAAGTAATGAAAGTATTATAAATATAGATGGAAAAGTAATTATTTATTTAATTAATGAAGTTAGTGATAAATTAAATATATATTTAAAAGATAATAGTTATTTAGAGTTATATAAAATAAATGATAATAAAGTTAAAGATTTAGAAGTTAATATTTATCAAAATAATAGTAGTGTGTTATACTATAACGAATCATTTATAACAAATGATAATAATAATTTAGTTATCAATAATTATGTAAATGGTGATAATAATTATTCTAATATTAATGTAAGATGTATTAGTAATAATGGTAATAGTGTTATAGTAGTAAATGAAAATATTATAAAGAATACTTCTAATAATATAGCATTAGAAGATTTAAAAGGTGTTAATAATGGAGGTACTGTTCATATAGAGCCAAATATTATTTGTGAATCTAATGAAGTATCAGCAAATCACCTAACTACTATAGGTATGTTAGATGAAGAAAGTATTAATTATATAAAAAGTAAGGGTATTAGTGAAGATAATGCGAAAGAATTATTACTAAATGGATTTATGTATAGTAATATGGATGATTATATTAAAGAAGTAGGAGGTGAATAATATGCATAGAGAGGAATTTCCTATGTTAAAGCAAGATATTATATATTTAGATAATGGTGCAACTAGTTTAAAACCTAAGTGTGTTATAGATAAAATAGTTGATTATTATGAGAATTATAGTGCTAATGCTCATAGGGGAGATTATGATATTTCTTATAAAGTAGATTGTGAATATGAAAATACTAGAGATCTAGTAAAAGATTTTATTGGTGCTAAAAGAAAAGAAGAAATAGTATTTACTAGTGGAACTACTGAAGGTATTAATATTGTAGTAGATGGATTTTTTAAAAACTACTTAGAAAATGGTGATGAAATACTACTTACTAAAAGTGAACATGCATCTAATTTAATGCCATGGTTTAGAGTTGCTGGCATCACTGGTGCTAAAATAAAATACATTCCATTAGATGATAATAACTTTGTTACTTTAGATAATGTTAAAAAGAGTATTACTCCTAATACTAAAGTTATTGCTCTTGCTCATATAACAAATGTAATAGGAGATATTAGACCTATTAAAGAGATAACAGAGTATGCTCATGAGCATAATATATTTGTAGTAGTTGATGGTGCTCAAAGCATTCCACATAGAAAATGTAATGTTCTAGATTTAGATATTGATTTCTTATGCTTTTCAGCTCATAAAATGTGTGGTCCAACTGGGGTTGGAGTATTATATGCTAAATATGAATTAATGGAAAATATTGAACCAATTAATCTAGGTGGAGGAATGAATGAATCATTTGATAGTGAAGATAAAATGATCTTAAAAGATATACCTACTAGATTAGAAGCTGGTACTCCAAATATAGCAGGAGTAATTGGCTTTGGGGAAGCTATTAAATATTTAAATAGAATTGGTATGGATAATATAGAGAAGAAAGAGAAAGAATTAAGAGATTATTTAATTGATAAGTTAGTTAGTATTCCTCATATAGATATCTTAAATATAGAAGCTGATAGTGGTATAGTGGCATTTAATGTAGATGGGGTGTTCTCTGAAGATGTAGCATACTATTTAAATAAATATAATATATGTGTAAGAGCTGGTAATCATTGTGCTAAGTTAACTAAAGATATTTTAGGAGTAGCTAATTCAGTGAGAGTAAGTTTATATTTTTATAATACAGAAAAAGAAATAGATACTTTAGTTACTTTACTAAAAGATAAAGATAAAATAGTAAGTGAGATGTTATAATGGATGAGAATTTAAGAAGAGAGATAATATTAGAAAACTTTCAAAATCCTTTGAATAAAGAAGAAGTACATGATAATAGTTATAAAAAATATAATAGTAGAAATCCTAATTGTATAGATAATATAGATGTATATATTAAAATAGAAGATAATATTATTAAAGATATTAAATTTATGGGAGAAGCTTGTGCTATATCTACTGCTAGTACATCTATTATGATTAAGAATTTAGTTAACAAAAGTATAGATGAAGTTAAAGAATATATAGATAACTTTAATAAAATGTGTAATGAATTAGAATATAATGAAGATGTATTAAATGAAGGAAATGCTTTTTCTAATATTTATAAACAAAGTAATAGAAAGAATTGTGCTTTATTACCATATAAAAGTATTATTAAAGCTATAGAAGAATATGAAACAAAATAGAGTGATTATATTATTAATAGCAATTATTATGTTATTAACATCTTATATAATATATGATAAATTCTTTAATAATAATATAACAAATGTAGATATACATACTATTAATGTAATAGATGAAATAAAGTTAGATTATGTTAGCGTTTATTTAACAGATGATGGTATTTCTTATTTAGTTCCTATAAAAGATATAGATACAGATAAAAGTAATTTAAAAGAAAGATTAAATACTTTATATAATAGAGCATTTTATTATGATATATATGTTAATAATGAAAAGATTAAAGGATTTAAAGTAGAATTAGATAGTAAGATAGAAAAGATACAAAAAATAGAAATAAATGATTTATATTATGTTATCTTTATAAAAGATAATCATACTATTGGAGTATTTGATTATGATAGTTATTATAATTTATTAGATACAGAAGTAAAAGATAATTATAATGATTATAAAAATGTTTCTAAAATAGAGAATAATAAAATATATTATTTAGATGGAAAGAAAGAAGAAATTATAATAAAAGAAAGTGATAATTTATAATAATTATCGCTTTTTATATGAATTAAACCATAGGTATGTTTAAAATAATATTTATAAATGATATATTAAATATGAGGTAGATAATATGAATCAAAAGAAAATAGGTGTTTTTATTGCCGAAAAAAGAAAAGAAAAAAATATGACTCAAAAAGATTTGGCTGAAAAACTTAATGTAAGCATTAATGCTGTATCTAAATGGGAAAGAGGAATATGCTTAATGGATATGTCGCTATTAAAACCATTAAGTAATATATTGGGAGTATCTGTTTCTGAAATTTTAAATGGTGATGTAATTGAAAGTAATAATAATATTACAAATGAGATACTGGAAAAAGCAATTGAACTATCTTATGAGAAAATAAAAACTGAAAAAAGAAAAAGAAATATTATAATTGGAAGTATAATTCTTTGTATCTTAATAGTAGGAATATTACTTTATAAATCAGCTTTATTATATAGTATAAAAAAATTAGAACATAATATTCATGATAATAATTATGGTAAACAAGAATATAAAGATAAAATATTTTTAATTCCTAAAAATGTTAATGATTACTATACTTTTAAAAATATTAAAATTGAAAATGTTTTTAAAGATTCTACTTTAATAGTAGACCATCGAAATCAAAAGACTTATAAAGATTCTAATGGTAGAACTATATCTTTAGTTTTAGAAAAGAATAATAATTTTATAGATAATTATAAAGATATAGATGATATTTTTATTAACTATAATAAATATTTAGAAAAATATGGAATAGTATCATTGGAAAATGCTTTTAAATTTTGCTCTAAATTTAAATTAAAAAAAGTATCTTTATTAAGTAGCATCTACTCTTTAAAAAACTATTATTTTGAAACTAACTTTTATGCTTCAGATGGATTTACTTTTGATGAGTTTTACTTAATAGAGGGAATAAGGAATATAAATAGCTATGTTTATACTATAGAAAGTAGTAATTTAATAATATATAATATAAGAACCAATGATGAAAACTATTCTATATATTTTTCTCATTTTGATAATATAGATGAAACATTAGAAATGTTTAGAAGCATTAAAGTGATTCTATAAAATAAAAAATACAAATTGCGAGTTCAATTCGCAATTTGTATTTTTTTATTTATATTTATTAGCAGCTTCAATAAAGCTTAAGAATAATGGATGTGGTTTAGTAGGTCTAGATTTAAATTCTGGATGGAATTGACATGCTATGAAGTGCGGATGGCTTTTAAGTTCTATTATTTCTACTAGATTAGCTTTTTCATTAATACCAGATATTATTAAGCCATTTTCTTCTAATACTTCCTTATAAGCATTATTAAATTCATATCTATGTCTATGTCTTTCTAAAATGGTATCATTTTTATAATCTTTATATGCTAAAGTATTCTTAATAAGTTTACATTCATAATTTCCTAATCTAAGTGTTCCACCCATATTAATAATTGCTTTTTGGTTTTCCATTAAATCAATTACAGGATTAAGTGTATTAGGTTTAAATTCAGTAGAGTTAGCATCCTCTATATTGCATACATTTCTTGCAAATTCAATTACAGCTAGTTGCATACCTAAACAAAGTCCTAAGAAAGGTATTTTATTAACTCTAGCATAATTAATAGCTTTTATCTTTCCTTCAATACCTCTACTTCCAAATCCACCAGGAACAAGTATTCCCTTAGTATTCTTAAATATTTCTTTTAAATCTGCAGATTCTTTTTCTAAACTTTCTGAATCTATCCAATTAATATTAATTTTTTTATTAATTTTATATCCAGCATGTTTAAGAGATTCTGCTACAGATATATAAGCATCATGTAATTCAACATATTTACCAACTAGAGCAATCTCTATTTCATCTTTTAAGTTATCAACAATATCTATAAGATCAGTCCAATATTTTAAATCTGCTTTTTTAACTTCTAATCCAAATTGTTTTAAAATTATTTCATCAATCTTTTGATTATAATAATTAATAGGTATTTGATATATATTATTAACATCAATTGAATCAATAATATTTTCTACTGGGATAGAACAAAATAAAGATAATTTATTTTTTAAACTAATACTAGTATCAAATGGAGCACGACATACTAATGCATCAGGAGTAATACCTCTATTTCTTAAATCTTTAACACTATTTTGAGTCGGTTTAGTTTTAAGTTCACCTGATCCAAATATATAAGGTATTAAAGTACAATGAATAAAGAAAGTATTTTCTTTTCCTTGCTCATATCTAAATTGTCTTAATGCTTCAATAAATGATTCTGATTCAATATCTCCAACAGTACCACCAATTTCAGTTATAACTATATCAGCATTGCTACTAATACCAGCTTCATATATTTTATTCTTAATTTCATTAGTTATATGAGGTACCATTTGTACAGTAGCACCTAAATAATCTCCTTTTCTTTCTTTTTCAATAACAGATTTATAAATCTTTCCACTAGTAATATTTGATGAATAATTTAATTCTTCATCAATAAATCTTTCATAGTGACCTAAATCCAAATCTGTTTCACAACCATCATATGTAACATATACCTCACCATGCTGAATTGGATTCATAGTGCCAGGATCAACATTAAAGTAAGGATCAAATTTCTGCATGAATACTTTATATCCTCTTGCTTTTAAAAGTAGGGCAATACTAGATGCAGTGATACCTTTTCCTAGCCCAGAAACAACCCCTCCAGTTACGAATACATACTTAGTCATAATTACCTCCCAATAAAAAAACTAATAATTCTTGAGAACTATTAGGCTCTCTTTAATTATAAATTATTATTATTTTATAAGCAATATTTTTAAAAAGAATTTACAAATTTATAAAAAAATGGCCCACAATGTGGGCCAAATTGATTTGGATTCATTATAGAAGATTAATAACAATAGAAAAAGTTTACTAAAATGATAATTATAATAGAAGTTATTATTAAATATAAATTATTATTCTTTTTAGGAAGTATCTCTTTTATATTAAATAATATTAATGATATAGTGATAAATATTTCACAGTACCATCCAAAAGAAGATATATTTTCTATATTTTCAATAAAATCTAAATATCTTATTTGTTTTAAAGTAATATATTCGGGAAATCTATATATATTTAATAGAGAATTATTATTGCATAATATTATAGATACTATTATAGATAAATTAACTAGTGATGCAATTATATAATGTTTATAAATATATTTGTTATCTTTATAATTATTTATAACCATAATAATTGGAATACTACTAATAAGTGAATATATAATAGATGTTTTAATTATATTAGATGGATTATAACTAAATAATGGATATAAATTAGATATATTAATATATTTAATAAGTAATAAAGAGAATATAGCTACTATAACAATACTAAAATAAAATAATAAGTTACTAATATTTATTAGAGTATCTTTTCCTTTATTACATAAATATAAAGATAATAATATAAAAGAAGATGTAATTATTAATGATGGAGTTTTAGTTAAATAAAATGTATTAATAAAATTAGATATTATAATTAAATATATAGTTATTAGGAATATAGATAGTAATGTAGAAATAATTTTAAATATAGTTGAGTTACTATATTTTTTTAATTTAGTAAATAAATATATTATAGATATACTAATAATAGTACCAAGAATTACCCCTATATAAGCATCTTTACCACTATATTTAAATAATATATAAAATAAACCAAATATACTACTTTTGGAAACAAAATATGCAAGTTTATTATTCATTTATATAAGCTCCCATCTTATTATTAATATTAGTATTAATAATAACATTAGCATATTTCCATAAATTATAATTATCTTTATTATATTTCTTATAATATAAATCTCTAAATCCTAAAATATCACAATTATTATCTTGAAGTTTATTTATAAACAATAATAATTCATTATTAATATATTTTTTAATATTTATATCACTGTTATTTAATAGTTCAATATCTAAATTAAGATTAATAATAATTTCATCTTTAGTAATATCTATATCTTTTTTAGATTTATTAATTTTAAAAGCATTATTATTATCTATTGAAATAACTGTAGAGGTTGTAGATTTCATAAGTAGATTATATAAAGATGATTCATTTTTATTTAGTGTAGTAATATATTCATAATTATTAAACATATATGAGTTATCTAATGCAATTTTATTATCTTTTATAGTTATTTTATTTAATATAATATCTTCTTTATTACTTAATAATTTTGACATAACTATTTTAAAAGTATCATCACTTACAATACTATTATTATATTTTTCTGTATTAAGTAAATTTGTAATATAATTACTTGCTACTGGTTCTAAATTATTAACATTATTAAGTATATTTTCAGGATTATCATCTGTAACTAATAAATAAAATTCATCTCTTATTTCATTGTTGTAGAATAAATAATCAAGGACTTCCTTAAAATTATTATTTAGTATATTTTCACTTATTATAACTAATTTTAAATGAGCAAAGTATGGTTCTTTAGCAACTCTATAATTAGTTTCAGTAAAAGCATCTATTATATTTGAAGATTCACCCGTAATAGTATAGCTAAGTTTATTATCTTTATCGTCACTTATAATTTCATATGTTACAACATATTTATTATCTTTATAATCTATTCCAATAGCATTAATAATAGATATATTACTAAGTTCTATATTATCATAACAACCAGTAAGTGAGAAAAGTATAATTATTAATACAATAATCTTTTTCATAATATCATCCTTTAGTTAAATCGTTAATAGCAATTAACTTGCTACGTTTATTATCATTTTTACTTTTTAATACTGTTTTAAAAAAGTATTCTTTATTAAATGGTGAAATTGGTGCAAAATAAAAAGTATCTAAAGATTTTAAACTAATAACATTTATTAGAAAAATCATAGTAGCTATAAAAATACCATAAAATCCTAAAAATGCTGCGAGTATTAAAAATAAATATCTATAGTATCTTAAGGCATTATTTATTTCTAAATCAGTAAATATTAAACTTGATATAAGAGTAAATGCAGCGATGATAATCATAATAGGAGAAACTATTCCAGCATTTACTGCAGCTTCTCCAATGATTAGTGCTCCTAGAATAGATATAGTTGATCCAAAGTTAGAAGGAAATCTTAAATCGCTTTCTCTTAATATGTCACATATTAAAAGCAGAATAAATAATTCTATAGTGGTAGGAAAGGGAGTATTTGATTCTTGAATACTAAAGTTAATTAGTAAAGATGTGGGAATAGTTTCTTTATTATAGTTTGTAATAGCAATAAATAATGCTGGAGTAATAATTGATAATATAAATGATAGAATTCTTAATAATTTAATAAAAATAGTATTAATACTTTTAGAATAATTATCTGTAATTGGATTAAGAAAATCTACTAAAAAAGTGGGAAGAATAATAGCAAATGGAGAAGTATCTAAAAGAATTATTATCTTTCCTTCTAACAGAGAATTAGCTACAACATCTGGCCTTTCTGTTTTTCTAATAGTAGGAAATACACTTTTATTATTATCTAAATAGTTAGTTAAATCACCTGCATCTATTATTCCATCTGTATTAATAATATTAAGTTTATTAATAATATTATTAACATTATCTTTTTTAGCTATATCATCTATATAATTTACACTTACTATTGTATTACTTCTTTTTCCAATAGATAACTCTATAGTTTTTAAACTAGTAGTTTTAATTCTTCTTTTTATTAACCCTAAATTAATTTGATAATTCTCTGTAAAAGCATCTTGTGGTCCAGTTAGGGAAGGCTCTCTAATAGATTCTTTAATACTTCTATTTAGTTCTGCTCTTACTTCAACTGCAATAATACTCTTATTTTTTATAACTAAAGCAAATCCTTTAGTTAAATAATCTTCTATTTCTTTTTCGTTTATTTTAATACTGTTACCAGCAGCAATATATTTATTAACATCTTTTATAAATATTTTTTTAGTTAAATTTTTTAAAATATAATTGTTAATTTTATTACTATCACAAATTGTTTCTAAATAAACAATATAAATAGTATTAATTATATTATTAATTTTTTTAATCTTTAAATCAGGAGTATTATTAAATATATTTAATAATCTAATAACTATTTTATTCATATTCTCACTAATCATATTATTGGCAATAAATACCAAAAAATTCATTAATTATAAAAATAATAATTATTTTATGTTATACTATTAGTATGGTGATAGTATGAAGTATATTAGAGCTAAAAAGGGGAATGTAAGTAAAAAAGAAGAAATAGAATTGTCTTTAAAAAGATTTAATATTATTTATAAATGATTATAGTATAGATGAAATAGACAAAGATTATAGTAGGTTATTATGAATGTAGAAATAGTAAAATTTGATAATTTAGGTAGAGGAATATGTTATGTTAATAATAAGATAATGTTTGTTCCTAAAAGTGTACCTGGGGATATAGTTAAAGTTAAAATAGTTAAAGATAGTAGTAAATATTATGAAGGTAAAATAGAAAGTATTATTACTCCATCTAAAAAGAGAATAGAAGAATCTTGTCCATTCTACTTTAATTGTGGTGGATGTGATTTAATGCATATATCTAAAAGTGATAGATTAGATTATTTATTATTAAGAGTAAATGATATATTAAAATCTAATAAAATAGATTATGAAGTAAAAGATATAATAAAGAGTGAAAATTCATATAATTATAGAAATAAGATTACTTTAAAAATTAATAATAAAAAAATAGGGTTATATGAAAATGATACTCATGATTTAATTGAAATAGATAAATGTTTAATAGTAAATGATAATATTAACTCTATTATTAAAGATATACATAAATTAAATATTAATAATGGTGAAATTATTATAAGAAGTAATTATAAGAATGAATTATTAATAATAATATATAGTGAAGATAAAGTAGATAATATTAATTACTTAGTAGATAATTATTTAATAGCAGGTATAGTATTAAATAATAAGTGTATTTATGGAGAGAATTTCTTTTTAGATAGAGTAAATAATTATGTATTTAAAGTTAGTTATGATTCATTCTTTCAAGTTAATCCATATATATGTAGTTTATTATTTAAGCTTATAGATGAGTACACTAAGGATAGAAATAATGTTTTAGATTTATATTGTGGTGTGGGAACACTTAGTATAGTAGCAAGTGAGAATGCTAAAAATGTTTTAGGAGTAGAAATAGTAGAGAACGCTATTAAAGATAGTGAATTTAATGCTATGTTAAATAATAAGAATAATGTTTCTTTTGTATGTGAAGATGCTAAAAAAGTTATAGATAAAATAACTAGTTCTTTTGATACTATAATATTTGATCCTCCTAGAGGTGGAGTAGATAAAAGTATCATAGATAAAGTTAAAGAAGTAAAAATAGAAAGAATAATATATGTATCATGTAACCCCAGTTCTTTAGGAAGAGACTTATCATTACTAACTGATACATATAATATGGAAAATATAAAACTATTAGATATGTTTCCAAACACACATCATATTGAAACAATTTGCATTTTAGAAAGAAAGTGATATTTAAATGAAAGAAATAATATATAATTATTCTAATTTAGAAGATAAAGATATTAATAATGTAGTTAAAAGAGCTAAAGCTTTAATTATTAATAGTAATAATGAAATACTATTTGGGTATGCTGATAAAACATATCAGTTTATTGGGGGTCATGTAGAAGTAAATGAGACTGATCTAGAATGCTTAAATAGAGAGATAAAAGAAGAAAGTGGTATTAATATGAATCTTTCTAATTTAAAACCTTTTCTTGTTATAAAATATTTATCTAAAGATTATCCAGAAGTAGGATTAAATACTATTACTATTAACAGTTATTATATTGTTAAAAGTGATTTAAAACCTAATTTAGATAATAGAAATCTAACTGAATATGAAAGTAAAGTGGGTTTTGAATATCGTTATGTAAATAAAGATAATGCAATAGATGAGTTAACTAAAGGATTAAAAACTGCTAATAAAATAAATCCTGTATTAGATACTATTGAAGCAGTAAAAGAATATATTAGAATAACTAGTGATCTTCCTAATATAGAAGAATGGCAATAATATATTTATTATTTTTAGAAAATGGTGTATACTTTTTTCATGAAAGAAATTATTAGAATAGATAAAAAAACATTATATAAATATATAGTATTAATAATAATATCTTTAGGTATTATTATTTTTACGTACCATAATCACTTTATATATAAAACTTCTATATTAAAAATAGATAGTATTAAAACAAGTAGTACAGTAAATGAAGATAGTAAAGAAAAATATATAACACAAAAGATTAAAGGTACTATTAAAAATGGTAAATATAAAGGTAAAAAGTATGAATTAGTTAATTATACTACATCATCTGGAGTATATGATGAACAAATACATAAAAGTTCAGAATTATTAGTAGAATTAAGTGAAGATGGAAGTAAAGTAATGGGTATTACTTCAGTTAAAAGAGATAAATATATAGTTATATTATTAATGTTATTTATTGATAGTATTATAATAGTTGGAGGCAAAAAAGGATTAAAAACTATTATTAGTTTAATAATAAATATAATAATATCTGCTTTTACTATTTTCATTTATGAAAAATATTTTGGTAAAGTTAATATCTTGTTATTATATATACCAATATCTTTATTATATATTATTCTTTCTTTATATATAACAAATGGTAAGAGTAAGAAAACTTTATCTGCTATATCATCTGCTATATCATCACTATTTATATCTTTTTCACTAGCATTTATACTTATCAAAATATATAGTAGCACTATCCCATTTTGGTTAATGGACTATATAGAAGCAGTAAAAGATTATGAAAACTTATTCTATGTAAATATATTACTAGGTGGACTAGGAGCTATTATGGATATTTCTATTACTATGGCATCATCTTTAAATGAGCTAATAGAAAAAGATAATAAGATAACTAAAGAAGCATTATTAAAATCTGGTAAAGAGATATCAAAAGATATTGTAGGAACAATGATAAGTGTTATGTTATTCACAGTTTATACTGGTATTATTCCTA
>JAEEGL010621744.1_pt1 | contig 19259 bp, 17 predicted proteins | sample 9134231 | NCBI WGS metagenome assembly JAEEGL01 (sample SAMN16246548, study PRJNA631951) | gut metagenome | biome: gut microbiome; feature: rumen; material: fiber-attached | host: Bos | place: Iran: Karaj | collected 2018-10 | reverse complement strand
TGTTTTTATTACGCCTATTAACCCCTTAAGGTGTTATGGGTTGATTGGCTTTGGCACCTTAGGGGGAATCGTCCAAAGCCAATTTTTTATTCACCAAAATACCAAAGGATTACGTAATGAAAACGAAAGAACAAATTATAGATGATATATTAAATCGGGGCGTTATCGTGGATATTCTGCCATCACGTGAAGAATTTAAACACAAACTGATGACCGAAAAATTACGGTTTTTCATCGGCGCCGACCCGACAAACACTTCGTTGCACCTGTCGCATGCCAAGAACTTTATGTTGTTAGAAGAATTTAGAAAACTGGGACACGAAGTCATTGTGCTGTTTGGCGATTTTACCGCCTGCATCGGCGACCCCAGCGACAGAAATTCTGCGCGCGCGCGGTTAACACCGGAACAAGTTCATGAATTTTCGGCTGATTGGGTGCGGCAAATTTCACCGATTATAAATTTCAACGCCCCAGAAAATCCGGCCAAGGTCGTGTTTAACGGCGACTGGCTGAATAAACTGACCATGCGCGATTTGATAGAATTGGCATCAAATACCACGGTTCAGCACATGCTGGAACGGGATATGTTTCAAAAACGGATGGCAGAAAACAGGGCGATTCACCTGCATGAATTTCTGTACCCAATTTTCCAAGGTTTTGATTCCGTTGCATTGGATGCAGATGTTGAAATGTGCGGTATTGATCAAACATTTAATGCGCTGATGGGACGCACACTGTTAAAAAAATTGAAAAACAAAGAAAAATTTATCGTGTGCAATAACCTAATGGAAAATCCGATAACTGGCGAACTGATGTCAAAATCGCGTGGGACAGGTGTATTTTTGAATACAGATGCAAATACCATGTTCGGGCAAATAATGGCTCAGCCCGATGAAATGATACGCATATTGTTGATAAATAACACCCGCGTGCCATTAAATGATATTGACGCGTTGGATATAGAGCATAATCCAATGGACGCCAAGTTATTTACGGCGCATAAAATTGTAAAGATTTTTCATGGCACATCTGCGGCAGATTCTGCGTTGGAACATTTTAAAAACACTTTTTCAAATAAAGTGTTTCCCGCCAACGCCCCAGAATTTGCGACGGACAAGTCCGAACTTGGTGTTATGGAAATTCTGCAAATTGGTATGCCCAATGAATCAAAAACCGAACTGCGACGATTGGTGGCGCAAAATGCGGTGGCAATAAATGATGTCAAGGTCAATAATGCCAATGACATATTGCCAACGAATAATGCACTGTCTGTTCGTGTCGGACGGAAAACATTTTTCAAAATCGTAAAGAAATAGGGTTTTAAAATCTCTATCTAAAAATATCCATGGGGTCCCATGGATATTTTAATGCCCAACCAAAATCTTGGAAACAATTAAATCGGCTGGTAATTGCGGATGTTTGGTTAACGCATCCATGGCAACCCAATCCATCGCATCATGAACCCGCAGGCAAATATCACCACGATAATTTTTAATTTCGTATGCAAATAACTCTATTTCCTTTCCTGAATCTGTGGTGTAAACCGCGGTGGCGACCAATTCCCCAATGGTTGCATCTATACCCAATTCTTCGCTTAATTCACGGCGCAGACATGTTGGACCATCTTCGCCAATTTCAAATTTACCCCCAGGATATTCCCATTCGCCCGCGTATGGTTCCGTACGTGCGCGACGCATCAGCAATACACAATCGCCCTTTCTAAATATTCCCGCTGTAACTTTCATGATTTGTATTGTATGGAAAAAACCACATAAACTCAACGCATTTTTTGTTGCAAAGAATTGCAGAGTTTAATATTATCATGCGAACCCCAAAAATACGAGTTTAATATGCCACTACTAAATGGACAATATAAAACCATACCGGCATCTCAGATCGCTGAATTGTCCGCAATTTATGACGATTATTTGCAGATGGTACGCGAACACGAAAATCTGTTGCGACTTGTCCCATTGGATGCTTTGGCATCGTGGCAATTGGATGATATGTATTCCGACAACCCAGATGGATGGAAATTTGGTTGGAATATAGTATATAACTCGCCCAATGCCCGCCAACGTTTTAAAGAATGTATAAATGACGATGTCTATGGCAATGATAATGCGTCTTATGTGATATTGGAACACATAAAACCCGAAGAAAATAGTGGCATGTCCAAATTTTTTGCAATTCCACCGTATACTATTACCACAATTGATATGCAATTACCATCCCAGATAGATCGTTGTTCTTTCATTTATCGTCCAAATGTCAAACTTGGGAAAACTAAATTTTATATAGATGGTATTTACGAAGCAACCTATACAGATAAAGATTTCAAGGACAAAACACTATCCGAATGCTTGCGTGATTCTGATATATTGACCGAAATTGGTGTTATGTTGACGGTATGCGATACCTTTCGCCAAAACAACTATGTTGCAGATAATAAATTTGATCGTATGTCGGCCAATGTGTATGCCGCAGAAAAGGTTGCCACAAACGAAGACATTATTTTGGAACTGTTGGGGTCATTTGCCGAAAAATTTCAGAACGTATGTCGCGACAGGTACGATGTGTCCGACACTGGCGCGGCGTTAAAACTTGCCCAATCCGAAGGACTAATAGATTCTGCTGATGATTTCCAAGATTATATAAATATCCGCCAACTAATGCGTCATCGCTGGGATACACTGGACGGATTGGGGGGCTTTAGTACCAAAAGCAAAATGACCAACCAAGGTGCGCGTGCGGAATATGAAAAGTCATATCTGAAACTATGCGATAAAACATTAATCCAACGGATGAAATCTTATGTTAATGTATTACACCAAATGCAACAGGTTATTCGCAACATCTGCCCACAGCGCATAATACGTGATTTATCAGAAAGTAATAATAAATTTGTTCAGCGTGTTAAAACAGCGCGCAACCAGAATCCAACACAACCTTTGACCTTGGAAATAAATCACCCATGGGCAAGCGAAAAATATGACAGTTTAAACCGCAATCTGCGCAAACTGGTGCCAAATATAACAATTGTTGACGACATCAAAGATCCTGACTATCTGGACGTTTATGCGACACGTTCATGGTTTTTGCAGACCTTTCATTCCATGGAATGTATGATTATGCAATATTGCAAGACGCGCGGCCACGATATGCGCACACGCGATGCGATAGCATATCTGAAACAAATAAATTTCTTTTCACCCGAAGAATATTACACATGGCACAATTACAAGCAAATGCGCAATTTGCTTAGCCATAACTATTTTAATAAAACATTACAGGTCATGGTCACAAATCTTGAAGATGGATATCGCAAAGATTTATCCGCACTGTCTGATAAAATGGTTGCCGTCGGCCCCGATATTAAAAAAATTCGCCCGGGGGTCTATGAATTTACCCACCAAGACGGCATGATTGTGCAACGTGATTTCAATACCAACAAAATTGAATATAAGAAACGGGACAAAGATACCACGCCGGTGCCTACGCAATCTGCCACATATTCTGATGCTTATGCGAACGGTATTAAATTCAAAATATCTGGTGGCAAAATTGTTGAAGTAAAACTGCCCAATGGCATCACCATAAATCTGGCATCCCAATGTATTAATTGGGATAAGTACACTGTCTTAACCCATACACCCGAAGGTTTTACTTTGGGCACACGAACCACACAAATATCCACCGACCACGATTTGCGCGTCATTCGGTATAGTTTTCGGAATAATATGCGCCCATTCCGTGGGGGTGATAATATACTGGTTGATAATCGGCACAATGTTGTGTTGGATGCGTCTCGCACATTAAAACTTTTCAAATTCAAAGATTCTGGGGACGCTATAATCAGGACCGAATTCACACACACACGAAAAAACCAGAATATAATTCAATTTAGCGATGGAACCAGCGTATCACAATCTGGCGATGAAATGATTGTGCGCCATAATGGCATAAATTTGCAATATGACAATCGCCCAGTGTTTGCCGCAACCTATAACCTGACCCAACCTACCCCACAACCAACCCCCACCCCCACAAAATCCTATTAACCTTGAACTTCTACCCCTCAAACAGTCCTGACATACGGATTAACAGAGATAAGTAATTGAATATAGTGTATTTTTTAAGTCCGCAGTGAGCGTGGCTTACAGCCGATTTTTCGTATAATTTTTGTATAAGTAAAAATAGCGGTATAACAAATGTATAATTTTGCGATTGTATTTTGTTGGAACATAATGCAAATATATCCAATGTTTTCCGTGGGTTTTGGCGAATTTTCCGTAATTTTGTTTTAAATTTTTCCGTTTGATTTTTATGCGATTTTTTGCCTTGTATGAATTTTGGATAAAACCCGAAAAATTGGGATACTGTGCGATACATTTTTATGCACTTGTATAACAACATAAAAATTTCATGGTCGTATAAAATTTCACCAAATCCGTATAATATCGCGTATAGCAATTGTATAACCCCAAAATATATATGCCATGTATAAATTCATGCAAAATTACAAATATAACGAATGTATAATTTTGATATATAAACACTCGTCTGGCTACACAACTCTTCAAGTTGTATATTAACATGCAAGAGTTTCACAAAATATGTTGCGTTTTTGGAGCTTGATAAAAATAAAGATAAGTGCTAATGTTGTTGTGAAAAGAAGGAAATTTTGTGCAGAATATAGAAAATATCATATGTGCAGGATGGTGCAATAGTCGTAATCATGGTAGTATGGATATCAATACGGCAGTGGAAGCTTTGCATATATTGTTGAATGGTAATTATATAAAATATGATCTGGATAATATTCTAAACAAGAAGTCCGATATAGATGTATCAAACAAAACATTTCAAGACATTTTTTCGAAAACTCATCGCAGACAAAAAGGTATTTATTATACCCAAAGAGATGTTGCTGATTATGTCGTTTCCAACACAATAGCATCCAGTTTCTTATCTATTGGGAAATTATTAAAAACGAAAGATGCAATCAAAAAGATTGCCACCTTGAATAAGGGGCAGATACAAGATCTTGTTTTTAGTCGTACATTTTTGGATCCTACCTGTGGATCAGGAGAGTTTTTGATCAGCGTAATAGAGTGGAAATTAGAATTGTGTAATGTTGCTAAGATACCTCTATCTGACGATGATGTTATCAAAATATGTGGCACTGTATTTGGGAATGATATAGAAACAGAATCAATTGATATCGCAAAAATGAGAATATTCTTCGCAATTGTTCCGTGTATGAAGAATTCTGAGTCGTATATAAAATTAGCAGAAATGATAAATTCTACTTTTTATCACTATGATTTTATTCTGGATTATAAAAAAATACACAATAAGTTTGATTATATAGTGGGTAATCCCCCGTACGTAGAATATGGAAAATATCCTAGACACAAAGAATTGCATACTAACTATGGAAATTTGTATGCAGATACTTTAGTCAATAGTTTGAATCTGTTGCATAAAGATGGTTCGTTGGGACTTATATTACCTTTATCATATGTGTCCACTAGTCGTATGGGAAAACTTCGTGAATTTGTAACCAACAAATGCGAAAAACAAATAGTATTGAATTTTGCGGATCGGCCAGATTGTTTGTTCGTTGGTGCACATCAAAAGATATCAATCCTTATTGCTAAACAGGGGGATGATGTATGTAAAACCTTTTCTTCCACATATAAGCATTGGTATAAAAATGAAAGACAAGAATTATTGAATGGAAGAGAAATCTTTGATGTAAAAGGAAATGATAAATTATATATACCGAAAATTGGTAATAAGCTTGAGTATAGCATATATAAAAAAATTTCCTCTTTGTTCAATGGCAACATATTGAGCACACAAGCCAATGCGAGCAAGGATATTTTCTTGAATATGAGAGCATGTTTTTGGATAAAAGCCTTCTCCTTTGATCCTGGGTCTAACGAGTATAAACAATTTAAATACAAAGAAGAATACTTGCCTTTTATGTTATGTGTTCTTAATTCTAGTTTGTTCTGGCTCTATTGGACCATTGTATCGGATTGTTGGCATATTACGAACAAGGATCTGGAAGGGTTTTCTGTCCCGGATAAAATTCCACATGATAAAACAGTTAAAAAATTAGCTAAATTACTTGAGAACAAGTTAGAAAAAACAAAGAAATATATAGGTACAAAACAGACTGCATATGAGTATAAGCACAAATTGTGCAAGGCAGAGATTGATGAAATTGATGATTATTTAGCGACAATTTATCAATTGTCTCCGGAAGAGTTAGATTATGTAAAGAATTTTGCTCTGAAGTATCGTATAAGTGGGGGAGCGGATGATTAAAGCTATAGATTTGTTTGCGGGGTGTGGTGGTTTTTCGTGCGGTTTTTCACAAGCAGGTATACCTGTGTTGGTAGCTGTTGAATATGATAAAGATATTGCTGCATCTTATATTCACAATCATCCAGACACAAAAATGATCGTGGATGATATAAAGAATGTGGATAATAAAAAGAATTTTTCTAAACATATGGCAGATATAATAGTTGGAGGTCCTCCATGTCAGGGATTTTCTACAGCAGGTGCAAGAATTCGTCATGGGTTTATAGATGATCCACGTAATTATTTGTTCAAACATTATTTTAACATAGTGAAACTTGTTAAACCCAAGATATTTATCTTTGAAAATGTCAAAGGCATTATCAGTTATGATAAGGGGCGTGTGTTTGCAGAAATAAGGAAGGCTTTTGAAAGTTTGGGGTATAAACTTCAGTACACAATTGCTAAAGCAAAAGATTTTGGAATACCACAAGCTAGGGAAAGGACAATACTTATTGGTAGTTTAGTTGATTTTGATCTTCAGACTGAAATAGAACAAACAAAAAAGTATTTGTCTGATAGAATACCAGGGTTCTTTGATGCGGTATCCGTATGGGACGCTATTTCTAACTTGCCGAATCCTAGTACTACAGGTGTAATCAAGAATGTTGTACCGAATAATGCGTACACAAAATCTTTGCAATCGCAGGATGTGAACTTATATAACCACATTGCAACGAAACATAATAAAACAGCTATGCGGCGCATGAAAGAAGTTCAACAAGGTAAAAATTTTAAGGTGCTTAAAGAACATGTAAAATCTGTACATAGTGGTTCTTATGGGCGTTTAATGCCTGATGGTATAGCTCCAACAATAACGACCCGTTTTGATACACCTTCTGGTGGATGTTTTACACACCCATTTTGTGATCGTACTTTAACACCTAGAGAGGCAGCACGCATTCAAAGTTTCCCAGACGGTTTTCAATTCATAGGTTCAAAAACAAGTGTGTGTAAGCAAATTGGTAATGCAGTACCGCCAAAACTAGCTTACTTTTTCGCAACAATGATCAAAAGGATATTAAAAGATGACAGCGCAAGAATATCTAGCGACACTGACGAATAAATCTGCGTGGGTGTTTACTAAACAAGATGCAAGTTTTGAAGAGGCCGTAAAGGCCACTAAACTTTTCGCGGATATTTGTTACGATCCGGATGTAAATGTTGAACAATATTTTGCAGATCATCATCAAGAATACGGTATAAGAACAGATAGACATCGTGTTTTAGTAATAGCACAGCTTTATGGGTTGATTACAAAAACACCTTTCTACACCAGAGGCAACCATTATAATAAAGAGCGTCCAACAGAAATCTTTGATTTGATAAAAGACGAACAAGTTGGTTCTGAACTGTATAATAAAATAAAAACAGAACAAATTTTAAAATTAAAAATACATTCCATCATTGATACGGCACACAACAATGAGGACTATAGTGTACTCCCCGTTGTTTTTATTTATTTGGTATTAAAAAAGCTGCAGACTAAATACAAAATAAATGAAGTATCAAAAGGTCATTTCTGGACCTATATTGCTACATGTAACTCATATTCCGATGTAGATAAGGCTGCGGAATTTATAGCTAATAATGGGCCTGTCTCACAATATGTGGATGCATATGAAGGAAACAGTCGTATTTTGACCATTATACGAAATAATATCTCTCTTTTTACAGTTACTGCGAGTGCTATCTCTATAAATCCAGACTTTGATAATTATTTTTTCAAAAAATTTATAAAACAACATGAAATGGATGAGTTGCATGATCAACTTTTACGAGATATCGATTATTCATATATGCTGTATAATAATCAACATTTTAATATAGATTTGGTTAATGTACCAGTAGTAGAGGCAGCAGACGACATGGAAGAAAAGGTCGTTCAGCCTGTGTATGATGAAGAAACAGATGAAAGAGAGTACTTAGAAAAGGTTGATGCGATTAAAGAAGATAATGTCAATGAAGATATCGCATTAAAGGCTTACGATGTACAACCAATAGCTGTAGAAGGGAAAAAAGGACACGGTAGAAGACCAAAGACGAATCCTATTTTGGGTAAAATAGCGATCACAAGGGCATATTATTGTTGCGAATTTAACCATGATCATGAAACCTTTATGTCGAACAGAACTCATAAGCAATATATGGAGGCCCATCACTTGATTCCGGTAGCAAATCAGGAGGCTGTATGGAACAAGTATCATAAAAACATAGATTGTGTTGAAAATTTGGTCTCTTTGTGTCCAAACTGTCACAAGGCTTTCCATTATGGTACGAAGGAAGTAAAGGCCCGCATGATAGAAACATTGTTTAATGCTATTTCTCATAAATATAGAGCAATAGGGTTAAATATACCATTGGAAGAAATCAAAAAAATCTATGGGGTGGTAGACTAATTTTAAGTATAAATATAGGAAGTTTAAATGAATACATGTAGCATCTTGGAATATTTAGGAATTGGTGGTGATTATATTGTGAAAACGATAGTTGGGTTGCTAACTAGCTGGCCTTTTATTGTGTTATTTATGTTTCTTGGTCTTAGAAAATACTTTGTGGCTATTTTGAAAAAGATCAAAGATGAAGTGCGTATAAAAGATAACAAAATCTCAATGGGCGAACCTAGTCAACCTGATATTGGCAGCTCTTCAGAGAATACTTTATCTAATATTCCGACAACAACAGCAAAAAACAAAAAGAAAAGAGAGAAAGGGTATGATTTACCAGAACTGCCGGATAATGGATTGAAAGAATATACTCTGGAAATAGAAAATGATTTAAAGAAAAAATTAGAAGAATCTCCGTATAAAAAAATGGATATAATTGTCAGAGATTCAACTAATTATAGAATTGCAACCGAATTTGAGCGCATATATAGAATTATATACGGTAGCCAGATGCGCTTATTAAGAAATTTAGACACATGTAAAGAATTAAGCAAAAAAGAAACAATTAAATTTTTTAAACAAGAAAAAAGAAAAATACCAGATAGTGATATTGAGTTTGAACCATGGGTTCGTTTCTTGGTTTCGCAAGGTTTGTTGTCTTATTCGGAAGACGAATATAAAATAACAAACAAAGGGCGTGCTTTCATAACATATGTAGCAGCAATGAATTATGAGGATAGGTTGTGGTAAATAAGGAAAGTCATCTTCTATTCTTATCGGTTTCCAAGTGAGCGTGGTGTATTAGCAAGCAATAAACGATTTTATTGGCAGCATCTACGCAATAAAATATACGACCTTCATCTTTTGATAGCTTATACTCTCTTACGCCTTCAGAAAATTCTTCTGGCAAGCCACTAAATAAGAAAGAGTAATTATTAGCGTTATATACCTGAGAGTCATCGGTTGGTTTCGAAGGAATACTTTTAATTCCTTCCTCGTCACGGCATTTTCCTACTTCTTTTAACCAATTCAAAGCCTTTGTGGCATGGGATTTATTAACTATATTAGAAATACCACATTTTTTATCTTTATAGTATTCAAAGGATATTTTAAATGGTTTCTCTTCTTCTTGAGGAATCGGTGCAAAAGCAATGGAGTCCGAAAGTATTCCTACTGCATCAGGCTGAATGGATTCGTCAGGAATGTTATAATTATTCTGCGCTGGCATTACTTTTTTCTAACATGGTTTTATAATAAGTGCGCATAGAGTCTTGAGATATTACTGCAGATCCCGATCTGCGAGCTTCAATCCAAGGTGATTCTAAATGAGTCCTCATTTCTAAGACTTCAGCATCGTATTTAGAATATGTCTTTAAAACAGTATTCATAATGATCTTGGTTGTATCAGAAAAACAATCAACATCATAACCACGATTATCCACAAAAGATATAGGGTTAAAACCAAAATCCTTGTACCTCCTATAAACAGATCTTACAACAGGTCCATGAACCCAAGCTTCAATATCATCATCAAAAACGGCGCCGTTATCAAAAGCTAAAGACCAAGCTTGCACATAGTACAAGAGCTTTTGTAATTTTTTATTAGAGCAATCTTGTATACCATTATCTTTACAATAATTTAGTATATATTTTGCTGTGTTTAAAGCAGTACACATGGTAAAACCTTTTATATTAGTAGTCAGATATTACAATAAAAAAACGAACAAACAAGATTTATTTTTCAAATGTATTATACCATAAAACGACATTTTTAGCAATATCTTTATTGTCTTACTCGTTTTTCCACAAAGCAACCATTTGCATCAACTTGCGCTGGATGCGGCGGAGCAACCATGCCTGCCGGCAGGTTAGGTTGCCGTTGTTAGTTCTGCGTATGGCGTTCTCTAATTCGTGCAGTGATCGACATGCCGCAAAGTAGAGCATAATAAAATCCGTCTTATTACTGGGCTCAATTTCCCGAAAATGTTTGTACTTCATCAACAATCCTTTTTAGGTTGTTGCATTCATCAATATCTTTCGCCGAAAGTCCAGTCATTTATTCGTTCTCTCGCAAATAAACATTTTTTGCACTGATATAACAAATGTATAACGGTGACAGACTTCCGGACGTTCCGTATGTCACCCATTTTTGGAAGTTATGAAAGCCTTGTAAATCTTGGTATAGCGGGTTTGCCAGTAATTTAAAAAAATCCCGTATAACAAATGTATAATTTTTTGATTATATTTGGCTGTATTCTGGTATTTTTAGGTCGTATTTTTTCTGAAAATGTAAAGTGGTTTTTGGGATAAAAAACGCCACAAACACGCGGGTTTGTGGCACTAGATCTTGGCTCGGGCAACTGGACTCGAACCAGTGACATACGGATTAACAGTTATGAACCGGTTGGTCAAAAAGTGCCGGATTTCTGCGGGTTTGCGAAGGTTTTTATGGTGTGTAACGAAAACCCGTATGTCAAATGTATGTTTTAAAGAACATATATAGAAGATATAAAAACCAATCTCCATACACCATTTTTTGTGTGTTCCCCAATAACTTAAATGAATTCTCATTTGAGAAATGAAATAAACATACATTTCAGTCAAACATACATGTATAGAAAATAGTGCCAAAATGCCCCAAATTCGCGATATTTCAACCTAGTGAAATGGGCGGTTTTGACATACCGTATGTGCACATACATGTATGCATTTTTCGGGAATTGAATTGGTATGTAAAACATATTTGGCGGTTTGTTTGTGTTGAAAAGAATATGTTTTTTTACTACGTTATGTATGTAAAAATAATCATTAAAAGTATTTATCAGGTATAAATTTTGTTTGTTTATCTTGTTGCAAAAAGTCACGATTTTTATTGAAAAAATGACATAATATAAGTATGATAAACTTGATAAGAAATAATAAAAAAGGTTGTTGATATGGCAGGAAAATTTTTATGGAAAGAATTTAGTAATATTGATTTGTCTGATCACTTTTTTGATAGTCTTAAGGCTGACTATGTTGAGTTCCCAATATGGTTTCAAAAGAAAGCTGATTTTGGGGAGAAGGCATTGGTATTTGAAGATGAAGAAGGTATAGGAGCCTTCGTGTATTTAAAACGAGAAGAGGCTGAAAGCATAACGTTAAAAGATAAAGCGGATTTACCAGCTATAAATCGTATAAAAATTGGTACATTTAAATTATCAGAAAGATTTCGTGGTCAGCGACTTGGTGAGGGTGCTATAGGTGTTGCTTTATGGTATTGGCAAAAATTGAATAAATTTGATGAAATTTATTTAACGGCATTTGATAAACATGAAGATTTGATCAATTTAATAACGCGTTTTGGTTTTGTAAAAGCTGGTTATAAAGACACAAATGGGAAAGACGAGGGTGTATATGTTCGTAGCAGAAAGAATGTTGATTACTCTGATCCGTATAAGTGTTTCCCTTTTCTAAATCCGGATTTTGATAATGCTGGTATTTTACCAATAGCGGATGATTACCACGATAAATTGTTCCCTTATTCTGAATTAGCGGGTCAACGGGAGTTTTTCGAGACTGTTGCTGGTAATGGAATGACAAAATGTTATATTTGTTCCCCGTTTAATGCGGTGTATAAAGAGGGTATGCCGGTACTTGTGTATAGAATGTATTCTGCAAATGATGGATTAAAACAATATAAGTCGGCAGTAACATCCTTTTGTACAATAACAAAAATGCATATCATTAAGCAAAATGGTATGCCAAAATGTTCACTTGAAGATTTCTTAAAGTTATCGGGCAATAAAACCGTATTGACATATGATGAGTTAAAGGGATATTATGACAATAAGAATTGTGTAATATTAGAGATGGTGTATAACGGATTTTTTGGACGTGGACACAATGTAAACTTCAGATGGCTAAAAGATCATGGGTTGTTTGAACAGTATCCATACCAGATAGAATATACAAAGGAACAATTTTTACAAATATTGACAGAGGGAGAAGTCAATGTGTCAAATGTTATTATCGATTAACCCTGAATACGTTGAAAAAATTCTTACTCAAACAAAAAAATTTGAGTATAGAAAGACACGATGCAGGGCTAATGTTGATACGATAATCATATATTCAACATATCCAGTTATGCGTGTCGTTGGTGAGGTTAAAGTCTTGGGAATCATAGAAGATACGACAAGTGTTGTATGGCGAAAGACAAAAGCAAATTCCGGAATTACTAAACGTTTCTTTGATTCTTATTATAAAGGAAAAGATAAGGCAATAGCATACAGATTGGGTAAAATCAAAAAATACAAAAAACCATTGCTGTTGAGTGATTTTGGAATTAGAAGCGCGCCACAATCATTTGTTTATATTAAGTAAAAAGTGGTCGTTTGACCACGTTTTTTATTTATATTTGTCCACCTTTTGTAACAAGACCAACAAATCTTTTATGTAGCACCATTTATCAATGTCGCTAGCATATTCCACTTCTACATTATCAACGATACAAAACGTGTCTTCGTAATGGCTGGCTGTACCATAAATGACGAAATCGCCATCATCGTTGTGTCCGATACATAAAATTTCCGTACCTTTTCTAGGTCTTTCTGTGTTAGAGTGCCAAATAGTATTTGTCATGATTTTTCTCCTTTGTTATACAACTGATATAGAATTAAATCTTAAAAATACAAGACTTAGCTTTTATTATTTGTTCTACTTGACTTTATCCCTTGTTTTGGGCTATTTTTATCCTGATTTAGGAAAGGTTTTATCATGGCAACAATATCTATATATGATTTGCAAAATAAATGGGAATTGAACAAAGAGGGGTACAAAACCAAAGAAATCGGTGGCGGAGTTCACGATTTTATATCTGATATATTTCAAAGCCACGATTTGTTCAACTTGCAGTTGTTGGCAATGAATCAAAATAAGAAAAATTCATTTGTTCACGATACAGAAGCCAACAAGAATGGTCGTCCCGATTTTATACTTTATATAAATTCTGATATTATTATACCTGTAGAAGCAAAACCTTGGGGGCATATTACCGAAGGCGAAGACCAACTGGTTCGTTATCAAACAGCCCTGGATACAAAAGAATATGGTATTTTAACAGACGGTTTTGAATGGCGTTTTTATCGCGGGGGAAAGTATACAAAGTTTACGTTGAATTCAATTTTTGCAAATTCTGCGGATTTATTAGCTTTTTGGGGCGACTATTTAAAACCCGAAAATTATTACATTGAATTATTTAATCCGTCTGGACAGCTTGAAATGTTCGAAACAAAATTGTCTTTGAACGACCCAGAAAACAGAAAGAGTTTTTTTGATGACACGACCAAATTGATATCCAAATTTAAAACCAAAATGAAAAATATCGGTGCATTTGATTTGTTTGGGGTATCAAACGAGAAATTGGCTGTCGAAACATCTTACTCTTATTTGATTCAGTTTATATTGTACAAGGTTTTAGTTGATAATAAATATGGCACATTGTCTGAGCAGTATCATATGATGTTACGTCGTATATCAAAATCTGTTCAGGATAAAGACTTCTATAAAGTTATCACAGATGATGTTTCCCAAATTGCAGATTTCGTCTCAAAAAATGTTTATATACCATTTAAGAAAGAACAAGAATCTATTACGGCTAAGCTCGCTAAAAATTTAAAGAAAGATCAGTTAGGTATTGATGATATTGCACCCTGGTTGGATATTATCAGTTATATTAACAAATATGACTTTTCTAATCTAAAAAATGAAATATTCGGTTTTATTTATGAAAATTATTTAAAAGATTTATATCAGGATAAAAACAAGGGGCAGTATTTTACGGATCCTGCGGTTGTCAATTTCATGTTAAAGGAAATTGGTTATACAGAATCTGAATTAAAGCGTCGCAAACATGCAAATGAAATGTCCATAATAGATCCTTCATGTGGAGCAGGGACCTTCCTTTATAGTGCTGTCGACAAGATTATTAGTGCATTTAATGATGACACCGAAGCAATGTCAAAACATATTGAGGAATTGATTGATAAAAACATATTTGGTTTGGATATAGAAGAATTCCCATTGTATTTAGCTGAAATGAGCATTTTAATGCGTTTGTTACCATTGCTGGTAACAGATAAATGGATAAATCCTATAGATAATAAATTTAAGCTGTTTAAAACTAAAGATAGCATATCTGAATTTCTGGATGTTGGTATTGATGCCAAGGCGGAAGAAGAAATAGATCTATTTTCTCATCTAGAACAGGTTAAGCTAAACTATGACTCATTTATGCGCGATAGAGAAGATTTACAAGCAATGTTGGAATCACTACAAAAGAAAAACGGTCATCGTGGTCGGTTTGACTTTGTTATCGGCAATCCACCTTACATTGGTTTAAACAAATGTTATGATGATGACGTGCCGTTCACATTGTTGATGAGAAATACTAACAAGGACGGAACACCTAATACAAATAAAAAGCTTTCAATGAATAATGTGTATGGTATAAATTTACATTCCATACCTGGCAAGCCTAAGAAAGGGAGACCAAATCCTAATTTATACGCATTTTTTATAGCATTAGGGTTAGCCTTATTAAAAGACAACGGAAAACTTTGCTACATTATCCCACAAACAATTTTGGTTGATGGCGATTATGATGTCTTGAGATATTACTTGTCAAAATATTGTACAATAGAAACGATAATAACGTTTGAAGGACGTTTGTTTGTTGGTCGTGGATTAAAACAAAATAAGCCAGTTGCGACATCTTCGTTGATTTTTGTTGTTTCAAAAAACATGCCTCCTCAGAATCATGTTGTAAAGGTTGTTAATTTTGAAAAATATAGTGATAAAAAAGGAATTGACTTTGAACAATATCTTTTAACTAAAAAGAAAAAAATAAAGAAAATCCCGCAAACAGAATTATTAAACAAATTGGTTAATTGGAATTTTATTAAGGCAGACGATACTCTTTTGGGGTTGTTAAACGAATATAATGTCAATACGCAAGATTTTTCGTGTTATTTTGATCATAAATTATCCAAGATGAAATTTAATTCATCTTTTTGGTTTGATGGCGGGTATTCCATAGATGAAAGGAAAGTAAAATCAGCCGGGGATTACATGTATCCCAAAATATCACCAAACAAATATATAATCTCAGATAACCAGGGATATTGGGATAATGTGCGCGATAATACTAAGGAAAATTATATTGCTTTAAGACAAAGTAGCCAGGGGTATAATTTGCTTGATTCTAAATACAAGATTATTTGGTCATACGCAAACACTCAAAATTTTCATTTCGTTGAAACTCCTGTCATCTGGGCAAGGAATCAATTTAATGCAATAGGAAGTGACAACAGAGAAGAAATTTTGTATTTATTTGGTTTGTTAAATTCAAAGCTAAATAAAACTATTTTAACAAAAGTGTTTAAGGTAGAAAACGAGGATACTTTGACTATTGCGATAGGCTTAAAAGCGATCAAGAATTCTATAAGGGTCCCAAAAATTACACCAGAAAACCAATTCATCAAAGATGAAATAATAAAAACAGTTGAACAAATGCTGGATTTAGAAAAAGCGACTCTGCGTGATATCGTTAAATTCAATGGTGTCCAAATGCAACAATTCAGCAAGATTTCTGTTGTTGGTAATAATTTGGTATTGGATTCTATGACATTGGAAATACCGGATAATTATATAGAAGCTGTTAAATCTGCTTTAAAAAGCAAGTATTTTGATAAGAACGGCAATCCTTTGTTAACTGAAATTAGATTATCCGAATTAAAAACCTTACCAGTAATAGATTTTGAATATCAAAAGAAATTGAAAGATTATATTGATGATTTGGGGTTCGTGTTATATTTCAATATCCCTGTGAAAAATATTGGAATAGATTATGCCAGTGAAATCAAGCAACTGTGCCAGAAAAATGAATTTTATTCGTATGTAAATCAGGATGTGGGTAAATAGTTCATGAATAAGACAATAACAATATTGGGATTTTTACAACAAAACGCATCATGGATCTGTGGATTTGGAATGCTTGTTTTTGCACTGGTTCAGGTTTGTTTGATGTTTGTGCAAGGCCGTCAACAGTTGCGATTAAAAAGGCTAGAATTGATACAGCAGCTTGATGAAGTTGCGTTTGAATTTGACGGTACAAGAGAAACAGCCATAAAGGTTCAAGAATGGATGGCTAAACATCAAAGTGTGTGTGCATTATTATTAAGGAAAAAAGATGTCAAGACTATTGAGAGTTTGTTCTCATACCTGATGGACATTCGTAAAGATACGAAGCCAGTAAATACTCAAACGGCGGTTAATCGTGTGCAAAATTTTAATTGTCTTGTAAATGAAATTACAAGATGCTTAGGAACAGCTAGGTACGGTTTTTCGAAAGAAAATATGCCCAAATAACATATCACAAAGTTGATTAAATTGCGCCACACAGTCTTCAACGAATGAAATTCACATATTTTTATTGAAATTATATAAATTCTGGCTACTATCAAAGAAAAAGGAAAATATATGAGATTAGGTGAAATAAAAAATATTATATCGGCAGTTTTAGGTGATAACAATACCATTGTGATTGATGCTGCTCCTATGTATGGCAATCAGGTTTATGAAATCAAAAATTATGCACTTTTAATAAAGGCATTAAAGGTGGTTTCAGAGCAGGCCTGGAACGAAGCAACTTTTGAAAATGTTGCTAAAATTATTGCAAAATATGGTGAACACGATGAGGTTAAACAAGTTCCGACCCAGGAATATAACATTTTGCAACAGTATATAGCACAAGTGAATTCAAAAATACCCATCTTTTATGGTATTTTGAACACGATGATTAAACCGCAAGACGAACATGTAATAAATATAAAATTGGCAGAAGCCCAGAATAATACTTTAGAAAATTTATCAGAAGTTAATAAAAATATTGATCTTATATTAAGAGCTATAAGTGTTGATGGGGGGTATGAATTTAAGGGATTTGATGTAGGTTCGAGTTGGTATGAAGTTTTAATTGGTGGGGCGTTGACATATAAAGCCTTGGTTGGAGCTATTGATTTGGCTCAAAAATTTTTCGGGGCCACAGAAGCCTATTTTAAATCTAAAGAGGCCCAAATAGCTTACCAGGCTGCAAAAGATAAGAAAGCAACAAATACAGAATTGCGCAAATTTGCAGCGACGTTCAAAAAATTAGAATTAGAGGAAGCGGCTAAGGAACTTGTTAATAAAATGGAGGTTGGGGATAACGCCGAAGAAGTGACCACAAAAATAGTGAAAACTGTAGATTTGTTACAAAAACAAATGGAATTAGGTATAGAATTCCATTTGTCATTAAATCCGCCTAAATACGCACAGGAGATAGATGGTAAAATATCGATAAATTACGAAGAAATTCGTGCAATGAATGCTGATGAAATTCCACAAATAGAACATAAAGAAGACGAAGAATAAAAATCGGGAGGTACAAATGAATCATTTAGAAGAAAAATTAGATATTGTAATGCAACAGAACGAGGAACTCATAGCTGTGATTACAACCCTCATCAGAACGTTGGAAAAAAAAGGGTTGTTTACTAAACAAGATTTTGGGAGATGTGCAGCCGTTGGCAAACAACTACATGTGAATAATTTGGTTTTTGGTGTCGGAAAAAAATAGCAAAATTATGGACTTTCTATTTTATTTGCTTCCAGTTGCTGACTTTCTGTGTCAACTTGTGCTGGATGCGGCGGAGCAACCATGCTTGCCGGCAGGTTAGGTTACCGTTGTTAGTTCTGCGTATGGCGTTTTCTAACTCGTGCAGCGATCTGCACGCCGCAAAGTAAAGCATGATAAAATCGGTTTTATTACTGGGTTCAATTTCCCGAAAATGTTTATACTTCATAGAAAATCCTTTTAAGGTTGTCGCATTCATCAATATCTTTTGGCGAAAGTCCAGTCTTTTGTTCCAAAAAAAACTGACATACGGACTGGTGGACCGTATTTCAAGCATTTTTCTAAATTTTGTATGTTTTTGTACGTGAAATATGTCGATTATTGATTATAAAAACATACATTCGACATACACAAAATTGCCAAAATTAGTAGTTTGTTCCCTATATTCAATGAGTTATGCTTGTCTGACATACGGAATCGCGTCCGTGTGTCAGTAAAAAGTGACACAAAAACGCTAAAACCCTTGGTGGGCTTGGTTTTGAAGTGATTTTTGTGTGGAAAAATTATATGGTTTTTCGTATGTAAATGTATGTTTTTGTATGTAAAAATGGGGTATTTTGGGGTCAAAAAACATACTATACCGGAACAAATTGCCGTAAGGACAGTTAAAATAAATGCCGTAAATACAAAGACTTACGGCTAATTTGTGGCTCGGGCAACTGGACTCGAACCAGTGACATACGGATTAACAGTCCGTTGTTCTACCGACTGAACTATGCCCGAATAACTGCGCATATATTATACCTGTTTGCGTTGCAAGTCAAGTGTTTTTTGGTAATTAT
>JAEEGL011949906.1_pt1 | contig 19260 bp, 17 predicted proteins | sample 9134231 | NCBI WGS metagenome assembly JAEEGL01 (sample SAMN16246548, study PRJNA631951) | gut metagenome | biome: gut microbiome; feature: rumen; material: fiber-attached | host: Bos | place: Iran: Karaj | collected 2018-10 | reverse complement strand
TACCAACATTATATGGAGACTCTTGGATAAATTTCTTCCACCATTCTTTTTTAATGTTATTTAAAAGTTCAACGCCTAATGGACCATAATCCCAAGCATTCGCAAGACCACCATAGATCTCACTACCTTGATAAACATAGCCTTGATTCTTTAAAAAGGCAACGAACTTTTCCATAGAAACATCCATAATAACACTCCTTAACTACTTTTAAAAAATTTCGAAAATTCTAATTCATATTATATTATCACAAATAAGTAAACAAGTCAATCTTTTTTTCTGGTTTTTTGTTCATAGTAAGATTGTTTCGAAAATGATTAAAAAAAGCATTATCTATGGATTGATAATGCGGTATTTTTATAATTTTATTGATAAATATTTATCATAATATTTATTTAATATTTCATCAATGAACTGAAAACTAGATAGTGGTAATTCATCAATTAATTCATTATTTAGTTTTTCTAACTTTCCTAAATAAAGAATCTTCATGATATCAAGATATTCACTTTTATAGTCGAACTCTCCAAAGCACTTCTTACAAACAACTCCACCCTTATCAATGGAAAAACCATAAACTGATTTTGAAGAGCAAACTGTACAGCCATTGAAGTTCGGTCCAAGACCTAATAGATACAGTAATTTAATTTTTAAGATTAATGGGTAGAAACAAACATTCTTTTTATTATTTAAATGATTATTATTTATCGCATCAAGCGTATAAGAAAAAAGAGAATACAAATTATCATAATTATTCACATGGTTAATTGATTTATATATTAAATCCATTAATTTAGAAACCATTATTAATGTATCATAATCTTTTTTCAAATTTAAATAGGAATCAACTAAAGCCCCGGTAGTCATAATATCAAATGAATTCTTTTTGCTGGAAGAAATAGCGAAGTTAATCTTCGTTAATTCTTGAGAATAACTGAAATTTTTACTTTTATAATCTAAAGAGGCCCGAACTAAAGCCGTTTGTAAGCCATCTTTAGTGATTATATAGCATAATTTTGAATTCTCCTGATATTTGATTGTCTTTAAGATGATTCCTTCTGTTAATTCCATTTTTAAATCCTATCTTTAAAGTAACCTAATTTTTTAAGTTCACTATTTCGGTTACGCCAATCTTCAATAACTTTCACAAATAATTCTAAATATACTTTCGTTCCTAAAATCATTACTAATTCTTTACGAGCTTCTGTTCCGATTTGTTTAATCATCTTACCACCACTACCAATGATAATCTTTTTTTGGCTTGGTCTTTCAACCACAATCACCGCATTGATATTGGTTAATGATTCATTTTCTAAGTCTCTTTCCTTGTTTTCGACAACGACAGCGACCGAATGAGGAACTTCTTCTTTAGTTAGCAACAAAACCTTTTCCCGAATGATTTCCGCAATGATGAAATTCTCCGGATGATCACTGATTTGGTCTTTTGGATAATACATTGGACCAACTTCTAATTTTTTAGTAATTGATGCTAATAATTTATCAATATTATCGCCATTAAGAGCACTAATATAGAAAACATCTAAAAAATCATAATTAGATGTGAATTTTAAAACATTTTCCATTAAACGATTTTTATCTTTGATTAAATCAATCTTATTAACAACTAAAAAACATGGAGTCTCTGTTTTCTTAAGTAAGTTAATGACATATTCATCACCACTACCATATTCTTCTTCACCATCAATGATGAATAGCAACATATCAACGTTTTCTAGCGTTTCAAAGCTTATTTCATTCATATATTTACCAAGTTCATGTTTTGGTTTATGAATGCCAGGAGTATCCACAAAGATGATTTGTTCGGTGTCGGTTGTATAAATACCCGATATTACATCTCTTGTTGTTTGAGGCTTTGGCGAAATAATGGAAATTTTCCTACCTAATACATTATTTAGTAAAGTACTTTTTCCGACATTAGGACGTCCAATTAATCCCACAAAACCAGATTTAAATTCACTCATTTAAATTATCTCCCGTAAAAACATAAGGAAGTAAATCACTATTTTTATATTCTTTTATTTTACCATCAAGGTTACTCAAGAATACATATGCATCTTTTTCCATTAACTCGCTCATCACTTGACGACAAGCACCACATGGAGAAATAACATCTTTAGTTTTTCCCACAATCAATAACGCTACAATATCACTCTTGCGGTATCCTTTCGAATAAGCCGCAAAAAGAGTTGAACGTTCAGCACAATTGCATAAACCAAATGATGCATTTTCAACATTAGATCCATAAATGATGTTATTATCTTTTAATAATACCGCAGCACCCACTTGGAAATTAGAGTAAGGAGCGTAGGCATTTTTGTAGCCAGCTAAGGCACTATCATATAATTTTTTAATCATTTCTTCTTTATTCATGTTTTTCTCTCTTATAACCTAATTTATTTAATATTTCATCTTGTGCTTTAAACATCTCTTCTTCTTCATCATGACTAATATGATCATAGCCATGAAGATGAAGAATACCATGGCATAACAGAAAAGCGAACTCACGTTCAACACTATGGCCATAGTTTAAGGCTTGTTCATAAACTTTATCAATACATAAGAATATATCACCAGCATAATCGCTATCTTCATCCATATCAAATTCATCACGTTCCGCTTCAAATGAGATAACATCAGTCACATAATCTTTATTTCGATATTCTTTATTGATTTTATGGATTTCTTCGCTATCCACTAATATTAAATTAATTTCTTTATCACTATCATAAGTTTCTAAATCCTTAATGATTTTTAAATAATCAAAATTAATTTCTTTATTATAATTGTTATATAAATTAATAGTCATATTTATCTATTCTCATATCTTTCTATTATTTTATAAACTAATGGATGACGCATTACATCACTACGTTCAAAGCGAATGATCTTAATTCCATCAACATCTGATAGAAGCGATGTTGCCTCAATCAAACCGGAATAATGAGGATTTGGTAAATCTATTTGAGTGATATCGCCAGTCACTATCATCTTTGAATTGAATCCTAAACGCGTTAAGAACATCTTCATTTGTGTTAAAGTCGCATTTTGTGCTTCATCGAGGATAATAATTGAATTATCTAAAGTACGACCACGCATATAAGCTAAAGGAGCGACTTCGATAGTTCCTTTTTCAATCATCTTCGTTACTGTTTCTTTACCGATTGCTTCATAAAGAGCATCATAAATTGGAAGTAAGTATGGATCGATTTTTTCCTTTAAATCACCTGGTAAGAATCCCAGCTTTTCACCAGCTTCCACTATCGGACGAACAAGGACAATACGTCTTGCTTTAAAGGCTTTAAGATTTTTTAAGGCATACATTACCGCAAGATATGTTTTACCAGTTCCCGCTGGACCTAAAGCAAAAACAATATCATTTGTTTGTAAGGCTTTAATATACAATTTTTGATTCAAAGTCTTTGGATAAATAGTTTTACCATTGACAGTTGTAAGTAATACTTCTTTATCTAAAAAGAGAGATACTATTGATTGATAATTATCTTCATCAATATTGGAAATTAAAGAATAGAAATCAGCATCATTAAGGATAATCTTATTCTCAATTAATAATATCATTGCTTTAAATATTGAATTAAGTCTCTTAATTATTTGATTACAGTTAGCATCATCCATGAAATCTTTATCAACTGAGATTTCACCTTCACTAACTCTTAATTCAACTTTGAACTTTTCTTCAATCGCTTTAATGTTTTTATCATCAACACCGACTAACGCTTGTTCATATTTTAATTCTTCAATCTTATAAATTGGGACAAATAAAGCCATACACTCTCCTAAAAAAAGAAATTATTTCTACTTAAAATTATATCATAAAAGAAATCTAAAAACAATAAAAAAAGCTCCAGCAATTCGCTGGTGCTTTATTAATAATTAGAGCGATTGTATTTAGCTTTCTTCATTGCTCTTTTCTTCATTTTACGGATATCACTTGGTTTTAGATAGTGTTCACGTTTACGAAGTTCTTGAAGGGTACCGCTTCTTGATACATCACGTTTGAAACGCTTTAATGCATCTTCGATATTTTCATTTTCTCTAACGACTGTCTTTGGCATCTTGATTTCCCCCCTTTCACTTTCATAAATTAGTTCTCAAATCAAAAACCTTTAATATTATACTACAAATAACGATTTTTTTCAATACTTTTTTTAAATTTTTAGATTAATATAAATTAAGCAAGAGAAGCGACAATAGCACTACCAATACCCCAACAAGCGAGGAACGTTAAAACAATCATTAAAATGGCCACTAAGACTTTGAAATACCATTTACTGAGAGCTGCATAACAATAAATAGAAATAAAAGTGAATACTCCACCGATGGCTCCACCAATAGCACCACCAACAAAATAGAATCCTTGTTCAGCAAAATAACTAATATTCCCAAGAACTAATACCATAATAAAGGGAATCAAGCACAAAAGATATCCGTGCCATGGTAGTTTAGGCGAAACATTATAACGAGTATTTAGTAAAAAGAAACTAATACCATTAAATATATTACCATCAATTACTAAACGTTCTTGTTTGTTATTTTCTCCTATATTTTCCAAAATGAATACTTTTTTACCAACCTTCTTAACTGCTTTACCATCTAAATAAACGTTAAAATTTCCACTCCAACTATTGTAATTAATTGTAACATTACCCACATTTTCAATCGCAAAATCTTTTTTCATAATATCCCCTTTTAATATTTTTTAGCTTTATTTAAATTATCTATTGCTTGTTGTAAATAACTATCCGCAATCATCTTAAAATCAAGTTTAAGAGTCTTACTCATACCAACAAGTTCTTTGAACATCGCAACATTATACCACTGGAAGGCTTGATAACTTCTCCATAAATAGAATCTCTTATATTCATCACTAGAAGGTTTATCAAAATATACTTCAAGGAGCTTTTCTCCATCACTTAATTCCATATTCGCAAAACATGCGATATCATAAACTAAATCATTATTACCAGTAAATTCAAAGTCCACAATAATTAAATTACCATCATTACCTAAGACAAAATTCGATGGTTGACTATCATTATGGCATAATACTTTCTCTTGACTATCTAAATAATCTTTATATTCTAAGAATTCCTTTTTTACTTCTAAATAGTTATTTGGTAAAGTAAATCCTAGTTCAACTAAATCTTTTTCATAATTTTCAAGTCTAATGAAAGGATCATAATTATTTACAGCTTTTAGATTGCTGTTATGAACTTTCTTTAAAAGATCACTTACTTTTTCATATGGTAAAGCATTTCCACTTCTCTTAAGATCGCTTAAGGCAAATCCTTCGGTATATTCCGAAATCTTTGTGCCTTCTTCTTTATTTAAATAAACAGTTTTATTAGTAAGACCAAGCTTTTCAAATAACATAATACCATTTTCTTCTAAATCACGATCCACAAAGTGTTCGCAGTATTCACCAGGAAAACGGACAGTATAGTGTTTACCATCAATTTCAACAAGGTACATATAGTTACTCATCCCACCTAAAAGGCGATAAATAATCTTTTTGTTATCAGTCTTCTTATATTGATCTATTACTTTTAAAATCTTCTCTTCCATTTTATTTACCTCTTAAATACTTTAATAGTTCATTAAAAGCTCTACCACGGTGCGATACTTTATTTTTCTCAATAAAGCCAGCTTCACCAAATGACTTTCCTAAGTCATATGAATAGAAAACTTTATCATAACCAAATTGGCTCATATCTCCAGTATCACGTTCAAGGATTCTTCCATCAACTCGACCATGGAAATAATGAATATTATTATCTTCTATTAAGCAGATGATTGTTTCAAAATATGCTTCTCTATTAGTAATTCCTTTTAACTTATCAAGGAGTTTAAGACGATTCTTTTCATATGTTGCATCTTCTCCTGAGTATCTAGCCGAATATATTCCTGGTTCACCATTAAGAGCATCCACAAATAAACCCGTATCATCAGCGAGAATTGAATAATCCATAACACCCATTTTATCAAGAATGTCTTTATATCCTTTGGCTTTTAAATAAGCATTTTCTTTTAATGTAGTACCATTTTCTACTACATCATAAGTAACACCATAATCTTGTAATGACTTAACTGTTATATTAAGATTATTATCTTCAATAAGTTTCTTAAATTCTTTAACTTTATCTTTATTTTGCGTTGCTAAAACAAGAACCATATTTATCACCATATATTATATATAGTTTACCACAGTTTATTAAAAAATTAAAGTCCTTTATTAAATTGCTTAATAAAGGACTTTTTTTATATCAAAATATGATAATGTGACATTATATAAATGCCTATTATTTATTCTTTAGTTTTTCAATTAATTGCTTCGAGCAAGTGAAAGTTATACGATAATAACTTTTCGCATTTAGTGTACTACCATCAATTGGAGAATAAATAGCTTTAGGTTTAATTAAAGTCTTTTGAAACGAACCAAAATTGGTAATGACAACTTGATCCTTTTCTACCATTTTTTCGCTTAAGATATCAAGATAACTATCAATTACATCATTAACTTCTTTTTTCGGTAAGTTTAACTTTTCACTAATTTCACTAATGTATTCTTCTTTTTTCATTAAAAATCACTATTCTTCTTTCTTAAAGTAAATTTAATTGGTGTACCACTAAACTCAAAAGTATCACGCAATCTATTTTCCAAATATCTTTGATAAGAGAAATGCATATGACGTTCATCATTCACGAATAAAACAATTGATGGAGGACAAACATCATCTTGAGTTGCATAATTGATTGATAATCTATTACCATTGAAGACTGGAGGTTGATTGATGATTAAAGCATCAAGTAAAACATCATTTAATACTGATGTTGAAACTCTTCTATTGAAGTTTTCATATACTTTATCAATTTCATCAAGTAATACATTGATACGAGATTTGTTTTTGGCAGATAAGAAAATGATTGGCGCAAAATCTAAGAAAGGCATTTGTGCCTTAATCTTCTCAGTCATCTTTTGCATTGTCTTATCATCCTTATCAACGATATCCCATTTATTAACAACGATAATAATGGCCTTATTATCTTCCCTTGCGTATCCAGCAACTCTCTTATCTTGTTCATTAAGTTCAAGAGAGCCATCTAAGACAAGAATACAAATATCACTACGTTCAATTGCACTTAGTGCTCTTAAAACACTATATTTCTCGGCATTTTCATAAATTTTACCTTGTTTACGAATACCAGCAGTATCAATAACAACATATTTCTTAGAATTACGCGTAAACATTGTGTCAATGGCATCTCTTGTAGTGCCAGGGATATTAGAAACAATGTTTCTCTCTTCCCCAAGAATTGCGTTGGCAAGAGTTGATTTTCCAACATTTGGTTGACCAATCAAAGAGAACTTAATAGTATCTTCATCAAAAGGTGATTTTCTCTCTGGTGGAAGTAATTCCACAACTCGGTCTAATAGATCACCAACACCAATACCATGAAGAGCACTGACTGGGATAACTTCTGTACAACCCATTGAATAGAAATCATACATCGTATCAACATATGAATTATCGTCCACCTTATTACAAGCCACAATTACTGGTTTTCCAGACTTCACTAAAATGTTAAAAACATCTTCATCTTCAACAGTAACTGAAGACCTGACATTAACAACCATCACGATTACATCAGCTTCATCAACGGCTAGTAACGCTTGAGCTCTAATCTCTTTAGAAAAGGGCTCATCTTTCAAGATGATCCCTCCTGTGTCAATTATGCGAAAATCTTGATTTAGCCATGAAGCTTTAGCATAAATACGATCTCTAGTGATGCCACTAGCATCGTCAGTGATGGACATCTTTTCCCCAACGATACGGTTAAATAAACTAGATTTACCAACGTTAGGACGTCCAACTATCGCTACGACTCCACGCATAAAGATAACCTTATTTCTTCATATTAGCGATATAATCGCCGAATGTATTTGTCATCTTATCTTGAGATTTTACGTATTTATTGAATGATTTTTCTTCTTTTGGTTGAGGTTCTTCAGCATCACGCATACTAACGATGAAACGTTGTTTGTTAGCGTCGAATACTCTAACTTTAGTCTTTAATACTGTTCCCGCAGCAACTGTTTCTGGATCAACAGATTTAGATAAAGCACCTTTTGCCATATATCCGTTTAAACCATTATAAGAAACATTATATCCATTTTCTAATACTTCCGTAACTGTTACATCAATAACATCACCTTCATGAACTTTATCTTCAGCCCATGGATTTTCAGACATTTGTTTAACAGAGATAATGATACGTTTCTTAGAATGAACAACTTCAGTTAATTTACCACTAACTTCATCACCAACTTTAACGCAGTCTTCAAGCTTTAAGTTCTTTTCCCAAGAATATTCACTCTTTGGAATAAATCCTTCAACTTCTTCTGCAAGTTTAACATTGATTCCATATTCATTGATTGATGTTACAACACCAGTAACAACATCGCCAATTTCTTTACCTTCGAAATAATCAGCCCAATGATTTGGAAGTAATGCTTTACGTGATAAACCAATGTGGTCTTTTTCAACTTTTATAACTTGTACTTTTACAGTATCGCCAGGTTTTAATACCTTTTCGATTTTAGAAATACGGTTATGATCAACTTCAGAAATGTGTAATAAGCCTTCTACACCTTCACCAAGTTCAATGAATGCGCCATAACTTTCAATGTTTTTAACAACACCATCATAAACTTGACCAACTTCAACTTTGCTTAAGAATTCTTTCTTAGCAGCACGTTCTTTCTTAGCGATGGCATGAGTTTCTGATACAATGATACGAATTCTTGATAAATCAACACGAATAGGTAATACTTCAAGTTCTTTACCAATTAATGATTCGAATTGTTCTTTTGGAGTTGCACATAATTGTGTAGGTAATAAACAAGTGAAATCTTCATATTTCATTAATAGACCGAAGTCAGAAACTTGTTTAATAACTTTGGCTTTAAGAATAGGTCTTTCATTGACAACCTTTTCAAATTCAACTAATTCCTTACGTTTTTCAACTAAGATTGTAGAGAATATGAACTTTCCACCATCAGGGAAAATCTTCTTAATAACAACTTCAACTTCATCGCCTTCTACAAAGATGTCGAATAAATCTTCATCATCTTGAATACCAGCAGTGTCTTTTCTAAATAAGTAACCTTCTTGTCCACCAGGAAGTTCAATCAAAACTCTTTCTTCTTTAGCTTTGATAACTTTGTCTTTTCCTAATTTCTTTTCTGGTTGTGCTTCTTGGACTTCAATAACTGTACCTTTTACAAGTTGCATTTCTTTGTACTTTGGTCCTTCAGCATCGTCTTGTTGTTCTTCTTCAGGATTTTCTTCTAGAGAAAGTTCGCCTTCCTCTACTGGTGTTTCTTCAGCTGCTTCTTCGTTTTCGATAGCTTCTTCAGCTACTGCTTCTTCAACAGGAGCTTCCACTTTTTCTTCTTCAACCGGAGTTTCAACTGATTCTTTTTGTTCTTCGTTTACGTTCTTTTCTAAATCTTCCATACTGTAACCTCTTTTTAAAACTAGATTTGTGATTTTTTCAACCACTTCTGAAACGCTTAACTCTGATGTATCTAAATAGATAGCATCATCAGCTTGTGTGAGGGGACTAATTTCGCGATGGCTGTCTTGATAGTCGCGAGCTTCAATTTCCTTAATTGTTTCTTCTAAACTTGGAGTATCCATTCCTTTTTCTTGACGTTCTAGCATTCTTCTTTCAGCTCGAACACGGGAACTGGCAACCAAATATATCTTTAGATTAGCGTTTGGTAGAACAACAGTACCAATATCACGTCCATCCATAATGATATTCTTTGATTGAGCCATTTCTTGTTGTAAAGCAACTAATCTTCTTCTCACAATCCCATAACGAGATACATAAGATGCTTTATTAGACATTTCCGGATTACGAATTTCTAAACTAACATCTTCTCCATCTAGATAAATGTGATTGTTGTTGAAGTCAATATTTGTTTCATTTACAAACTCGAAAGCACTCTCGTCGTCTAAATTGACGTTAAGTCTTGTAGCTTTAAGAGCAACTGCTCGATACATCGCACCAGTATCAATATACTCAAAATTTAAATTTTTAGCGATAATCTTCGCAACAGTACTCTTACCACTAGCGGCAGGACCATCAATCGCAATTTGCCAACTCATAGTTTGCACCTCAACATACTCAAATATTATATCATATTATATTTACTATTGCAATTTATTTTTTTTGATTTTTTTACGATATTTCTTTACTTTGAACAACTAATCTCTTAATTTCATGAGGGGTTAAATACCTTACTTCCCCTTCACCTAGACCCTCGGTTGTGATCTCGCCAAAGCGAACACGAGTCAAATGCTTAACTGGATGACCGATAGCTTCACACATCTTTTTAACTTGATGGTTTTTTCCTTCTTTAATCGTAATAGAAATGAGTGAAGAATTATTCTTATTATCCACGTCAAGAATCTTGGCACGGCACTTTCTTGTCGTATAGTTTTCGATTTTTAAACCACTACATAATCTGATAATATCTTCTTTTGATACAATACCACTAACTCTCGCGTAATATTCTTTTTCAAGATTTGATTTTGGTCCAACTAATGTGTTCATAAATTCCCCATCATTAGTGATTAGTAATACCCCTTTGGTATCATAATCTAAGCGACCAACTGGAAAAAGATGATATTTCTCAAATTCTTTAGGAAGAATAGAAATAACTGTATTACGTCCAACATCATCTGATGATGAAGAAATAATACCACGTGGTTTATTCATTACAAGATGAATTAATTCATTGGCACTAATGATGTTATCATCAACCATTACAACATCACTAGTATTAACTTTTGTTCCTAGTTCAGTAACGACAACACCATTAACCTTTACATGACCATTAGTAATTAACTCTTCAGACTTACGACGAGACGCAACCCCACATCTAGCCATATATTTTTGTAATCTTTCCATATTTTAATATCTCCAATTATTTTAACTTATTTTACCACATATTTACAAAAAATTAAAGACAAATGAATAATTATGTGCTATAATGATTAAATACGAGAAGGAGGGATAACAATGGATATTAAAGAAATAATAGTCGATAAAGTCACTAAGATTTCATGTGGTGATGAAAAAGAAACGATCCAGCTTAAGCTCGTAATATCCTTCTTTGCCTTAATAGCAATCACTTTCTCGGTATTTAATATCATATCGAAGAGTTATCCACTATTAATTGCGACTTCTTCTTTTGCCTTATTATGTATTATTAATCTAATAATAATTAAATTTGTGAAAAATGGTTTAAATATTGCCAAACTTCTATTTGAAATAGAAATGATTGTCCTCTTCACTTATTTTACCATCAGTGGAGGTATTGAAGGATTCTCTATCATTTGGTTATTAGTCCTTCCAACAACTGGAATGTTGTTCTTCGGGCGTAAATCAGGACTAATATTAAGTATTTCAATGTTTGTAATCTTAATTGTCTTTATGCTTGTACCATTTTCATTTGTTTATGATTATACTTATACATTACGATTAAGATTTCCATTTATTTACTTATCAGTTACTATCATTTCTTATTTATTAGAATTATTAAGAGAAGTAAATTACAAAGAACTTAAAAAACTCCAAGAAAAATATGAAAAATTATATTCAATGGATTCTTTAACAAGTACATACAATCGTTATGGATTCACTAGTGCTTTCCATGCTTTACTTCAAAACGATGAAAATTCAAAAATTGGTTTGTGTATTTTAGATATTGATGATTTCAAACTTGTAAATGATACTTATGGTCACCTATTTGGTGATGAAGTGCTAAAGAAAATTGCGGAAGTTTTAAAAGAAACAACTCCTGATCCAACTGAAAATGATGTATTCCGTTGGGGTGGTGAAGAATTTGCGGTTTTATTCCATGACATTGATAGTGAGGAAGCAATATCAATCTGTGAACAAATCCGAACTAACGTTGAAAAAATTGAAATGAAATGTAATGATGCCACAATCAAAGTAACGATTAGTTTAGGATTAATCATTACAACTTGTATGAAAGATAAAGTCGAACTAGAAAAGCGATTATATCAAGCTGATAACCTTCTATATGAAGCTAAAGCAAGTGGTAAGAATTGTTTGAAATTCTACGATTATACAAAATAAAAAAAGGTTCTCAAGAGAACCTTTTATTTATTTTATAAATGATAATGCGGCAATAATTTTGTTAGTATAAGATTCATAATTTTGAATAATACATCTATTAGCGCCACCACCAGTAGTGTTATGTAAGATATAAGGGTAGTTGTTTTCATCAAGACCAATATATAACATTACATGACCACTTGAGAAAATTAATGTTCCTGGTTTGTAATTGTTCTTTAGTGTTGCCCCACTTAAGCCTGATAATACTTGACTATATTCTGGAATTGATCTTTGATTAGAAGTATTTCTTGGCATCACAAAACCAAAACAAGAAAGAATCGCATTTTGAGTTGATGAACAGTCACGACCAGTTTCATATTTATCACCCCAAGAATAAGACATCTCTATAATCTTGAAACCTTGGATCAAAATATTCTCTAAAGTGTAATCTAAATAGCCAATACTAAAATTATCTTGATTAATTTCATAATCTAGATATTCTAGTGTTCCATCACTTTTTCTTGTTGGGAATTTAATTTTGTAAGTTTCATTCACTTTACTAGAAATTGGGAAACTTTGGCCCATACGAACATGATGATTATTGATGTTTAGATAGTTCGCTATAACTACTGCTCGATCATCATTAGTTAAGAAATTAACGCACTCTTCTTTAGTACAAATAGCGATATTTTTAGTTTCTACCCATCCAGCATAATTGGCAGCTTGAACAAAATACCACAAACCATCAGAACTAGTGTGGTAAATCGCAACACCTTCACCAACATTTAAGCTAGTTTCTTGGAACATATCTTTTTCTCTATCTTTTGAGTAACAATTAGTTGGATAACTACGGAGTCTTGCAAAATCAGTAACAAGACCAAAACGAACATTTTCATCAACGTTATTTAAATTACGATTGTTTAAAATTTCATTAGTGTTATTATTTACAGTACCATTTTCATTATAAATAGTATTGTTTGAAATATTAGTATAACTATTAATTAATGATTTCTTAGAACTTACCGAAAGAGTTGTATTAATCTTAGTTATATCAACAACTTTAGTTTTATCATAAGCACCATATATGTTTTCTTCATTGATGGCTTTTATTTCATCTAAAGTTAGTATTATGCTTCTAACATCTCTTATTTTCGCATTTTCTCTAATCCAGTAAGCACTACTATTTTTATCAAGTGTTTCGCTGGAAATAGTATATTTAGCATAATATTTAATATGACCATTAGAACCTGGGTCTGTTCCTTCCCATTCATTGAAGGTAAAATATGGAACTTCAATTCCTTTTTCTAAATAATCTAAAATAATAGGATCATATTCTAAACCACTATAAACTAAATTATTATATTTATCATATAAATCATAAGTTAAAAAGTCACTAGTTTTTCCAATAAATTCTTGATTGCTAGAAATATTACTTACTTCTTTACCATAAATACTAAATACCGTAAAAACACCATCATATTCGCCATCTTCCAGCATTGGAATAGTAGCACCTTTTTCAACTAATTCCTCTTTAATAAGTTTATCACCTGAATAGAACTTTATAGAGAATTTAACTTGGTGGAATAATCCTCTTATCGTTGTATCGCTTTTAATTGGAGTATTGAAGTCAAAATCCCAGTTATCAAAAGCCCAATTATCGATAGTTGGATTCTCGGTAGGAATAGAGACTTTATCGCCATCATTAACTTCCACTTCTAAGAATAAAGATCCATCAAGATAAGTAAATTTTACTTTATGCTTCATAGCTTCATATATAGGATGAAGTTCTAAATCACTCTTAAATTTCTCTGGTATCTCTTCCTTAAAACCAATAAATACATAACCTTCAACTTCGGGCATAGTAGGTTTTTTAAAATCATTACTACTTAATTCTTGATATATGTTTCCATCAAAATCATAAATTGTAATCTTATATTCTTTACTACAACTAATAAGTAATAAAGATAATAATAAAGCGAAAACAATAATTATTTTTTTCATCTGTTCTTTCCTTCTATCGCTTTTTTGATATTTTCTATCACGATATTTTTATCATCATAATTCATTTCAATAAATATTGGATTTAATTTATTACGGAACCAAGTCATTTGTCTTTTCGCAAAATGTCTAGTTCTTTTTTTAATTTCTTCCGCCATCCTATCATAATCATAAATATTATTTAAATATTTACCAACTTCTAAATAGCCAATATCACCTATTTTATCTAAGTCATATCCTTGATTAATAAGATTCTTACATTCTTCAATTAATCCATTTTCCAGCATTAAATCGACTCTTTTATTGATTCTATCATATAATACTTCCCGATCGGTAGTTAGACAAATGATAACAGCATCATATAATAATTTATCACCATCATTATTTTCTGATATTTTCATCCCGCTTGATGCAACTTCTACCGCTCTTAATAATCTTTTTCGATTACCAAGAGGAATGTTTTTAGCGCTATCGGGATCAATTTCTTCTAATCTTTCCATCAATTCTTCATTAGATAGGTCATTTAATGGTGAATCATTATCCCTTTTCTCAGAATCAAAATGATAATCATATAACAAACTATTGATATATAGACCACTACCACCGACAACTATCGGCGTGTGACCTCTTCCCTTGATTTCTTCAATTAATTTACGTCCTTCTTTTTGATAAGAACTGACATTATAATTATCCATTGGACCAATAACATCAATTAAATGATGTTTTATATCCGTTTTTGATAAATCAATTTTCGCCGTACCGATGTTTAATTCTTTTTTAAACTGGGAAGCATCAGCGTTAATGATTTCTCCATCATAGATTTTCGCAATCTCTAAAGAAATATCGGTTTTACCAATCGCCGTTGGTCCCGTTATTACAATAATTTTATCAGTCATTATTGAACTCTCTTAAACCATTTTTCGATTTCATATTTCGAATATTTAACGATGATTGGACGTCCATGTGGACAAGTATAAGGATTAGAGCACTTAACTAAATCATCAAGCAAGAATTCAATTTGCATATTAGATAAGTATTCATTACCACGAACACTCTTCTTACAAGCAAGACTCTTCGCCATATTATCTAAAAATTGCATCTTAGTTTCTTTTTTATTATTGATAATTTGATTAATGATTTCTTCAACGTACTCATTGACATTATTTTTCGCCATCCAGACCGGAACCATTCTTACGACAAATGATCCTCCACCAAATTCCTCAAGTTCAATACCAAGGCTCTTAATAACATCCATCTTTTCTTTTACAAGAATGGCATCACCCGGAGTAAATGATAAATTTAGTGGAAACATTATTTCGTAATTGACAACATCTTGTTTCTCAAGCTCTTTATAAATCTTTTCATAATTGATTCTTTCATTAGCCGCATGTTGGTCAATCATATAAAATCCATCATCATTTTGGGCAAGAATATAAGTGCCAAATAATTGACCAATATAATATAACTTACTTAATTTATCTGGATTATCTTCATCAATCACATCATCACTCACAAAATCAATCTCTTGTTGGTGATATTTAGGTTCTTCTGGTTCTTTTTCTTCATCTTTATCTTCAATATCATCAAAACTAAATTCTTTGATATCTTCTTCTTTGATTTCTTTTGTTTCGACATCTTTTTCTTGGAAATTATCTTCTTTCCAAGGAAATGATTCTTCAATAGAAACAGTTCCAACTGGCTCTTTTTCTTCTTCCTTTACTTCTTCTACAATGTTTGAATCATCCTCGCGGTCAATAGAAGTTTCTTCATAAACTGTTACTTCTTCTTTTTCATCTTCATAATTATCGCGGTTAACTACTTGGGCTTGACGGAATAAAGCATGACGTACGCCTTCTTTAATTAGTTCAAGTAGACTCGCTTCTTCCGAGAAACGAACTTCCGCTTTTGTTGGATGAACATTAACATCAACTAAAGAATAATCCACAAGAATTTCGATCACACAAATTGGATAGCGACCAACTGTTAATAATTGATTATATCCTTCAAGTATCGCATTAACGATATTATAATTTTTTACAACTCGATTATTAACGATAATTGTGATATTATTTTTGGAAGCACGAGTAACGGAAATATTAGAAATGAGACCAGAAATCTTAAAAACGCCATTAGATTCAGCGAGTGTTACCATATTCTTAGCCACATTGACATCATAAACATTGCTTAAGACTTCTAAAGTATTACCATTACCAAATGATTGGAATAAAACATTATCATTATTAGTTAATTTAAAAGCAATCTTTGGACAAGCTAAGGCAATCTTACAAACATAATCCACAACATAACTAAGTTCCACATTCTCGCTCTTTAGATTTTGAAGACGAGCAGGAGTGTTGAAAAATAGATTACGAACTTGAATCTCTGTTCCTCGTGGATAACCAATGTAGGCTTCACTAGTGATAACTCCCGCTTTTAATCCCAGCATTGTGCCTCTTGTACCGTCACTAGATTTGATTTTCACATTGGAAACAGCCACAATAGAAGCTAATGCTTCCCCACGGAAACCTAATGTATGGATAGAAAATAAATCATTATCGTTTTTGATTTTACTAGTCGCATGTGGAAGAATGGCCATTTTCATTTCTTGTTCATTCATTCCACAACCATTATCACTGACAATGATTTCTTTAATACCGGAATCAACTAATGAAACATCAATCTTTGTAGCGCCGGCATCAATCGCATTTTCTACTAATTCTTTGACAACGGAACTAGCTCTTTCGATTACTTCACCAGCCGCAATTAGATTAATCATATGTTCATCTAATAATTTAATTTTACATTCTTTTTCTTCGATATTTTCCATATATATCACCTATTTTTTTAAAGTCTTTTGTAAATCATCTAAGAAATTCATCGCTTCAAGAGGACTCATATTAAAAATATTAGCCTCTTTAATTTTTTCTAAAACAATCTTTTCAATTTCTGTTTTTGAATCATATAGTAATGGTGCTTGATAATTATGAATTGATAAATTATTGTAATCATGACTACTTGATTCTTCTAGTTTACGTAAAATATCTTCAGCCCTTAAAATGACTTCAAGAGGAATTCTTGCAAGTTTAGCTACATTAATACCGTAACTCTTATTTGCACTACCTTTTACTACTTTATGCATGAAGACAATTTCTCCATTCACTTCTTCCGCTGTCACATGGACATTAGATAAATGTGGTAAATCATTTTCTAAGGAAGTAAGTTCATGATAATGCGTAGAGAATAATGTCTTACAATGAATATTTTCATGAACATATTCAATGATAGCTTGGGCAAGAGCCATGCCATCATAAGTTGATGTACCACGACCAATTTCATCAAACAAGATTAGCGAGTTTTTAGTCGCATTTTGTAAGGCATTATTTACTTCACTCATTTCGACCATGAATGTTGATTCACCACTTACAATATCATCAGCCGCTCCAATCCTTGTAAAAATCGCATCGAAAATTGGAAGTTTAGCACTGCTTGCGGGAACAAATGAACCAACTTGGGCCATAATCACGATTAATGCAGCTTCACGCATATAGGTCGATTTACCACTCATGTTTGGGCCAGTAATAAGAAGGATTGATTTATCATCATTCATCTTAAGATCATTAGGGATAAATCTATTATCTTTATTATTCATATTTAGTTCAACAACTGGATGTCGAGCATCAATGATTTCCATCACACCATCAGTTGTAAGCTTTGGCATAACATAATTATTCTCTTTAGAAATACGACTAAATGATTGCATCATATCAAGATAAGCAATCTCACGAGCAAGCTTTTGTAATTTATCACTATATTTCTTACATTCATTACGAACTTCCACAAATAATTTATATTCAAGTTCTAATGATTTTTCTTCCGCTCTTAAAATCGTTGATTCTTTTTCTTTTAATTCTTCGGTAATAAATCTTTCACCAGTAGATAATGTTTGTTTACGGATAAATCCATATTCATCCTTAACTTGACTTAGGCTTCCATTAGGAACTTCAAGATAATAACCAAAAACTCGGTTATAACCAACTTTAAGAAGCTTAATTCCCGTTCTTTCACGTTCTTTAGCTTCAATCTTTAATAAATAATCTTTTCCATTATTATTAATTTCTTTTAACTCATCTAGTTCACTATTATATCCTTCACGAATGATGCCACTATCACGACTGCTGAATGGAGCATCAGGAGAAATAGCTTTATCTAAATAATTATGTAACACTTTCAAATCATCAAAATTATCTTCTAACTTGAAATATTTATTAATCTTTAGTGTTCTTGTAGCCTTAATAATTTCAGGAAGTGATGCTAAAGACTTCTTTAGTTGTAATAAATCTCGAGGATTACAACTTTCATATGATACTTTTCCGACAATACGCTCTAAATCATAAACATTATTAAGTTCTTTTCTTAATGTATCGCAAGTAATAAAATCATTATTTAATTTCTTAATGATCTCATAACGTTCATTTAATTTATCAATATCAACAAGAGAAAAAATAATATTTTTACGTAAGAAACGAGATCCCATTGCCGTAACACATTTATCCATTGTGGAAACTAACGTATTCTTCTTATTTTGGAATCTTATTGTTTCTAATAATTCTAAATTACGTCTACTAGCATAGTCAATACGCATATAACCATCAATATTATATTTAGTTACCTTTTGCATATGGACTAAAGCTTTCTTTTGCGTAGAGATAATATAATTTAGTAATCTATTAAAACAATTCTTCTCATCTTTATTTAAATCAATAGTTAATGATGATAAATAATCTATTTCATCAACATCATCTTCAATAGAAACAGTAAGAGAAACTAGTTCTTTTAGAGGATTAAAAACATTTTGATTAAAATCAGATCCAATTACTACTTCTTTTGATTTTAATTTTAAAATCTCAGCATGTAATAAATCATCATTAATTGGAAGAGTAGTAAGGAAATTCTCACCAGTTGTGAGATCTGAATAACCAAGAATATAACTATCTTTAGTACGACTTACTGTCGTAATGAAATTATATTCTTTCTCATCAAGGTTTAGTTCAGCGGTAACTGTACCAGGAGTG
>JAEEGL011580645.1_pt1 | contig 19260 bp, 18 predicted proteins | sample 9134231 | NCBI WGS metagenome assembly JAEEGL01 (sample SAMN16246548, study PRJNA631951) | gut metagenome | biome: gut microbiome; feature: rumen; material: fiber-attached | host: Bos | place: Iran: Karaj | collected 2018-10 | reverse complement strand
ACCTCCTCAAACCCCTTGAAATTCCAACGAAGTTCGATACTGCTGATAGACGCGCCATCAAAAACAGAGCAAAATATGCGATTGTGTTGATTGCTGGACTAATAAAGACAATATCGGTATAATAATAACAAGATGGGAGATTATGTAGTTTTAAAGACTAGATGATTCTTATTGCACAGTCGAACAGCTGAAACAAGACAATCACCAGGTCATAGATGGTTACAAGTCTAATGGCTTTGCACAGAAAGGAGTCTGACATGTACGAGGCAGCAGATAGAGAACACGCCATATGGAACTTTCAGGTACCGCCCCAGGTCCCTGATGAAAGCGAAGTTAAGGAGACGGTAAGCTGCGACGTTCTGGTCGCGGGAGCCGGAGTGGGAGGGCTCACCGCGGCATGCAGGCTGAAGGAGCTGGGCTTTGATCCGCTGGTCTGCGAAAAGAGCGGCAACTATTCCGGAAGAGGAGGCCACTTCGGCGTACCGAATTCGTCCCTGATGAAGAAATACGGCATAGTAAACGATCTTAAGGAGGTCGCCCGCCAGTGGATAGCCATCAGCGGCAACGACATAGACCAGGAGCTTTTATGGACGTTTCTGAGGCGCTCGGAGGAGGCCATGGACTGGCTGCTTCCGATAGCCGAGGCGGACGGGCTTCAGCCAAGGCTCGTGGACTGCATCTACAGATCCGCCCCCTACAGGGAGTTTTACGGGGCTCACTCCTTCCCCGCGACGGGCTACATACGCGGAGCCTTCGCTCCAAAGGCGCTTTATAAGTACGGCACGGAGAAGGGCGTAAGCTTCAGGTTCAACACTCCCGTCACCCAGCTCATAAAGGATGAGTCCGGCAGAGTATGCGGCGCTTACGCAAAGGGCCCGGAGGGCATAATTAAAATACTCGCAAAGCGCGGCGTAGTGCTCGCGACAGGAGACATAGGAGGAGACGAGGAAATGTGCAGGGCGTACGCGCCAGACGCGCTCAGGACCCTGTCCAGCCAGTACATACCAGTGGGCTGCAACACGGGAGACGGTCATAAGATGGCCCTGTGGGCAGGCGCGGTCATGGCCGAGGAGGTCTTCCCGATCATGATGCATCCCCAGCACTTTGCATGGTGCAATCTGTTTTTCCTGTTTGTGAACAAGTACGGAAAGCGCTTCATGAACGAGGACTCCTACGTGCAGGGCAGGGCGACGTCGATCATGCGCCAGCCTGACGGCGTCTGCTACAGCATCCTTGCCGGAGACTACGCGGAGCACATGGAGGAGAGCCTGAAATACGGAGGCGGCATCTTCTGGGGCAACGCCGGTCTGCGCTACGGTGACGGATGGAGCAAGGATCAGACAGTGGCGTCAGTCGAAAAGGCTATCAAGGACGGATTTGCGGTAAAGGCTGACACACTTGAGGAACTTGCGGAACTGATAGACGTCGATAAAGCACAGTTCTTCAAGACGGTGGAGGAATACAACGGCTATTGCTGCAGGAAGGACGACGAGGCCTTTGGGAAGAGGCCGGAGCTGCTGTTCCCGCTCGAAAAGGGTCCGTTCGTGGCTATGAAGATAGGCACCACCCTGCTGGAGGTAGTGGGCGGCGTGCAGATCGACTGCTCCATGAGGGCTCTCGGAAAGGACAGAAAGCCAATACCTGGTCTATATGTAATAGGAGACACCTCCGGGGGAATGTACGGCCACGAGTACGTCACAACGATACTCGGCAACAGCCACGGCAGGGCTGTGACCTGGGGTTATCTGGCCGCTGAGACCATAGCGGCGGAATGATCCGCCGAGGATAACAGGATCAACATACAGACAATGCGTGCCTTCCGGGGACTATTCCCCCCGGGAGGCATTATTGTTTTATTAGTTAAACTCTTTAATTTCCCGTTTTTGAAAAGGCTCTCCGGATGTAGAAATGACAAGAGACTCAGACTTTTGGTAAAATTGACATAGATAAAGGCTTTTTTAGTAAAAAGCTACAATGCAATTCATATTTCTTCTCAGGAGGTAATTCAATGGCTGAAAAGAAAAAAATCCTTGGTCTGTTCGACACGACACAGTTCGTCGGACTGATCATAGCTATCATCGCCGTCATCGGCATGTGGCTGATCGCTCCCGGTAATCCGGATGCGGGCGGACTCTCCCGCGCAGGCATCAATACTATCGGGCTTCTTGTAGCTACTATCGCCCTGATGATATGCAGGACCTTCCCGGTAGCTACCATCGGTATCCTTCTCGTTCCGCTGCTCTACTTCACAAAGGTATCTCCGGCAGTGGGCGACGCCATCGCAGGCTATGCGAACCCCACTACATGGTTCATTTTCGCATCCTTCGGTATCACCGCAGCTCTCGTTAACACCCCGCTCGCAAAGAGGATGATGCGCTGGGTAATTAAGACCTTCGGACGCACCACAGCAGGCGTACTTCTCGCTATCATGCTCGTAGCAGGTATCTTCTCCGCCATCATGAGCAACCTGCCTGTAGTAGCCGCTTTCCTGCCTCTTGCAAACCAGTTCGTTCTGCTCTTCCCTGAAGGAGAAAAGCGCACCAGGACAGCATGCGCATTCATGCTCGGCGTTCCTATCGCAGGCATGGCAGGCGGCGTAATAACCCCTGCAGGCGCAGCTATCAACGTAATGGTAATGGAGCGTCTAGCTACTGCTGCCAATATCAACATCACCTTCCTCGCATGGATGGTAATAGGCCTCCCGCTCGGAATACTCACCATTCTCTTCGGATGGTTCTTCCTCAACAAGGTCTACAAGCCAACACAGCTCTCCCAGGAAGAGGTTCAGGATTATCTGGATTCCCTAGAGGTAAGCGACAAGTGGTCCGCAGCTGAGATCCGCGTCGTCGTCATCGTTTTCCTGATGTTCGCGCTCTGGATACTCTCCACCTGGGTCAAGTACCTCAACACTACGATCGTTGCCATGGCCGGGCTGTTCCTGCTGGTATGCCCGGGCATAGGTGTAATGACCATACCGCAGTTCTTCAAAGAAGTTAACTGGAGCATGTTCATCATCTTCGGTTCCCTGACCACCCTTGCCGGACGCCTTACTGCAAACGGAGTCGTAAAGACCCTCGTAAGCTTCGTAGGCGGAATGAAGGTCGGAAACATCAACCCCTTCATACTCGCATTTGGCATCACCATAGTCGCTTGGCTCCTGCTGCTTCTGATGCCGATAGGAAACTCCCTGTCGAACCAGTTGTCAGTACCGCTGATCGCCATAGCCCTGGGCCTTGGCCTGGATCCTGTAGTAGTGGTAGTTCCGCTCGTATACTGCGGACTCTGCGCATTCATGATCCCCATCGACACACTCCCGCTGATGGCTTACAACTATGGCTACTACTCCGTAGGAACGCAGGTCAAGTCCACGATCCCCATCTGTATCTTCATCTCGATCATTACAGCTATCTGGATCCCGATCGTCAGCAATTTCGGTCTCTGGTAAATGCATAAGAGAACTGTCTTCCCGGGGCACTGCCGTCCCGGGAGGGCAGCTGGAAAAACGGCAGTATCACGCACAGAAATTATTGCTAAGAGTTTTTTAAGTTAGTTACAGAAAGAAGTAGGTGATCAAAATGAGAGTTTCAAGCGTCACGCAGATGATAAAGAACTTCGTGCTGACAGAAGCTCGCATGGATAAGGTAGGCATAGCGCCTATCGAAAGGTTCAACGAATCGCCTGAAGGCATGCACCCGACGGATTTCCTCCCGGGCTGCAAATCCGTAATTGCGTTCTGCACGAGGCTTCCCGACGGAGCTATAGACTCCACCTACAGGACCTTCGAAGACAACTATTACGATGTCCACGGCATTTACGGTGCTTACGGCTACGTAGGCGCGCCGAACTACAATCTCATGTGGGCAAACTACAAGATCTCAAGATTTGTAGAAAAAGTCACGGGCTGTACGGCTATGCCGGAGACCGCAGGTCCTACTCACGGAGCCAAGATGATGAGTATGCGCCACTGCGCGTTTGCTGCTGGTCTTGGTGAATTCGGATGGAGCTCCATAATGCTCACTCCCGAATTCGGACCAAGAAACAGATTCGGTGCAGTGCTGACCACTGCCGAACTTACTCCGGATCCAATGTATAACGGACCGAAGCTCTGCGAGCCGGACAAGTGTCATATCTGCGAGAAGATGTGCCCAACAGGCGCTATCCCTCCTTACGTTCCAGGACAGGGAAGACTTGTAACCACAGGCGGCAAGACCGTTGAGTACGGCCAGACAAACTGGGCAAAGTGCAGGATCATGTGCCACGGAACCAGGCAGGCCTACAATGAAAGCGGCGGAGATATCGTTCCCCGCGATGTTACAGATCCGCTTAACGAAGATCTTGATGATATCGGAAGATACTACGGAAAGCATGAGAACATCCGTCAGAACTTCCATCAGCACAATCCTACGTGGAAGTGCGGAAACTGCCTGACATACTGCCCGGTAGGAAACTGGAGAGAGCGTTTCTACGACACCGGTCTTTCCGAAGTAGACACCAACCAGTTCAAGGACGAGTAGGAGGTATGCCATGAGTTTTACAGAAACAATAAAAAACTACATACTTCACGACTGCAAAATGGACGCGGTTGGAATAGCTCCTGCATCCGCGCTTTCCGCAGAAGATGAACTGCATTCCGTAGAAAGGATACTTCCCGGAGCAAAGAGCATCATAGTATTCACAAAGAGAATCCCTGACGGTGTTATACAGGCAGCATTCAGAAGAATGGAGGACGGCAACAAATACGCACAGAGCATCTACGGCGCGTTCGGCACAGACCTTACTCCTAACATGCAGCTGTTCTTTATGCAGTTCAACATCGCTCAGTTTATCGAAAGGAATCTGGGTTACACCACAGTACCGGTTCCATCCGGTCCGATGCACAATGTAACTCAGACCAACCAGAAGCTTCCTGCGTTCGTTGGCCCAAGAAGAGTGCAGTATCTTATCAATTCCGAAAGAGCTGCTGTTGCCGCAGGCCTTGGCGAAATAGGCTGGAACAATCTTCTTGTAACTCCGGAGAACGGACCAAGAGTGGGAATAGGTCTTGTTCTTACTACACTGGAGCTTGATTATGACAAGCCCTACGAAGGACCTAAGCTTTGCGATCCTGAAAAGTGCGGCATCTGCAGCGGCGTATGCCCGATGCACGCCATCCCGGATGCATCTGAGCTTTCCCAGACCCCGGACTGGTCGGCATACTACGTGCAGAGCCAGCTCTCCTCCGGAAAGAAGGAGAAGGCAAAGGCATATAAGGTTGCGGGCAATACCTGCATAACGGCCAATATAAACGAAAACGCCTGCGCGGTGGCATCCATGGCCTTCCGCAAGGAGTTCTCAGTCCAGGGCGAGACCGAGGACCTCATAATGAACAACGATCCGAGCGACGAAGAGCTTTCCGAGGCCTATCTGAAGAAGGCCTTCAGCAACACCTCGCTGGATCACTTCCCCAAGCACTACTGCAACAAGTGCGTGCTCTACTGCCCGGTAGGAAACTGGAAGGAAAGGTATGCAGACAGAGGTCTTTCGAAGTTTGACGGAAAGGAGTACATGAAATGAAGAAGATAATCATTCATCACGGTTTCCACCCGGAAGTCAAGCGCGAATACAACGGCGAACACATACACAAGGTCCTCTACAAAAGAGGCGGAGTAGAAGGTAAGGACTTCCACACCGGAGCTCACCTTAATGACCAGACCACATTCTACAGACTTGACAACAACGCATGGATAAAGGGCCTTGGAAACGAAAAGTACGTTACCGACTGGACCGATGAAGAGCGCTGGGGCAGGGTCGAAGAGGTCGAATATGATGACGCCGGAAATGTTGTTTCCCGTCAGGACCTTGGTTTTATGATCCTTAGGGTCGACAGATCCAAAGGCATGCTGTAACTCGGAGGTGAAACGATGAATCTTACTAAGAAATTCAAGGAATACATTAAGTCCGAGTACGACATTGATTATGTGGGCATAGCAAAGGCAAGCGCGCTTGATTGCGAACCTGAAGGTCACCGCCCGCAGGATGTTCTGCCCGGATCAAAGACAATAGTAGTGCTTGTAAGAAAAATAGCTGACGGAGCCATTCAGTCGCTGTTCCGTACTTACGAAAACAAGCAGACCGCAGCTCAGAGCACATACGCAGCATTTGCAAGCAATAACGCGGCAAACTTCCTTCTAGTCGATGCAACTGTTAATGCGGCAAACGACATAGAAGAGCAGTTCGGCGCCGTGGCAGCACCGCTTCCGTTCAATATCCAGCAGAGCACTCTTCCTGAAAAGTATCTTGGAGCTTTATGGAGCGACCCGTACGGACAGGGACTTCCGATCGATATCTTTAAGGCGGCCTGGGCTGCAGGCCTTGGCGAGTTCGGCTGGAACAACCGCTTCATGACACCGCAGGACGGCCCGAGAGTTCTTGTATCTGCTATCCTTACTACGATGGATTTTGATACCGACGAGCCATACAGCGGTCCTAAGCTTTGCGATCCAGAAAAGTGCGGTATCTGCGCAAAGATCTGCCCGACCTGCGCTATAGTGGATAAGGCAAAGGAAGTTGCCATTAACGGCAAGACTCAGAAAGTATCAGATCTTAAGGTCAACAGCTGTAATATAGCGGAGATGGCTATGAGAAAGGAATTCAAAGGAAGAGTTCCTGTACCTGATCTTATCATGGGCAATGATGCTACAGATGAAGACTTTATCGAAGCATTTAAGAAAAAGCCGATGGATCCGCTGCATGTTGAGCATTATCCCAGATACATGTGCGACCGCTGCCTGGTATACTGCCCGGTAGGAAACTGGAAGGAAAAGTTCTTCGATACCAAACAGAGCAGCTTCGATCCGGAAACCGGAGAGCTTGAAGGCGAGGTAAAGAAATACGCTACACTGAACAACATGTAACATATAAACAATAGAAGTTTATGACTGTTTTGTGTGGCAGTATGGCCGATTTTGTGCTAAATTAAATATTAAGCTATTACTGCCCTGCGGCATTACGTGCTGCAGGGCAGTTTAAAAAAGGGGAGGACATGCAAAAGGCTGTTTTAGACCCAAATAAACGCTGCAGAGTCTGCGGATGCTGCGTCAGGGCATGTCCGGATGCGCTGCTTAGGCTTGGCATGGAGAGCGTTATAATCAGTCCAGATTGCAAGGGCTGCGGAACATGCACCAAAGCCTGCCCGTTTCATGTGATAATTCTCGTTGATGAGGCGGAACATGAATCTTGATGATATCAGGACCATACTGGCCGTATATGAATACAGAAGCTTTACAGAAGCTGCATACCTTACTTTTCAATCGCTTTCTGCTGTTTCCAAATGCATCAGCAGGGCCGAAAAGGAGCTTGGTGGGCAGCTTTTCGTGCGTTCAAGAAGCGGCCTTAAAATAACTCCGCTTGGCGATAAAGTTTTTCCGCTTTTATATGAAATGCAGGATGCCAGCATTCGCACAGTACAGGCCGGAAGAAGCCTTCTTAGTGCAGCTGACCATAGCAACAGTATCTCTGTAGGTTATACTCCGCTTCTTGGTACAGTCGGTGAAAATGAGATACTCCTTAGGCTGCGCATGAAAGACCAATCAGTAAGGATACGGCAGGTGAAAAGGTTTGGAAATGTACTTCAGCAGCTCGTTTCCGACAGCAAGATCGATGCTGCTTTCCTGTTTTACATAAGCAATACCGACATGAGCGATATCTGGCGGAATATGAACGACTGCCTTGGGCTTGTAAAGATAATGCAAAGGGAAGGTACTTACATTGCGATGAGCAGTGATCATCCCCTTGCTGACCGCGATGAGGTCCATATTTCAGAATTTAAGGATGACGTTTTTATATTCAACGTAGCACCGCAGCATTATGATGTGCTTGGCGGATATACCAGGTATATATTCAACACTCCCGAAAGAAACATCCCGCCTGAACGAATAAAAAGGATGGACTTTATAAACCGCAGCATGCTGATAGATGCAATAAGAAGCGGATCTGGTGTGTGTCCTGTTGCCTGCGAACCTCCTGTTGAGAAAATAGACGGTATTAAGTTTGTAAAAGATGCTGACTCAAAAGTCCACTCGGTAGGTTACCTTTGCTGGAATTCAGATAACATCAATCCTAATGTTGAGGAAATAATTGAGATCGCCATAGATTACGCAAAGGAGAGGGGAATAGCGCAATGACCACAGAAGAACTTGAAGCTGTATTCCTTCTTAACCTTTACCGCAGCTACAGCCGGGCATCGGAAGTTTCATCCATACCTATCTCCACCCTATCTCAGAGGGTGACATCAATTGAAAAGGAACTTGGCGCTCCTATCTTCAGCAGGACTACCGCAAAGAACTCTTTGCAGCTTACGGAGTTTGGCAGGGAAGTTTTTCCTCATATTCAGAAAATACTTGGTATCAATTCGGATATAAGGTATCAAAGCGAGGTCTTGGGTGCAACCAGCAGTGTTTCGCTTCGTATAGGCCTTCCAGCGTTTCCGGCTTTTGACAAGATCGGACATATACTTGCGAAGCAGTCGTTCAGTTACCCAGAGTGCGAGCTTATCACCGTCATTAGGACAGCGGATGAGCTTGTACGTTACATGATAAACGGCGACATAGACTGCTGCTTTCTTATAAGCGATGCCGTTGGAGGAAATATTTACGATGTTAAACCTCTGTTTGCCAGTGCAAATTATGAGATCCATCAGCTTGAAAGTTCTCAGGAGCTGTGGGTCTGCCTTCCTGCCGGCGATCCGCTGTCTGGGAAGGAAGAGATCACTATAAGTGATATTTCTGACAGACGGTTCATATTTAACATGTGGTCCATAACCCATACTCTTTGGCTTAGAGAAAGAAGGCTGCCGTTTTTCAGCAGCTTTGGGCTTGATGAAGAGAAGTTCACGTTTTGTTTTGAGGATTACACCAATGAAAACTATCTTATGGAGCTTGTGGCAAGAAGCTACGGTGTCGTACCGCTTGCTTTTTGCAGCGGCACTCCATACCCAAAAACCATAAGGCGCAGGGTCAGCGGATGGAAGGGAGTATCTTATCTGTTCTTTATTACGCGAAGATATTCCAGCGAGCAGCTTTCGGATTTCAGAACCTGCGTTCTTAAAAACTGGAATCAAAAGTAATATCATTATTGATAAGAAAGGCGTGAACATGAGAAGAAAAGATCTGGAACTTAAGGGAAAAGAGAATATAGAGCCTATCATCAAAAAATGCAGAAGTCTTCGCCTTGGAATGATAGCAGACGGAAAACCGTATATAATCCCCATGGTGTTCGGATACAGCTGGGACGAAGGCGGGCTCTTTATATATCTGCACAGCGGCTTTAAGGGCCGCAAAGCCCAGGCTCTTTCGGAGGGCGCTCTCGTCTGTTTCGAGATGGATATAGACGAAGGTCTTATGGGGCAGGGCAGCCTGGGGAATACATACACCAGGGCGTTCTCGGCCCTTATGGGAGAAGGCGTACTTGAATACGCAAAAAACGAAGAGGAAAAACTTGCTTATTTCAAATATTTGATGAAACACCAGACCGGAAGGGACGAGTTCAGCTTTGAGTCCGCCTACCTTGCGGTGACCATGGTTTTCAGGATAAAGGTGGATATGGACAGCCTGTCGGCTTCAAGAAAGGAGCTTTCTCCTTCGACCCATATCCCGGAAGTAGTTCATAAATAGCTTCAGGAGGCTTTAAAATGGCTCAGATTTCAGCGGAAGACTTAAAAAAGATATAAAAGGCCTTGGCTGCCTTAAAGACAAGCGCTATGATGGCGTTTTCAACGTCAGGGTGCCGCTCGGCTACGGCCGGATCACCACGGATACACAGCGTGTAATAGCGGATGCTGCGGACAGGTTCGGAAGCGGAATGGTGACGCTTACAACAAGGCAGACCTTCGAGATACAGGGAGTTAAGTACGAGAACATCGACGCCCTGCCCGCCAAATTCAAGATAGGCGTGGGCGGCTGCCCCAACAACTGCATCAAGCCCGAGCTCAACGACATAGGCGTGCGCGGAAACCGCATAGTGGTCGATGGCAAGGCTGTAAACTGCTACGTTATTTACATAGGCGGGCACTGGGGCCGTGAGACAGGAAAGGGCAGGCTTCTTGATACCACCTTTGCAACTGAGGAAGAGGTCCTCGACATGATCGCGAAGATCATAGACTACTACAGGGAGAACGGCCAGAATGCCCTGATAGGGTAAGAAAGAGCAGAGCTTAAGAAAACGATACTTTCGGGCAGGAAACACCTGCCCGTTTGTGTTATAATAAAAACGATATGTTAGTACTTAACGTGATACCTAAGCACGTGGAAAACATTAAAAATATCTTCATCTACAGGGCCAATAACATAAGCAGCATCAAGATCGCCCGACAACAATTCATCAAGCAGTACGTTTTGAACGGCAAAATGAGTAACAATCTTTATATAGCTGTTAATGGCATTAACCTATCATAAGGAATATGTAGCTGATTATCTAAAACAGAAAAAGGTCAAGAACCTTGGGGAAATAGAGCTTTTAAAGGTTAAGGGAACGCATACCCCAATTGTTACGGAATGGGAGTTCAATAAGGTCCAGCAAATTAAGAAAAGCAAGGCTTATTCGATAGAAAACGGCAGTGTCGGAAAGCGGAAACCAAAGGTGGGGCATGCCAGGAATGCAACTACTGTTTGGTCCAGAATTATGAGATGCTCATGCAGAGCGAGAGTAAATCAGAGAAGTTGGAATCATCACAGCAGCAGGAAAGAAATCGCGTTTGTGTGCTGCAGGGTAGATCTTAGCGGATCTGTAAAAGAACGTACGAAAAAAGGCTTATCTTTAGAAGGTATATGCACAAGCCCTATCGTTCCAGAGTGGAAGCTGCAGCTTATAGCTCAAAAGATATTCTCTGAGTGCCTTAGCATCGATTCAAGTGTTATAGAAAAATCTCTGGAACTGCTTAAGGCGCATATTGGTCTGGGGTTTTCTGAAAGCGTTTCTGATAGGATTGCAGCTTTGGTGAATAAGCAGGAACAGCTCAAAAAGCAGCGTGAAATACTGATAGAGATGCGCATGGAAGGCGAAATCGAAAAGGATGAGTTCATGCAGAAAAAGTCCAACCTGGACAGTCAGATGGAAGCTACAGCAAAGGAAATTGATGATCTGTCCTCAGAAACTGATGATAACGGTGATGGTTTCAAAACAATAGAGGAAAGGCTTGCAAGCCTTAAGAAGTCTCTGGATAAATATATAGATCATAAGAATATGGATACGAAAATAATCCCGGAGACAGTAGTGGAGGCTTTCACAAGGCGCATAATTGTAAGTGCAGATGGGTTTGACTGGTATCTGAAATCAGAAAATGAAAAAGATGAACAGGAGGCTGATTCTAATGATGATATCTTGAAGGAGTTTGATCCTAAGGACTATTCAATAATGCACTCTATTCATCTTACAATAGATGATGCGAAAAAATATGTATATAGCTTTTCGACAAGGCGGCGAGTGCATGGATGGCGGGATATAACAATTAGGCTTTGGATATGAGACAATAGCAGCTCAGGATGTGGTTGACATCCTGAGCTGCTATTCTGTGACTGTCTAAATTTTTTTCTGTGCACTCTGCGTTTTACGACATATCATTCAAAATCTTCGTATGGTGCTTGAAATAATCCTTCTTTACTACTTCCACACCATCCCTTTGATTGATTAATTCCTGGATCGAAAGAATATCGGCTGATACTCATCATGGGTTCAAAGTACCAATGTGTCATATACCAAATTCCATCAACTTTGTCGAATTCATGCATATACTTATCCACACTGGAAAAGTACGGTACTGAACCAGATGCCGGATCCTGCCCGAATGCAAGAACCATATTGGTATTGCCAAAATCTATCCAGCATGCTTTTGCATGATTTCCGTCCGGACTGAATGATATAATCGGTGTGGATGCCGTATGATATGCAGGTTGCTTTATTATCATACTTGCATCAAATCCCTTTGTCCTCTCGTAAACACTTTCAGGAGTATCAAATGTCGGAGCATCTAACCCCCTGCTTTTAAAGTCAAATTTGTATTGCATACCAGACTCTTTCATATATGTGTTGATAAAGTACTGAACTTCACCTCTTCTTACACCATTGACCCATGCGTTGACAAGGTTTTCAATCGCATAACAATCTGATGATTTTTCCTCTAAAGACTCAAACTTTACTGGTTCATATCCAAAAGAATTACCCTTTACCGACATACGATCGAATACAAATGAAGGCTTTTCATATATCTTTTCAGGGAGATCTGCAACAGGGAACATCTCGTAGGAACTGATTCCCCATCTATCATTTGCCCTTCGATAAGTACACTTCAGCAAGCAAAGTGACCTGCATAGCCTTTCTTCTCCTGGTTTAAAACCAAATGCATTTCCTCTGATTCCAAAAACTTCTGCCAGAAAATAGCCTTCAGCGTTTTGTTTATCTGAATAGATAATAGGATTGGCATGTAATTGTACACATAGATACTTTCCGCCGTTGTTTTCTTCCAACTCCGATAAATCCTTAAAACATGCGGAGATCTCTGCTCCAAATGCTTCGCATTCCGCAGCGCCTAAAAGACGTAAGTGATCATCACTGTTCCCACAGAATAATGCCTCACTGCCTTTATAGTGAGTGAATACCATCAAGTCAGTAAGAATCTGCAACTCCTTAAAATCTGCAGCATCTGCAAATGGATAGTTCCCGGTATAGACCTTAAGATTATTTAGCGACTTTATAGGATCGACCGGCCCTATATCATAGTTTACAGGCACCCAAGACTGCATCACATGCCAATTGAGTGAATTAACCAGTAGTTGATCTTCATGTATATTGAACCAAATATCCAGTCGGGTAAGCATAACCTCACATGAGTATTTCCCTTCCATATTCATTATATTATATGAATATGTGTCCCACTGACCTCTTGCAGCATTGTCCCTTTCATTTACATAAAAACTGGGACTGTGAAGCAGGTGCAAATCGGCTGATCCATTGCCGATTTTTTCTTCTCTGGAGTTGCCGATTTCCTTAAACAATTTATGTATAGATGGCTTTCCATTCACTATTATGTTGCTGTCAGGAAAAGATACCACAGCATTATCTGCAAACAGATCTATGGCTTTGTCCAGACTTCCGGCGTTGTAGTGCGAAACAAATAATCCCGCAATACTCTCCATCATTGCAGCTTTATCTGCCTGAATTGTTGTGATTTGCCTTGTTCTCAGATCTTTTGATAAAACTTGCATAAAACTCCTTTCTTGATCATCATGCACTAATACCTTATACAATTGTGTATGAGAAAAAAAGAACAAACACTGCCCTTTTGTTCAAGTTTTAAAAGATGAACAAACAAGCTGCAGTTGTTCTTTATTTCTTTCTTTTCTTTTCGTATTATTAGCGCAGATGATCATCATGCACTATTTATAAAGTTTAATCAGTCTCTAAAATGCTTTATAGGAGGAAATCATGTCTGCAAGTACCGCTCTTATTATTCTGATAATAGGAATAGTAATCGCAATTCTGCTTGGTAACAAATTCAAGATCAACAGCGGAATAGTCTGCATTGCTTTTGCTTATATCATCGGTTGTTATTTCCTAAATAACGGGGTGATGGCCGTAATAGGTCTTTTCCCAATTAAAATAATGTTCTTAACATTCTCAGTTTGTTTCTTCTTTGGTTTTCATACTAAGAATGGCACATTTGATGTTCTATCAAAGAAACTTCTATATAAGTTCAGGAACGCAACCTGGGCAATGCCGCTTGTTCTTGTATTAGTAACAGCTATTATTTCTGTTCTTGGCGCTGGAACAACTGGATCTGTTGTTGCAGTAGCTCCGGTAGCTTATGTTCTTGCTAAAGAATCGAAATATCCTTCAGTCTTTGTTGCGCTTCTTGTTAACCTTGGAAGCTTGATAGGCGGAGTAGCCCCATGGAGTCCGGTCGGCGCTCTTATGAGAGCATATGCAACCGGTTTTTACGGAGAAGAAACAGCCATGACTCTGGTATTACGACTCTGGGCAGCGACTGCGGCAACTGCTGTGATCCTCTCACTTTTAGCCTACCTCATATTCGGCGGATTCAAGAGCCGCAAGATCGAGATCGAAAAGGCTCCGGACTTCAATGCTGAGCAGAAGAGATCCCTTACAATGATCATAATCTTTATAGCACTTGCTATCATTCCGACTTTAGGCAGACAAATCTTCGGCGGTCCGGTATTCTCTCTGCTTGCATCAAAACTTGATGTTCAGATGGTTGCTGTTATCCTTGGAATCATCTGCTCGATACTAAAGATGGGGAACGAAAGAGAAATCATCTCTAAGGAAGTTCCCTGGAATCTGGTGCTTCTCTCTGGTGGTTTCGCAATGTTTATTGCAGTATGCAGCAGCGCAGGCGCCGTTGATCTTATTGCCTCTCTTGTTAAAGATGGAATGTCAGGCAACTCTGTATCAGCTGTTATGGCCGCAATCGGGGCAGCACTTTCCTTCGTGGCAGATGGACTCAATGTAGGATTTGGAACATTTGGACCGACTTTCCCGACTATTGCTCAGGCTACAGGCCTTCCAATGCTTGGCATCGCTCTTTCCTTTATCGTTGGAACATCAATAACAGCATTCAGTCCATTCTCCATGGGTGGTGCTTTAGTACTCTCCTTCAATAAAGATAAAGAGTCCAGCACTAAGCAGTTTACTCAGCAAATCATAATAGCTATACTTGAAGCCGTTGTTGTTGTAATCCTTGCATTCATTGGGTTCTACAATCTGTTTGGATAAAACATACAAATTATACTTTTCTAAAAGCGGATGAAAACTCATCCGCTTTTTGATATACTTGAATAGTATAAAAGGAGTGTATGTCATGTCCAGATCTGAAAACATTGATAAAATGAATGATGCTTTAGAATCATCCTTGCTTAAGCTTCTTCAGACTCAGCCATTCGATAAAATCAGTTTAAGCCAATTGGTAAATGACGCTGGTTATTCCCGGGGCGCTTTTTATAACCATTATGAGGATATATACGATTTTATGAACGCTATGATTAGCCGAAAAATCAACAAATTCTATGAAAACAAGAGTATTTTTTCTTCTGAAAGTGATATTGAACAGATAACACAATATACACGAGCTTTTGCTGATTATATAGAACAAAACCGGGAATTCTTCAATGCTGTAGCAAAAGATGAAACATTAAAAACTCAATACTTATCACTATACAGTGCATCCGTTGAAAAAAGAAGAAAAACTATACCAAAACATAGTCTGCCTAAAGACATCCCTTCAAAATACATACCAGCTTTCCAGACATTTTGGCATGCTGGCATACTTGCAACGAACAGGGAGCTCATGCTCTCCGAATCGTTGGATAATTCAGAAAACATCATGGGAGCTTTAAAATATATTGCGAAAAAAGTATTTACAGTCTAGTTCCCAACTTTTATTATTCTTTTGTAAGTATATGTATTGTTTTCAAATGGTGTTGATAATATAAAACACAAAAAGAGCCTAGAATTATAGAAGCATTACAGACATTGACTGATTTGAAGGCAACTGATCGAGTAGGGGCTAATTACTTTTATCAAAATGAGACAGTAGTTCTTCACCACTTTCATATGAACTGATAGCAAAGGAATAATCTGTTTCTTTTTCGATGCGTGACAGCGCTATTTTAGTTTTTTCTCTTGATGCGAGCTGATCATCGCATATTACAATTCTAATTTGCATTTTCGTTATTCTCCTCGACTGGCAGCAGAATAGAGGTGTGAAAAATATTGGGTTCTTTTGTATCATACAAGGTATCTTACTGGAAAGAACTCTGTTGGTGAGCGCGTGAGAGCATACAAAGATCTGCAGGATGATTCAGCGGATCTTGAAATGTTATTTACGGTTGATATTCTTAATGAGGGCGTAGATATTCCCGGAGTCAACATGGTGCTTTTCCTGCGCCCTACAGACTCTCAGACAATATTTATCCAGCAGCTTGGGCGAGGCTTAAGAAAGTACGAAGGAAAAGAATGCGTAATCAGTGAAACTGTTTCCATTCGCAAAGAAACCGGCAGAAGAAGACATCCAGGATAATGGCATACTAAGCAAACAAAAAAAGAGGAGCGCAAAGCTCCTCTTTTACTTATTCAGCCGTTTTTATTTGCCCTGCGCGAGCAGCTCGAATCCGTATTCGACAGCAGTCTGCGCTATCGCCCCCATTGCCGCACCGAGAACTGCGGGATCCAGGGAGTTGACATACCTGAAACCGAAGAAACAGTAACCTTTGTGGTATTTTCCATAGGTGTCCAGGCAGCGCTTAACTTCCGCGCGGACTTCTTCGGGGGTGGCGTCTACCATGGCCGGACGGCCTGTGGTGTCATATCCGCCTACGAATCCTATTTTGTCGCCGTACTTTTCGATAAGACCGCAGATATCGTTGCTGATCTGTACTGAGCTCCATGCAGCCCAGCCGCAGTCTATCATATCCTCGACTATGTCTTCCGCGTGTCCGCAGCAGTGGTAGATAGGCTTGATCCCGCGTTTGATGCATTCCTGGGCAAAACGCTTGTGATGAGGCTTGATCAGTTCGCGGTATACCTGCGGGGACATGAACATAGCTCTCTGAGTAGCTACATCGTCGAAGTAAGTGATCGTATCCGGATGATAAGCGTCGATTATGTAGTCGAGAGACTCGATCTTATAATCTGTGATGGCTGTGAAAAGCGCATTGACCTCTTCCGGATCGGTCGCCATAGCTATGAGAGCGTCCTCAAAGTTCATAAGAGCGGCAAGCCTTTCGAAAACGCCGTTTCCAAAGCCGAAATCCACAGTCTCGTGCTCGCGGTCCGGAGCGCCTATCATCTTGCACTCCATCTCGTACGAAGCCTTCCAGTCGAACTTTGAAGGATCGGGAATATGGACCTTTTCGCGCCAGTCGCAGATATCATCCATTACAGTGTAATTGACATTAGGTATAGCTGCGCCGCCTCCTGTGGAGGGATACTCCCACTTGATGCCGAATCCGTCTACAGGATCTCCGAACTGGTTACCCTTTTCTATGGACGGACCGTTGATAGCGCCGAAGCCCATTACTTTATTGCCTACAAACGAATTCGGGACAAGCGATGTCGGCTTGTGCTCAAGAAAGTTGATGTAATTTGCCTTGAAATCGAACTGCATTCCTTCTGCCATGATTTGCCTCCCTGGCCTTAGTGCCTGATACCGGTTACTGCCATGTGCTTGATTTGTAGATTAAAGACAACTGTTTGATCCAGAATTATCTGTGATTTAAGTATAAAACAGGTTATAATGTCCTTGGATGACAATGTTTTAAAAAACACGCCAAATCTGTTTGTCTGTTTTGGACAATGGAGGAACACATGAAACTCAGTATGTCTATGATCTACACGCGGCTTTCCGGTTATGAGAGAGAAGCTATGCTGCAGCACGACGGGATGACTATCCAGGGAGTGCGTTTTCTTGCGGGAAGCAGGACGAGCTATTCCCCGGATTACGTGTATGTAGGAGCCGCGAGCGGGTACTTCCAGGACCCGGGATTTTCGGACGCCATGATCCTGACCAGCGGTCAGAACAGCATCATCTGCCGCGGCGCGGACAACGAAGACCTGCTCAACGATACGCTTGCGGCTTTTGAGCACTACAACAGAGCGGAGCAGCAGCTGTTCGAATGCGCGGCAAAGCACTATCCGGTAAAGGATATGATCCAGCCTATCGAAAAGCTGCTCCCCTTCCCCATGTATATATTCGCGATAGACGGAAGGCTGCTCGGAGCAGCGCATCAGAATCTCACCAGAGTAGATGAATTTACAGACGACGTTTTGAAAACAGGCACTCTGGGCGCCGCAACTCTTGGAAATGTGTTTCTGGATGACCGCGGGATGCAGAGCCACGATCTGTCTGACAAGCCCCAGATAATGAGGATACAAGGCAGGAAAACAAGCTGCATCGGAATGTATATAATGCAGGACACGGAAAGAGTCGGATTCGTGCTTTATTTCCCGCCGGAAGATAAGGCCGAGCTCTCAACAGGTGTATGCCTGGAGCCGCTGATCTGCAGCTACCTTGCTGACGCAGATGAGTTTACACAGTCCGGGTCGGAGCATCTGTCAAAACGCATGGCACTTTCCCAGCTGCTTGCCGGAGAGAGGCTTTCCGGCGCAGCCCTAAGCAGATTCCTCTGCCAGTCCGGGTTTGCGGAGGATACTCCGGGAGCAGGTTCCGCGGCATCCAGACGCTTTGTGCTCCTGCTTCTTGAGACCCTCACCATACAGAACCACACCTTCCGGACCATGATAATGTCAGAGCTCGAAGGATGCGGAGTCCCCGCAGTCTGCTGCGAGCTCGAAAACAGGATAGCCGTGCTTCTTGAAAAGGACATGGAAGAACAGGTTCAAAGAGCTCTCTCCAGAAGGATCCCGCAGGAGAACCTTAAGACAGGCGTGTCGCTTCCGTCTTCGGATATCTACGCGCTGCCGCACATGCTCGCCCAGGCAGACTTTGCGCTTGGAGCTTCCAACAGTCCCGGGATAAGACGCGCGGAAGACCTTGCGCTGCCCTACCTTATCACAGCGCTGCGCTCAAACCCGATATGCATGGAGCTGCTGCATCCGGCGCTTTCGGAGCTTGAAGCATACGATGCCGCGAACGACTCTGAAATGAAAAAGACCCTGGCGGCCTACCTTGATGCAGGCTGCAGCCAGAACGCTGCCGCGCAGGCTCTCAATGTGCATCTCAATACGCTGAAATACAGGCTGAAACGCATCCACGAGATCTGCGGGATAGACCTTTCGGATCCTCAGGAACTGTTCTATCTGCAGCTGTCGTTTATGATCTAGGCAGCGAAGGCTTCGATTCCCGCCGCTTCCACCACACAAAAAGCCCGCCATTGGTGAACTAGTAGTAATATATGGGATAATATGAAATAGCTTTAGTGTTTTGTGATTTAGTAACTGATTGCCCGTCTTGTAGCAGTATAACGTCACAAATATCCAATTATTGGCATCTAAAAATGGCCACATTTTACGCGACGTTGGCGTAATAAGGCAGGCAGCAATTAAGGATGAGCAGTAGAGCTCAGATAGCTAAAACCTAAAGCATAATAAAGACCGGTCTTTGCCAGTTGGCAGAGGCCGGTTTTTGCTTCCTTATGGTGAAACAGCTATTATGTTTCCGCGGCTTTGTAACAGTTCCTGTTTTTCCATGCTGATTGCTTTCTGTACGCACCTTACCCCTTTATGTTATACTATGTCTATACAAATCGCAGTCGATTT
>JAEEGL010415131.1_pt1 | contig 19260 bp, 18 predicted proteins | sample 9134231 | NCBI WGS metagenome assembly JAEEGL01 (sample SAMN16246548, study PRJNA631951) | gut metagenome | biome: gut microbiome; feature: rumen; material: fiber-attached | host: Bos | place: Iran: Karaj | collected 2018-10 | reverse complement strand
GTGACTCCTACAGGATTCAAACCTGTAACCTCTTGATCCGTAGTCAAGTGCTCTATTCAGTTGAGCTAAGGAGCCATTTCTGGGACTCATGGTCCCGTATTTTAAGCTTCGGCCTTCTTGACGAACTTCTTCTCCTTGATCCTGGCCTTCTTGCCGGCGAGGTTGCGGAGGTAGAAGATGCGCGCCCTGCGGACCTTACCGACCTTGTTGAGTTCGATGGACTCGATGGAAGGGAGCTCGTAAGGGAAAATCCTTTCAACTCCGATGCCGCCGGAAACCTTGCGGATGGTGAAGGTCCTGGTGAAAGGGGTGGCACCGCAAATCTGGATGACGACGCCCTTGAACTTCTGGAGCCTTTCCTTGTCACCTTCCTTGATCCTGTAGGTAACGGTGATGGTGTCACCGGCCTTGAACTCGGGGTAGGAGGCAGATTTATTCTGAGAGAATGCCTGCTCTACAATCTTGATGTAATCCATAACAGTCAATAATCTATTTCAAGCGCAACGTTACTTAACTAACAAAACCCAATAACAGTAAGAGGTTGCTTTTTGTGGACTGCAAAGGTATACATTTTTTTCTATTCGTCAAACTTTTTTCCAAGTTTTTCGAAAAGATTCTTGTCGTCACGGCTGAGGTTGGGGCGGAAACTGTCGCTTCCCTTCATGTCCTCGATGGCCCTGCGCTCTTCTCTGCTGAGTTTTTTCGGGATCCAGACCATCACCTGCACGAAGAGGTCGCCCTTGCCTGAGCCGTATCCGCTCACGGCGGGCAGGCCCTTGCCGCGCAGCTTGAGCGTGGTACCGGACTGGGTGCCGGGCTCGATCCTGAGCCTGTAGGGCCCGTCGAGGCAGGGGACCGTGATCTCGCAGCCGAGCATCGCGTCCAGGACGCTGATGACCTGGGTATAATACAAGTTCATGCCCTCGCGCTGGAGCTGCGGGTGCTTCGTCTCCTTGATGACGACGAGAAGGTCGCCGTTGGTGCCGTTGTGAGGGGCGGAATGGCCCTCGGAGCGCACTGTCAGCTGCATTCCTTCCTCCACTCCGGCCGGAATCTTGACCTTTACGGTCTCGCGCCTGCGCACGAGGCCGGTGCCGCCGCAAGTGCGGCAGGGATTGCTCACGACCTTGCCCTCGCCGTGGCACTGCGGGCAGGTGGAATAGGCGACCGTGCGCCCGAAGAGGGAATTGGTGATGTTCTGCACCTGGCCCGAGCCCTTGCAGGTCGGGCAGGTCTTGATGTCGGAGGCGTTGCGCGTGCCTTTGCCCTGACAGTCGGGGCAGGGACGGTTGCGCTCGATGGTGACCTCCTTCTCAACGCCCGAGGCAATCTCCTCGAGGGTGAGGGTGACGCTGGTGCGGATGTCGCGCCCGCGGAGGACGCGCTGCTGCGCGCTCTGGCCTCCGCCGAAGCCGAAGCCGCCGAACCCGCTGCCGAATCCGCCGAAACCTCCGAAACGTCCTCCGAAGAGGTCGTTGAGGATGTCGTTGAGATTGCCGAATCCCTGGCTCCAGTCAGGAGCGCCGCCGGCGCCGTCTGTGCCGGCGAAACCGAACTGGTCATAGCGTGCCTTCTTGTCAGGGTCGCTGAGAACGGAATAGGCTTCGGAGGCCTCCTTGAACTTCTCCTCGGCGGTCTTCTTCTCCTGGTCCGTTCCGCTGACCCAGCGGTCGGGATGCCACTTGAGGGCGGCTTTCCTGTAAGCGCCCTTGATGTCATCCGGCGAGGCGTTCCTGTCTACTCCCAGGACCTCGTAATAGTCTCTTCTCTCTGCCATGGCCTTATGCTCCCACCACTACTTTAGCGTAGCGCAATACTTTTCCGTTGAGGAGGTATCCCGTCTGCACGACGTCGATGACCATGCCCTTCTGCGATTCGTCCTGGGCGGGGAACTGAGCCGCGGCTTCGTGGAAGTCCACGTCGAATTTCTCGCCCTTAGCCTCTATGACGCTCAGACCCTTGGTCTTGAGATATCCCATCAACTTATTGTAAATCAAATTTGTACCTTCCTTTGCGGCCTCGTCTTCGGAGTTGGCCAGCATCGCGATCGCGCGCTCGAAATCGTCCAGCACGGGAAGCAGTCCCTTGATGGTGTCCGCGGAAGCGCTGCCGACCAGGTTCAACCTGTCCTCGGCGCTCCTGCGACGGAAGGTTTCGAACTCGGCCATCAGTCTGAGGTAGTCGTCCTTGGAGTCCTTGCAGCGGGCCTCGGCATCCTTGGCCCTCGCTTCCAGCTCCTCTGCCTTCTTCTGGCTCTCAGCCAGTTTCTTCTCCAGCTCGTCGATTTTCTTCGCTTCCTTCCTCAGTTCCTTCCTTGAGGGTTGGGGCTCTTCGGCGACGGTCTTTTTCTGTTCGATATCTTTTGCTTCTTCTTTGATCTTTTTCTCTTCAGTTGCCATAATCAATAGTATTTTCTGCGTTATTATTTGCACAAATAATCTGCCAGCATCCTGTATTCTGACACTTTGTCATATTTTTTACATATCTTTGCGGCGAGATTGGCGGAGGGTCCGCCGGTCAAGTGTACTTGGCACCACTATAAAAACAAGAAAATGAAACATTCCACTACTTACGTGTGGCTCGCAGTGATATTCTGCGTATGCCTCGTCTCATCCAACCTTTTCGTTCCCCGTACCTGGCAGGTCGGGAGCCTTCCGCTCCAGCTTTCCGGAGCCATCCTCATCTTTCCGATCTCATACATCGTAAATGACTGCCTGACCGAGATCTATGGATACAAGGCCGCAATGAAGGTCATACTCATGGGCTTTGTCATGAGCCTGTTCGTGAGCCTTATGGCCGGCCTCGTAACCAAGCTTCCCGCACCTCTCTACGAAGACAACCGCTCCCTTTCTGATTCGTTCAACTCGCTCTTCAGTCTGGCTCCGCGCGCGTCCGTCGCTTCGCTCCTGGCGTTCTTCGCCGGCTCGACCGTCAATGCGCGCATCATGAGCGCGATGAAGAAGAGGGCGGGGGAGAAAGGCTTCGGCTGGCGTGCCATCCTCTCCACCCTTGGCGGTGAAGGCGTCGATTCGCTGATTTTCTTCCCTATCGTGTTCGCGGGCATCATGCCCTTCATGGGAATAGTCAACCTCGTCCTCACCCAGGTGGTCTGCAAGACCCTTTATGAGCTGGTGGTGCTCCCGCTCACCACGCTTGTCGTACGTATCCTCAAGAAAAAAGAAAACGAAGTCCAATATGCATGACAACAGGAAAGAAGAAGGCCTGAAGGCTCTGGGCCACGAGACCTCATACAGCAGGGATTACAATCCCTCGCTGCTGGAAGCATTTGAGAACAAGCACCGTGAGAACGATTACTGGGTGCGTTTCAACTGCCCCGAATTCACTACCCTCTGCCCCATCACCGGGCAGCCTGACTTTGCCGAGATACGTATCTCGTATATACCTGATGCGAGGATGGTGGAGAGCAAGAGCCTTAAACTCTACCTTTTCAGCTTCCGCAATACCGGAAGCTTCCACGAGGACTGCGTGAACGTAATCATGAAGGACCTCATCAGGCTGATGGATCCGAAGTACATCGAGGTTACCGGATTCTTCGTCCCGAGGGGAGGCATATCCATTTATCCCTATGCCAATTACGGCCGCCCCGGAACCAGGTATGAGAAACTGGCTGAGCAGCGCATGGCCAGTCACGAGTGATTATCCGCCGGCTATTTCCGACAGTTCCAGCCACCGCATCTCCTTCTCGTCGAGAAGGTCCCTTACTTCGCCGAAGCGTTCAGACGCTCCGGCGATTTCGTCCATGGACGCCGTGCCGCCGGAGAGCAGGGCTTCTATGCGCTCCTTCTCGGCGTTAAGCTCTTCCATGTCCTTCTCAAGCTGCTCCAGTTCCCGCTGTTCCTTCCACGTGAGCTTCCTCTGCGTGGCTTTCTTCGGCGGCTCTGCAGCAGGGACGGCCTTTGCGGCCTTCCTCTGCGCCTCAGCCGCGCGCCTCTGCTCCGCCTCGTAGTCCTTCATGAAACTGCGGTATTCGCTGTATCCGCCGATGAAGTCCTTGACGACCCCGTCGCCGCAGAATACGAACAGGTGGTCCACGAGCCTGTCAAGGAAATGCCTGTCGTGCGAAACTATCACCAGCGTCCCCTTGAATTCCTTGAGATACTCCTCCAATATGTTGAGGGTCACGATATCCAGGTCGTTGGTCGGCTCGTCAAGGATAAGCAGGTTGGGCTGCTTCATCAGGATGGTCAGCAGGTATAACCTGCGCTTTTCGCCCCCGGATAGCCGCGAGATGCGGTTTGAAAGCATGTCGTGCGGGAATAGGAACTGCCCCAGCAGGCGGGTGTCGTTCACTGTCTCCAGCACCGTCTGCGTCTCGTCGAAGGCCATTCCCTCCTGACGGTAATAACCTATCTTCAGCGATTCGCCTCGCTCGATCTCGCCGGAAGTCGGCTGGAGCTGCCCGGTCAGAAGGCTCAGGAATGTGCTCTTTCCCACGCCGTTGCGGCCGACAATGCCGACCTTCTCATAGCGCTGGAAGTTGTATGTGAAATGCGTGAGGTAGCATTCGTCCCCGTAGTTGAAACCGACGTCCCTGCAGTTTATGATCTTGCTCCCGAGACGCGAAGCCTGTCCCACGTCCGGGCCGATGCTGATCTGTTTCGTGCTATATACCTGTTCAGCCCTGTCCTTGAGCTCGTGGAAGGCGTTTATGCGGTATTTTGCCTTGCCGGAGCGGGCGCAAGGAGTAGCGTGGATCCATTCCAGCTCGCGGCGCAGGACGTTGCGGACCTTGTCCGTCTCGGCGTTGTAATTGTCTATGCGTTCCTGACGCTTGACGAGGTAGTTCTCGTAGTCGCCCTTGTAGATGTATATCGCACCGTGGTCCATCTCCATGACCGTATTGCACACACGGTCAAGGAAATAACGGTCGTGGGTGACCATGAAGAGGGTGCAGCGTGCGTGGGACAGATAACTCTCCAGATACTCGATCGCATCGGTGTCGAGGTGGTTGGTGGGCTCGTCCATGATCAGGAACTCCGCCTCCGAGGCGAGCATCTGCGTGAGCGCCACGCGTTTGACCTCGCCTCCGGACAAGTCTCCCATCCTCTTCTCCCCGTCCAGTCCGAAGTCCGTGAGGATGCGCGTGACGCGCAGCCCGTACTCGAACAGATGGTCCTCGTCCAGGCCTTCCGTAAAGGCTGTCGAAGAGTCCATTATCTGCTTCCGTACCGTCTTCTCCGGGTCGAAGTCATACTCCTGCTCGAGGAAGGCTATCCTTATCTGTCTGAGGAACATGATGCGTCCGCCGGAGTCGGACTTGTCCTTTCCGGCGAGGATGCGCATCAGCGAGGTCTTGCCGGTGCCGTTGGGCGCGATGAGGGCGATCTTGTCGCCTTCGTTGATGTTGAAGCCGATGTTCTCGAACAGGACCTTGGGCCCGTACGACTTGGAGATGTTCTCGATCTGGAGATAGGAGGCCATTACCTGAAGAATCTGTCGACTTCCTTGATCACTTCGGGCAGGGCGAAGACCGCCACCCTGTCGTAGGCTTCGATGACCGTGTCGCCGACGGCGATGAACGCTTCGCTGCCGCGTATGACTCCGCCGACGATGGCGTTGCGCGGGAATCCCATGTCCTTGAGGGGGGCGCGGGTGATGGCGCTGCCCGGAGCTACCGTATATTCAAGTACTTCGGCCTTGGTGCCGCTCATGTACTTGACGGTGCGGGCCTTGCCGCTGAGGGTGAACTTCAGCATCCTGGCCGCCGTGAGGAGCTTCTTGTTGATGACTGTGTCGACGCCGAGCTCCTCGGCGAGCCGCAGGTACTCGACGTTCTCCACCTGGGCAACGACGCGCTCCACTCCGAATTTCTTGGCCGCGACGCAGGCGAGGACATTGGTCTCGTCGCTGCCGCAGACGGCCACGAAGGCGTCGTAGGACTTGATGTCCTCGTCCGCGAGGAGGTCTGAGTTGCGCCCGTCTCCGTGCACTACGGATACGTTCTGTGGGAGTATCTCGATGAGCTCCATGCAGCGGTTCTTGTCGTTCTCGATGATCTTGACCTCGCTGACCTGGCGCGCGATGTTCTTCGCCAGCTGCTCGGCCACCTCGCTGCCTCCCAGGACCATTATCCTGTCCACTTCTATGTTGCTCTTGCCGAAGTACTTGAGCAACAAGGGCATGCCCTCGCGCTTGGCGATGGTGAAGACGAGGTCGTGGTAACGGAAATGCGTGTCCACTTTCGGAATGATGGTGTCGTCGTCGCGGGCGATGGCGATGATGCGGAACTGCATGCCGTCCGCCGAGGTCTGCGCCACGAAGTCGCCGAGCTGCATGTCCAGCATCGGGGAATTCTCCTCGATCTTGAACACCGCCATCTGGAGCTTTCCGTGGGCGAAATCCATCGAGTCGGTCGATGCCGAATGCTTGAGCTGGTCGATGATCTCCTCAGCCGCAATCTTCTCGGGAAAGAACATGAGATCCATGCCCATCTCCTTGAACATCAGCTTGTTCTCAGGGGAAAGATACTCCTCGTCCTCGAGCCTGGCGGTGACTTTCTTGGCGCCGATCTTCTTCGCGAGAAGCGCGCTGACGATGTTGACCTCCTGCGAGACGAAGGGGTTGACCGCGATGAAGAGGTCGCATCCTGGCACGCCGGCATTCCTCATCACCTTGATGGAGGAAGGAGTGCCCTGAACCGCCACGACGTCTGCCATGGAGGTCAGGTTGGAAAGCCTTTTAGGATCGTTGTCGATAACTGCGATCTCGTTAGCCTCGCGGCTGAGCATCTTGGCCAGGTGCGATCCCACCTGCCCGGCTCCTTCAATGACAATCTTCATATCCTTGATTCAATGTAATCGAACACTTTGTCCCCCTTCAACAGGGATGCCAGAACGATGCTGCCGCGGTAGAGGCCGGCGATGTGCACGGACGGATGCGCCTCGCGCCACTGCGCGAGCGCCCCTGCGTCCGTGCCCCTGCGGAGCCGGCCCGCCTCGCGGTGCGCCTCCCACACGGCCTTGAACTCCTTAAGCCTTCCGGTAAGCAGATATACGGCCGCCGAACAGCCGTCCAGGCATTTGCGCCAGAGAATGGTCCTGCGCGCATGTGCCAGGGCTTTCCGCGGTGCTTCTCCCGCCGCAACGTAAGTGCGGGCGAGATTGTTGTCCAGCATCAAGAGGTTGTTGCGGTAGTTGAGCTTCAGCTTCCGGGGGGATGACTTGGGCAGCGTACCGCCGCCTACGTGGTATACCACGGAGGACGGCACGCAGCAGACGCTCCATCCTTCAAGGTGGAGGCGCCAGCAGTAGTCGATCTCCTCCATGTGGGCGAAGAAGCGGTCGTCCAGGCCATCCAGGCCTCGCCAGAGGGCGCTCCGCGTCATCAGACACGCGCCTGTGGCCCAGAACACTTCGGCCGGGGTGTCGTACTGTCCGCGGTCCTCTTCGGTGCGCGAGAGTATCCTCCCGCGGCAAAAGGGATAGCCCCAGCGGTCCAGGCGTCCTCCGGCGGCGCCGGCGTACTCGAAACGTCCCCGGTCCTGCCAGGACCGGAGTTTCGGTCCGCACGCGCCGCATTCCGGATGCGTGTCCATCCACTCCGTGAGCGGCTCCAGCCATCCCGGCGTGACCTCTATGTCGGAGTTGATCAGCACGAAATACTCTGCTTCCACCTGTGCCAGGGCGCGGTTATAGCCGCCCGTAAAGCCGTAATTGCTGTCCAGAACTATCCTTCGGACCTCCGGGAAGCGCTCATCCATCATCTCCATGGATCCGTCCGTCGAGGCGCTGTCGGCAACGATGACGGACGCGTCGGAGTTCCGGACGCTGTCCAGCAGGCCCGGAAGGAAGCGCTCGAGGTATCCCTTGGTGTTCCAGTTCAGTATGACTACGGCCGTCTTCATCTATTGTTCTTCGTGACGGTGGCAGCAGCCTTCACCATGGCCTTCGCCGTGACAGCATCCTTCACCGTCGCCGTGATGCCCGTGGCCTTCACCGTGACAGCATCCTTCACCGTCCCCGTGATGGCCGTGACAGCCTCCGTGGCATTGGCAGCCCTCCTCGGGAGGGAGAAATTCACCGTGCAGGCCTTCGGTGAGCTCCTTCTCGGTGGCGTCGCGAACGGAGAGTATCTTTCCGCTGAAAACCAGCGTCTTACCGGCCATCGGGGCGTTGAAGTCCATAGTGACCTTGTCCTCCTTGATCTCGACGACCATGCCGTGGCAGACCTCTCCGGCTGAGTTTAGCATCGGGATGTACTTCCCGACCTCCATCAGGTCCTCGCGGAGTTTCCCCTTGAACTCGAACGAACTCTTGGGGATGTCGAACACCTTCTTCAGGTCATATTCGCCGTAGGCGTCCTCCGGGGCTATGGTGCAGGAGAATGCGTCACCTTCCTCCTTGCCTTCAAGTTCGGCCTCGAGCCTGGGAATGATCATGTTCGTTCCCTGGATGTAGTCCAGGGGCTTTTCTTCAGTGGCCCTGTCGACCACTTCGCCTTCCACTTCCACTTCGTAGCTTATCGCCACGACTTTCATCGCTTCTATCTTCATATTCTATTCTCCTGAAAAATCTACGTTTTCGAACGCTAAGGTAGGAATAAGTTTCGACTTGCAAAGCCTCGAGTCGTCTCCGGCAGCCAGGAAGTGGTTCCAGAGGTCCACGAGATTGCCGGTCATCAGCATTTCCCGGACAGGATGCGTTATCTTCCCGTCCTTGAAGGCGAAGCCTTCGACGCCGAATGAATAGTCGCCCGTGGCGGGATTGGAGTTGCCTCCGTTGAATCCCGTTACGAGTATGCCTTCGCCGCAGCGTCCGAGGATCGCGGCGAGGTCCAGCCCGGCCTCCGGCCATGGCATGACCTTGGGCCGCGTGGCATCCTCTATCGTGGGCTCCATCTGCATCTTTCCGGACATGTAAGTATTTATGAAATACTCCGTTACTACTCCGTTGGAGATGATGTCGTGCTCCGTTGTGGCCACGCCTTCCGAGTCGAAGAGACGTGAGCCGCTCTCTCCTTCCTTTCGGCAGAGATCCCTGATGCTCAGGCCTTCATGGAAGACCTTTTCGCCGAGTTTACCGCAGAGGAAACTGTTGTTCTGCTGGACGGCGTAAGCGCCGAGGGCGTTCAGCAGGGGAGTGACCACCTTTGCGGCGCACTCGCTGTCGATGACGCAGCGGTACTTGCCGCTATGCAGGCCCTTCGGCCCGATCTTTGCGACCGCCCGCCCGAGGGCCGTGGCGCAGATGCCTTCGGGGCGGAGCCCGTCAAGGCGGGGGCTGCTGTTCCACCAGTAGCCGGAATACCTGGCTCCTGAAGCGTCCTGTACCGTCATTTCGACTCCGTATTCGAAGGAACTTTCGGTGTGGCGGCAGCACAGCCCCTGCGTGTCAAGCACAAGGGTATCGGCCACGCTGTCCGAGTATTCGGCCTCTTCCGAGACAAGGGTCCAGCCGGCTGCCGGTGCGGCCGACTTGAATATGGACGCCCCGAGGGCCATCTCCATCCGCTTTGCGGAGTCCATTTCAAGGCAGGCCTCGTCGTATAGGCCGAGCTCGCGGCCCCCGCAGGCATCCTTCGCGGTGCGCGAAGGGGCCGGCAGGTCCCGCAGGCGGTCCTCCGCCAGGAGCCTCGCCGTGGCTATCGCCTTGTCTATGAAATCATCCAATGCGCTCTCTTCCAGACGGTTGATGGAGAAGCTCCCATATCTTCCGTCCACGAAAAGGGCTATGCTGATGGAGCGGTCCAGACAGTGGCTTACCTTGTCCACCTCCCCGTTGAGGGTGCCGATGAGGTCCATGCAGCTCTTGTATAAGGTCACGCGGGCCTTCTGCGCGCCTTTCGCGCGCGCCATTTCAAGGCATCGTGCCGCGAGGGCCGTTTCCTGTGCAGTCAGTCTGTAGTCCATCATTCTCCTCCTACCGTTAAGTTGCTGACCAGTACCGTGGGCATGCCGCAGGATACGGGACAGCTCTGTTCCTTGCCGCAGGTCCAGGTGCCGTCGTCTATCTTGAGGTCTCCGGCTACGGCACGTATGTCGGCCAGGGCCTGGGGACCGTTCCCTATGATGTTCACGTCCTTGACAGGCATCGTCAGGCGGCCGTCCTCGATGAGGAATCCGCTCTTGACATAGAAGGTGAAGTCGCCTTCGCCTATCTTGACCTGCCCGTTGGCGAACTGGTCCACGAAGATGCCTTTCTTCACCGATGAGATGATCTCCTCCGCAGTCCCATCTCCGCTCTCCATGTATGTGGCACGCATGCGCGGGATGGGGTAGTAGCGGAAGGATTCGCGGCGTCCGTTGCCCGTAGGGGCGACACCGTAATACTTCGCGCTTATACGGTCATGGAGGTATGATGTGAGGATGCCGTCCTCGACCATCACGGTGTATTGGCTGGGTACGCCCTCGTCATCGAAATTGACGGCTCCGCGGTTCCCGCGGATCGTGCCGTCGTCCACGATGGTGATGCCTTTGCCGCAGATGCGTTCGCCCATCCTTCCGGAGAATACCGACTGGCCCTTGCGGTTGAAGTCGGCTTCGAAGGCGTGACCCATGGCTTCGTGGAGCAGGATGCCGGATGCTCCGGCACCCATGACGACGCTCATGCGCCCGCCCTTTGGCCGGCGGGCGGCGAAGCGCTCGTCCATGCCCTTTACAGCCTGGGCGGCGAGCTCCTCGAGAAGGGCGTCGCTGAGCATTTCCGCGCCCATGCGGAAGCTCCTCGACACGGAATTGCTTTCGACGGCCCCGTCCTGGCTGAAGACGACGGAGGCGACGAGGCTGCCCATCGGCCTTGTGTCGTATTTCATCTCCTCGAAGGAGTTGTACATCAGGATGTCGCTGACCTGTGAGGAGAGCATGGCGATTACCTTGACGACCCGTGTGTCCCTGGCCCTTATGAGGCTCTCAAGCTTCTGGAGCATGGGGAGTTGGGTAGCAACGTCGGCAGTGCGCCAGTCCGCTGCCATGGGGTAGCGGTCGGCGGCGGGGTTGGGCCGCCCGAAGTGGCGGTGGTCGCTGGTCCGGCGGTCCCCGCCGGCAGCGTAGCCCACCGTGATGGCGGCCGCGGCCCGCGCCGCCGACCGCATGGACGGCATGTCCGTACTCTCCGAGTACGCGTAGCCGGTCTTCTCGCCGCACAATACGCGTATGCCGACTCCGTAGTCTATGTGGAATCCTCCCGAGGACACCTCACCGTCCCTCAGCAGGATGTCGCGGTAGGAAGTGTTCTCGAAGAACAGGTCACAGTAGTCCCCGCCGCCCCTCAGGCCTTCGGCCGTGAGGGCGGACAGGTCACTCTCAGTGACCCGGAAAGTGTCAAGGTAGTATTGTCTGTCGTATATCATTGTTCTTTTTCGATGGACGGGGAATGGGCGATGGACCAGGTCAGGTCGTATTTCTCGCTGTCCCTGATGTGCGTCATGGGCCCGCTCCCTTCGGCGATGACCGTGAACGGCGCCTTGGAGTTGTCCGCGAGTATCCATCGGTCGCATTCAGGGATATACTCGTCGAAGAAGTATTTGAGTCCCATGTAGTAACGGCGCCGTATGATCGGCTCCGGAGTGTTGTGCCCGCCTGCCGCGACCCTCTCCCGCACCCTGGCTATCGCCATTTCCGGGGAGTTGAGCCACAGGTAGATGAGCGTGACGGTATAGCCGATGGCCTTGGCCTCGCGCACCATGCGCAGCAGGGAGCGCGTCGCCAGGGTGCTCTCGATGCAGAAATCCTCCTTGCGTCCGAAGAGATAGTTGATGCGCATCAGCATGTAGCGGCCGGCGCGCACTGACGCGGAGTCGGGGTCGAAGGGTGCAAGGCTCTTCGCGAATTCGTCGGAGTTCACGTACTGGGAGCATTCGAGCATTTCCGGAAGGACGGAGTATGAGGCCGTGGTCTTGCCGGAGCCGTTGCAGCCGGATATGATGAACAGCCTAGGCATCCTTGTCTATGTCGTAGCCGAAGAGGGCGAAGTCCCCGAGGCAGGGGTCGTCCGGGAATATCTCCCGGAAGGAGTCGGTGATCTGCATGGCGGTCTTCAGGTCACGCTGCCTGCGCTTCGTCAGGCCGCATGCGACGGCGCAGTTGTACACATGAACGTCAAGAGGAATGATAAGGTCCGTCTTCGGTATTTTTTTCCAGAGGCCCAGGTCGACCTTGCCGTCGTCGCGTACCATCCAGCGGCGCATCATGTTGATCTTCTTGTTCGGAGCCTTGGGGTCGGACTTCTGGCGGAAGATGGTGGTGCGGAACTCATCCTGGGTGAGCGGCTCCAGTGACGGATGCCAGAAGTACCACTCCTTCAGGCGTTTGCATATACGGGCTACGTCGCTCCACCTGGTGGTGCGGTGTATGCTCGTCTCGTCGTCGCGCCAGTCTCCGGCCTGGACGTAGTCGAACGGACGCCACTCCATCTCGTCCATCAGGCGGGTGCAGTCGCGGATGATCATCGCCCTGCGCCCCCAGGCGAAATGGGCCGCGAAGACCGCGGCTATCTCTACGTCCTGGAGTACGGCCCGGCCCTCCGCCATGTCCTCCGCGAATTTCCGCGGGAACATGACGGGGTCTTCCCGGAAGTACTCCGGGTCATTGTATTTCTCAGCCCATTCGATGAGCTGGTTCCGGGTCGATTCTTTCATTGTACCTTATTTTACCGGTATGTTCACGAGGACAGCCTTGAGGAAGTCCCAGGCCTTCTGTACGGAAGGGATGTTGGCGCGCTCGTCGGGGGAGTGGGGGCTCAGCAGGGTGGGGCCGCAGGAGACCATGTCCCAGTCGGGGTAGATGCCTCCGAGGATGCCGCACTCCAGACCGGCGTGGATGGCCATGACCAGGGGCTCCTTGCCGTAGAGGTCCTTGTAGACCTTCTTCATGGTGTGGAGGATGGGGGAGGCGTTGTTCGGGGCCCAGCCGGAGTAGCCGCCTTCGAACTTCACGTCGCATCCTGCGAGTTCGAAGACTGCGGCGAGCTTGGTGGCGAGGAAATCCTTGCCTGAATCGACGGAACTGCGCATCAAGGTGATGACGGAGAACTCTCCCTTCTCGATCCTTACCATGGCGAGGTTGTTGGAGGTCTCGACGAGGCCCGGCATCTGGTCGCTCATGCGGTCGACGCCGTCGGGACAGGCGAGGACCGCGCGCACGAAGCGCAGCGCGTCGGCCTCGGGGACGTACTTGCAGTCGTCGCCGTGGTCACAGCATTCACCTTCCTTGCACTCGTAGGGCTTGAAGACGAACTCCATGCCGGGGTCGGTGACTGCGTGCTCTTTCTTCACGTCGGCAGCCACCTTGTCGATGACGGCCTGCGCCTTGGCGATGCCGTCCTCGGGGACATAGAGCGTGGCGAAGGCCTCGCGGGGGATGGCGTTGCGCAGGGTGCCGCCCTCGAGGTCGACAAGCTTCACGCCGCAGTCGCGCAGGAGAGGCAGCAGGACGCGGGCAGCGACCTTGTTGGCGTTGGCGCGGCAGAGGACGATGTCCATTCCGGAATGGCCGCCCTGGCAGCCCTTGACGGCGAATTCGTAGCAGGCATAGCCCTTTTCGGGCCAGGGCTGGGGCTCGTACTTGGCGGAGACGACGGCGTCAAGGCCGCCGGCGCAGCCGACGTAGAGTTCGCCCTCGGTCTCGGAGTCGAGGTTGATGAGGATGTCACCCTTGAGGATGCCGGGCTCAAGGGCGCGGGCGCCCGTCATGCCGGTCTCCTCGTCGTAGGTGACGAGCACCTCGACCGGACCGTGCTTCACGGAAGGGTCCTCGAGCACGGAGAGGGCCATGGCCACGCCGAGGCCGTTGTCGGCGCCGAGCGTGGTGCCCCTGGCCCTCAGCCATTCGCCGTCGACCCAGGTCTCTATCGGGTCCTTGACGAAATCGTGGACGGTATCGTTGTTCTTCTGGGGGACCATGTCCATGTGACCCTGCAGGATGACTCCCTTGCGGTCTTCCAGTCCCGGAGTGGCCGGGACGCGGATGATGACGTTGCCGGTCTTGTCGGCGAATGTTTCGAATCCCTTGGATTTGCCCCAGTCAAGCAGGTACTGCCTGATCATTTCCTCATGCTTCGACGGACGGGGGATGCGTGTGATACCATAGAAGTTGTTCCACACGACTTTAGGTTCCAAATCTTTGATTGTCATTTCTTTAGTAATTATGTGGGTTATTTGTAATCATACAGGTTCTTCCATCTTTTGTGGCTCCAGAGGTAGTTCCAGGGCTGGGCTTCGAGATCCTTCTGGAGCAGGGCGCAGTAGCGTTCCAGTATCTCGCCTGATGTCGTCTGTGAAGCGTCGCGGGTTATGGTCGTGAACTTCATCCGGTAGTGTCCACGCGAGACGCTCCCGAAACTGACATAGACGGCTGCAAGGCCCAACTTGCAGGCTATGGAGGCAGATCCGGTCATGACCAGCGTCCTTTGGTGCATGAAATCCGGCACTTCATATCCCTGGACGTTCCGGTAGGGGTACTGGTCGATGGGAAAGAGGAATGCATGCTTGTCCTTGCGGTGCTCCAGCATGAAGCGGAGCACGCTCCGGGACTCTATGTAACACTCGTCCACGCCCATAGGCCAGGAGCGGTTCCGGGCCATGACCCTGTCCCATACATCGCTGCTGAGCCTCTTGTATACGATGGCCGAGTCGTTCTCGCAGTATGGGAAAGCGCCCTGAGGCGCATACTGGAACCATCCTCCGAGGAGTTCCCAGTTGCCGCAGTGCGAGGTCAGGTACATCACGCCCTTAGTCCCTTCCAGTTCCTTGCAGTGTTCCTCCAGGCCTTCGAAGCAGCATAGGCGCCGGCGGCGCAGGCGTTCCTTCGAGCGCGTGCCGCCGAACCACACGGCCTCGGCAATTATCTCCCCGAGATGCCTGTAGAAGCCTTTCAGTATCTGCCTGCGCTCCTCCGGACTCCTGTCCGGGAAGGAGTGCAGGAGGTTGGTCTCCACGACTTTCCTCCTGTAGTGCAGTACGCTGCGCATAAACCACGCCAGGCAGCCGCACAGCGCGTAATGGACATTCAGGGGCAAGAGCGCCAGCAGCCTCACGGTTCCTATGATGACGTATGCGCAAAATTTCTTCATCCCTGTCACGTCCATTTTGACAAATATACCAAAAATAATTATCTTTGTGTACTTGCACACAAGGATAATATCACTTAAAACTATCTTATATGTTCAAAGGACAACCTAAAGGACTTTATGCCCTGGCCTTAGCCAATACCGGCGAACGCTTCGGGTATTACACCATGCTGGCCATCTTCCTCCTGTTCCTGCAGGCGAAGTTCGGCTTCACCGCCGCTGCGGCGGGTCAGTTCTATGCCATTTTCCTTGCAGCCGTCTACTTCATGCCGGTCCTCGGCGGATGGCTCGCTGACAAGATCGGCTTCGGCAAGTGCGTCGTCACCGGCGTCTCGGTGATGTTCCTCGGGTACTTGCTGCTGGCCATTCCGACGGACGCCTTCGCGGGGCGCGGCTTCGCCCTCGCCCTCATGATCGGCGCCCTGCTGCTCATAGCCGTCGGTACCGGTCTGTTCAAGGGCAACCTCCAGGTGATGACCGGCAACCTCTATGACGATCCCAGGTACAGCGCCAAGCGCGACTCCGGCTTCAGCCTCTTCTACATGGCCATCAACATCGGCGCCATGTTCGCCCCCACTGCGGCTACTGCCTTGACCAACAGCCATCTGGCCAAGTCCGGCCTGATCTACAAGGCCGACATCCCCGCACTCGCGCACCAGTGTATCAACGGCACCCTTCAGGATCCTTCTCTCCTGCAGGAACTCCAGGCCGCGATGCCTGGTTCCGACGTTGCTGCCATGAATCTGACTGACTTCAGCCATTATTACATCAACCATCTGGCTACGGCTTACAACCTCGGTTTCGCCGTCGCGTGCGTGTCGCTCATCTTCTCGATGGCGATTTACTTCGGTTTCCGTTCCTGGTTCAAGCATACAGACGTCAACGCCAAGCAGGCTGCCGCCGCAAATGAAAATCTCGTCGAACTCACTCCCAAGCAGACCAAGGACCGCATCGTGGCCCTTATCTTCGTCTTCGCCGTGGTCATTTTCTTCTGGATGGCTTTCCACCAGAACGGCCTGTCACTGACTTACTTCGCCCGTGACTATACCCAGACTTCGGTATCCGGTCCGCTCCGTATCGGCTTCAATATATGGCCTCTGTTCCTGATTGCAGTGTCGGTTTATACCCTGTTCGGCATCTTCCAGTCCGATGCCTTCAGGTCCAAGGTTCTCTGTGCCGCCGCCACCCTTGCCCTGTGGGGAGGCGCTTATTGGATCTATTCCGGCATGGCTCCTACGCTCCATATCCTGCCCCAGCAGTTCCAGCAGTTCAATCCTTTCTTCGTGGTCGCCCTGACTCCGGTCTCCATGGCCCTGTTCGGGTCGCTTGCCAAGAAGGGCAAGGAGCCTTCCGCTCCCAAGAAGATCGGTCTGGGAATGTTCGTAGCTGCACTCGGTTATCTGATCATGCTCGCCGCCTCCAAGGGACAGCCGGCGCCTTCGGCGCTTACGTCCGTCGGCGGCGTCTCGCCTGATCCGGTAGTTCCTACCTACCTCATCAGCACATATCTTGTCCTGACCTTCGCCGAGCTGCTGCTCAGCCCGATGGGTATCTCTTTCGTATCCAAGGTTGCTCCTCCTAAGTACAAGGGCCTCATGATGGGCTGCTGGTTCGCCGCCACCGCCATCGGCAACTACCTTGCCTCGGTGCCGTCGAGCCTCTGGGCCCACGTCCCGCTCTGGGTCAACTGGGTGGTCCTCATGTCACTCTGCGTCATCTCTGGCCTCGTGATGTTCTCCTTCCTCAAGAAGCTTGAGGCAGCCACGGCCTAGCCTTCTGACATACCCTTAAATGGTGAAGGTCTGCTGATACCCGGCAGACCTTCACCATTTAAAATGCCCCTGACGCATCCCCATCGCGTATTTAACGATGAAGGTCTGCAGCATTCTTGCAGACCTTCACCATTTTTGAGCTAGTATGACAGTGCCTCAATAGTGTATTTGCTCCAAGGAGTTTGTCCCTCATATTGCCGTTTTGCTCCTTTACGGACAAATATCTTCTCGATGGGGCATTGGGCAAATATGTTCCAGTTGCCGGTAGGAGGCACTATCGCGAGCGATGTTACCTGGCTCAGTTTGCTGCAGCTAAAGAAGGCATTGTCACCTATAGACGTAACGCTCTCAGGAATAGTGATGCTGGTCAGACCCGTCATATAGGAAAAAGCTTGCTCGCCTATGTTTACGATGCCATTGGGAATGGTGCTTGTAGAGCATCCGAACAGGAGGGTCTTCGTCGTTTTCTCGATGATTGCATTGCAGTTGTTTCTGGAGTCGAAGACGGTGTTATCAGCATCCACGGTGATAGAAGCCAGGCTTGCGCAGTTCGAGAACGCTGCAGTACCAATTTGGGTCACGGATTTTGGTATGCTGATGGATCTGAGCCCGGAGTTGAAGAATGCGCGCTGGCCGATGGTCGTTACACTCTCGGGAATGGTAATGGACTCGAGGTTGGAGCACCTTGCAAAGGCAAAGTCTCCAATGGTCGTCACCGTACTGGGAACAGTGACGGATGTGAGCTCCCTGCAGCCGGCGAAAGCGTTGTTCCCTATGGTGGTCAAATCTCCACTGAACGTGATGGAACCCTGTCCGCTGTTGGCATCGTAATCGCTTGAGAGGATGGGTGCATCGAGTCCGGACTCGTTGTTTGGCCATACGGATCCGCCGGTACTGGTATAGTTGATTACGCTGACTCTTTGATATACTATGTTCTTGTCGAAGTCCACACCAGTATTCGGAACGGACCTCTTGAATGTAGTGGAGCGGTTGATGCTCCTGGAACCGATTTCGCCGTCTGTTGTATAGAATGTGGCAGTGAAACCGGAGTCAAATGTCCCGGGCAGCAACGTTATATAATACATCTCCCCGACTTCGAGGGTCTCTCTTTCTGGAGCGGTCAGAGTGATCTCCGTCTGCCCATTGACGACGACAGGCGGTGTCGGTCTGTCGTCCTGGCCCATTGAAACATTGAACGTACCGGCAACATACTCATTGCCGTTTCCTTTGAAAACGACTTTCTTGATACCTGACTTCGTAACGGAGAAACGGAACCAGGAGCAGGTATTGTAGAAAAACAGGTCGAGACCCAATGACTTTGCGATGGAAATGTTGGTCCTGTTCGCAAATGAACCTGCCTTCGCTGTCTGCTCTGCGGACAGGTTTACCTGCAAGGACTGACCATCAAAGCTACTCGACGCCTCATAAGGATAGACTGCCCAGAAATAGTTGGGATTACCTTGTCCATCCTGTCCGGTGAAAGCCGTCAGCTGGCCGGTAAAATGTGCGTATGAGAACTCGTCTTCATCATCGCTCGCTATAAAATGGTTTCCTTCGGACAAACCATAATAAATGCATATGTCGTCCCCCCTGTTCCACCAGATGGAGGTTCCGTCAGGTTGTATGGCAGACTTGGTCTCAACATCTCCGAATCCGCCGGTAAACACCAGTTGTTGTCCTTCATAATAATCGCCCTTTGGACTCTCTGCCTCGTGTATGGAGCAGGACATCATCGCCATAAGGCATAAGCATATGGATAATGATAGTTTTTTCATCTTAATTTTTTTATCATTATCATAATTAATCATTATCATAATTATCGCCGTTGGAACCTAAACCTTCATTCTGAAGGATAGCATTGTCCCAATACACTGCGACAGTCTCGGTCCTGGGGGCTTCGTAGGCTTCCAGCCCTGTAAAATCAGAATTCATATAATATCATGCTAAAACATACAAATATATTAATTGTCCGTCACTTGTGCAACGGCAAAAAAAGAAAACCGACCCCAGGGGGCCGGTTTTCATAAGTTTATGTCGGTAAAGTGATTACTCGGCAGCGACGACTTCGAACTTGAGGTCGGCGAAAACGCCCTTGTAGCACTTGACCCTGGCGTCGTAAACACCGACTTCCTTGACATCCTCGGAGACGATCTCGACATTCTTCTTGTCCACCTCGAAACCGGCGGCGACGAGAGCCTCTGCGATCTGGGCGTTGGTGACGGAGCCGTAGATCCTGCCCTGCTCGTTGAGCTTGGCGGGGACCTTTACGAGGGAAGAGGCGATCTTCTCTGCATAGGCCTGGGCCTCGGCGATGTTCTTGGCTTCCTTGTGCGCGCGCTGGCGGATGGTCTCCTCGTGCTGCTTGATGGCGGAGGGAGTGCCGATGCAGGCGAATCCCTGGGGAACGAGGTAATTGAGAGCGTAACCAGTCTTAACTTCTACGATTTCACCGGCCTCGCCGAGAT
>JAEEGL012325355.1_pt1 | contig 19261 bp, 12 predicted proteins | sample 9134231 | NCBI WGS metagenome assembly JAEEGL01 (sample SAMN16246548, study PRJNA631951) | gut metagenome | biome: gut microbiome; feature: rumen; material: fiber-attached | host: Bos | place: Iran: Karaj | collected 2018-10 | reverse complement strand
GTTTGCATTATCTTTAGATAAGATAAGCTTCACCTCGGAAAAAGAAATGAATGAATTCATTTCGTTCTTCTCTCGGTTTGCATTATCTTTGCAAAAAGAAAACGATATTATATATAAGGTGATAATCTGAATGAAGAAATATCTATTAGATTTGGAAGTGGTGTCGGTTGAGCATGTCTCTGACCGCTACACCCTGTTGCGGCTAACCAGCCCGCAACCCCTTCCGGAGATGCGCCCGGGGCAGTTTGCTGAGTTGCGTGTGGATGGATCGCCTTCCACTTTTCTGCGTCGTCCTATCTCGATCAACTATGTAGACCGTCACAACAATGAGCTCTGGCTGCTGGTGGCAGCTGTGGGTGACGGCACACGCAGGCTGTCCATGTTGCGGCAGGGTGATTTGCTCAATTGCCTTCTACCCTTGGGTCACGGGTTCACCATGCCGGCATCTCCCGAACAGGTGCTTCTCATTGGCGGTGGTGTGGGTGTGGCCCCGCTGCTCTATTATGGGGCATGTCTGAAAGATGCAGGCAGCACGCCCACTTTCCTGCTTGGGGCGCGGAGCAGCGCCGACCTGCTCATGTTGTCTGAGTTTGGCAAGGTGGGCCGTGTGGTGGTCACCACCGAAGACGGCAGTCAAGGAGAGAAAGGATTCGTCACCGGGCACAGCATTCTGCAGCAAGAACGTTTCGACCGTATTGCATCGTGTGGTCCCCTGCCCATGATGAAGGCGGTGGCCGCTTATGCCAAGTCGCACGATGTGCCTTGTGAGGTGTCGCTCGAAAACAAGATGGCGTGTGGCCTTGGAGCCTGTCTCTGTTGTGTGGAACCCACCAAAGACGAGGGCAATGTGTGTGTTTGTACCCAAGGACCGGTGTTAAATATTAATCAATTGTTATGGCCAATCTAAATGTAAAAATAAATCAATTAAAGCTCAAGAATCCGGTGATGACTGCATCGGGTACTTTTGGCTATGGACTTGAGTTTGCTGACTTGGTGCCGTTACATGAACTTGGGGGTATCATAGTGAAGGGTACTACGCTTCACCCCCGTGAGGGAAATCCTTATCCGCGTATGGCTGAGACGGCCTCGGGCATGCTCAATTGTGTGGGGCTGCAGAATAAAGGTGTCGATTATTTTTGCTCGCACATTTATCCAGAGGTGTGTGATCTCGGCACAGAGGTGCTGGTCAATGTGAGTGGCTCCACAGTCGACGACTATGCCGAGTGTGCGGCGCGTATCGATGCTCTCGACGGTATACATGCCATTGAACTCAATATCTCCTGCCCCAACGTCAAGCAGGGTGGAATGGCCTTCGGTGTCACTGTAGAGGGTGCCTCCAGTGTGGTGAAGGCGGTGAGGGCGCGCTATCACAAGACGCTTATTGTTAAACTGTCGCCCAACGTGACAAGTGTGGCCGACATCGCCCGTGCTTGCGAGGCTGAGGGTGCCGACAGTGTGTCGCTCATCAATACCCTCATGGGTATGGCCATCGACATAGAGCACCGCAAACCGATGCTCAGCATTGGTACAGGAGGCCTCAGCGGTCCTGCTGTGAAGCCTGTAGCCCTGCGTATGGTGTGGCAGGTGGCTAAGGCCGTCAGCATACCGGTGGTGGGCCTGGGCGGCATTTGCAACGCAACCGATGCCATTGAGTTTCTCATGGCCGGCGCGACAGCTGTTGAGGTGGGCACCGCCAATTTCCTTGACCCTGCTGTAACTATAAAGATTCGTGACGGTATTAACACATGGCTTGATGCACATGGTTGTCAAAGCGTCACCGAGATAATCGGCTGTTTGTAGGGAGACTTGTTTCCTGTCCCTATCAAGGGGACATTTCTCTAAATAGGTGAAAGATAAAGATTTGCATACATAATTTGAGGGTGACCACACGGTCACCCTCAACCAACACAAAAACTAAACTAGACTTAACTAAACTAATCCAGGATTTTCACAAACCCCTCATAATCGATGCAAATATAAAGTTTTTTCTTATTCTCTGCAAGAAAAACGGACATTATTTTCGAATAATGTCTAAAAATCTTATAATTTGATAGTTTTTTGCAGCAAAAAGTGGTCTAATACAACAATTGCCGCCATGGCTTCTACAACCGGCACTGCCCTGGGCAGCACGCAGGGGTCGTGTCTTCCTCTTGCCTTCATGATGGCAGGGTGCCCTTCTGTGTCAACGGTCATCTGCTCACGCAGAAGGGTGGCAATAGGTTTGAAAGCCACCCTGAACACAATGTCATTGCCGTTGCTCAGGCCACCTTGCACACCACCGCTGTGATTTGTCTGGGTAGTGATGTGTCCGTCTTCATTGATGAATCTGTCGTTTTGCTCACTGCCCCGCCAACTTGTTCCTGCAAATCCCTCGCCGTACTCGAATCCTTTGGCAGCGTTGATGCTCAGCATTGCTTGGCCCAGATCGGCATGCAGTTTGCTGAATTCTGGTTCCCCGAGACCGATGGGGCAGCCTCGTATGACGCCTGTAATCACGCCGCCTATGGTGTCACCTTCGGCTTTCACCGCGCGTATGAGTGCCGCCATCTTCTCTGCCTTTAGTGGGTCAGGACAGCGCACGGCATTGCGCTCGGTTTCTGCCAGGTCGTAGTCCATATAGGTGCCGTCAAGGGCTATGTCGCCCACTTGTGAGGTGTAGGCACACACACTGATGCCCACTTCGCGCAGAGCGAGTTTGGCAAAGGCGCCTCCCACGCACCGGCTGATGGTGATACGTGCAGAACTGCGGCCTCCGCCACGATGGTCGCGTATGCCATACTTTTGTTGATAGGTGAAATCGGCGTGTGAGGGACGGTACAGATTTCTCAGTTCATCGTAGTCTTGAGAGTGTTGGTTGGTGTTGCGCACAATGAAACCGATGGGTGTGCCCGTGCTCACCCCTTCGAATATTCCGCTCAGCAGTTCCACCCTGTCACCCTCTTTTCTGCCAGTGGTAAGGTCACTCTGACCGGGACGCCGGCGGTCCAGCTCATGCTGGATGAAATCGGTGTCAATCTCTATGCCGGCGGGCATACCGTCAATCACGCCCCCAACTGCAGGGCCGTGGCTCTCACCGAAGGTGGTGAGTGTGAACAGATGGCCGAAGCTGTTTCTCATTGTCTTTGGTGTGTTATCATCAACCACCACAGCAGCCGCCTTCTCCGCAACCGCCGCCCTGGCTGTCGCATCCGCCGCAACCAGTCTCACCGCCGCATCCGCCGCATCCTTCTTTGCCGCCGCATCCGCCGCAACCAGCCTCACCGCTAAGGATGCGGGCCATCTGGGCTACTTCCTCAACCGTGGCAGGACGCGATTCCAACACCCGTCCCACAAAGTGGAGGTCAGAACCTGCAAGCGGATGGTTCAGGTCTATCACTACTGTGTCGTCTTTCACTTCCAGCACATGGGCCATGAATTGTTCTCCTGCCTCATTCCTTAAGGGTATCACGGCGTCCTCACGAATGCGCTTGTAGTCGAACTGTCCGTCTATATAGAATATTTTTTTGTCCAGTTCCTGCACTGCCTCTTCAAAATATTCACCGAAGGCATCTTTTTGAGGGATTACGAAGTCGAACGTGTCGCCTGGGTTCAAAGAGTCGAGCTTTTCCTCGAATGTGGGAAGATTTGCTCCCATGTTGCTGATGAAGAGGAAGGGCTGACCTTCAGCGGTCTCTTCAAGCAGTTCTTCTCTACCCTCAGTAATGGTGTAGAGTTTATATTCCGCAGAAATGAACTTGTTGTCTTTTTCCATGTTTTGTACCAAAATTAATATTTTTGGCAAAGTTACTAAAAATCGAGTGCAGAAAGAAGAAAAACCAAATTTTTCTACTTTTTGCCGAGATGCAATAACTTCGATTTTATCAAAGTTACTAAAAATCGAGTGCAGAAAGAAGAAAAACTCTATTTTCTTCTCTTTGCTGAGATGGAGTGGCTATTCTTCTATTTATTAATGTATAGGTACTTATTCTCATGGCTGTTTTTCTTTTATTTTGTGTGTTTTACCTCCATTTTACTTATGAAATAGCGTACTGATACTGTAAGATTGCATCAAATTCAATCTTTTTTCAAATATCCCCTCATCTTTTGACAAAGGTCAAGAAAAGGGGCTGTTTGCGCACACAGTAGGATAAAATCCTTTTCGGGAATCATTTTTCGCTTTACCTTTGCACCCAGAAATGCTAACAAAGCATAGAGTTTTTAGGATAACAGGCTCGGTAAAGAGCCAGATTGATTAACAAAAAAAGAAAGGTAAAAAGATGAAAAGAATTGTTTTGAGTATTGTTGCCATGCTGAGCATGACTTTCGCATTTGCTGAGAATGAGAACACCAATGCAGTGAACAATGTACAGGCCTATGACATGACAGTGAACATGAACAAGTTGGGACAGACTCTTGGTTTGAGTTGGGACCAGCTGGAGTTCGTCTCCGATGTGCACACTGCCTTCTGTGCCGATATGAAGAACGCCGCCATGGCATCTGAGTCGGAGCGCAAGAATATGGTCGAGAAAGCTGTTCGCAAGGACTTGGCCAATATGCGTGCCATCCTTACCAACGCACAGTATCACAAGTATCTGCAGGTGCTCAATGTCACATTCCAGAACCGCGGACTGAGATAAACAGATGTGGAATTTCTCATACAGGGGCTGTCCTTCTCTTGTGGAAGGGCAGCTTTTTTCTTTTTGTCATTCTTTGCTTCAAGTATCATCAAGCAACTGTATGTGATTCTTTGCCGTCCATTTGATGAACGTTGGTAATTGGGTATCATCAACTCAACATTCTCTAATGCTCTGTCATCGCGCATTCGGGATATTCTTTTCTTGGATGTTGGATTATTCTCCTACACCCGGTTCAGCAGCCATGTCATGCACATTTTGTATATCAGCATACTTCGTCTCACTTTGCTCGATGTCTCTTGTCCTTATTCCGAAGGCGACGACGAAAAGGTACATCGTGGTGAGGACGTTGATGGCATAGTCGCATTCCTGCTCAGTGGCGGTCGGAGCCTTGTGGGCTTGGTCGTTGCGCCAGTCGCGCACCATGGTCAGGTATTCACTGAACTTCTTGTCGGCATCGCTGTCAGAGTATTTCAGGCGCTTCAGGCACGGGGTCTGGAAGACGCAGTCGGCGAGTGTGGCCATGCTACCCTCTTGACCGATTTTGGTGCTGACAATCTCAGTTCGATTCTTCAGATAATAAACCTTTTTCAGCAACACCTCAAAACGGGTGACGAGGGTGTTGAAATGCTGTTTCTTATCTACGAGAGACACCTTGACGGGACTGCAATACAGACGGTTGAAGGCGTTCTGTATCACGTCGTTGGCACCGTCGATGTCATCGGTGGTGCGGGCGGAAATCAGCGCCACCAGGTCGTCGGCAATCTGTTCCTTGCCCTTCGGCATCATCCTGAAGACGGAGAACTCCCGTTCGATTGTAGGCATGATCTTCTCCTTGAACCGCTCCGGGTTGAAGATGAGCGTATCGCCCTCTGCGCGATAGTTCTGATACATCAGGTCGGCCATCTGTGTCATGATGCTGTTGTAGAGTTCGCGGTTCTGGAACAGGCGGTCGAAGGCGCCCACGCTGTCGTCGTAGCACTGTTGGGCTGCCCTTTCAAAGATTTCAGGAAAAATACTCTCGGCAAACTGCTTCGGGTCGTTGTTCTTGGCTTGTTTGGTGAGTTTCTTCTTCGCCGCCGCCGTGCTCAACTTGTCGTAGATGGCTTCTACTATCACACGGTCGGATGGCGAGAAACTGCCCTTGAACATCAGGTTCACCTTGTCGATGATGTTCGACAGCAGGTCCTTGTTCTCGTCGGGTTTGCCACCGCCCTTCACGTTCTCGCCCTTGATGCCGCCCTGGCCTCGCTCCAATACGATCTGTTGCGTCTTCCCCTCCTCGATGCGCGAGTTGATGAGTTGGATTTGTTTGTTCAAATCCACTTTCTCGTGGGGAGTCTTGGGCAGTAGGCGATAGAGCAGGTCGCAGAACATGTAAGTCTTGTACAGGTCGCGGTCGTAGGTGCGCTCCACCTGCGCCATATAGGCATAGAAGCGCACGAAGTTTTTCACCAGTGAGCGCACGGTGAAGCGGGTCTCTTCATCGAGGTCTAAGAAGCGGTCAACGATGGGCTTGAACGCATTGCTCAGTTTGCCCAACCTGTTCTTGTCTCCTTTGGTGGAGGTGGCCAACTTGTAGATGGCATCTTCTTCCAACGGACTCCACAGATGATACTGCGCAATGTCGTTGCGGAAATTATACACGCCATTCACATCCACGGGACGAATCAGTTCCGTGGCCGTATAGAAGGGTTCGAATGATTTCTTGATGTCCTCAGGGGCGTTGACGAAGTCCAGCACGTAGGTGTCTTCCTTGTCCTTGTGCGCACGGTTCAGGCGGCTCAGCGTCTGCACAGCCTTCACGTTCTTCAGTTTCTTATCCACAAACATCGTGTGCAGCAGCGGTTCGTCGAAGCCCGTCTGGTATTTGTCGGCCACCACCAGCATGTTGTACATGTCGCTGGAGAAGTAGAGCGGCAACCGCTCCTCGCTGATGTGCAGGTCGGCGGTGCTGTTCATTTGGGTTTCGGTGTATTCCTCCTCCTCGTATTTCACCTTGCCGGAGAAAGCCACCATCGGATGCACGTCGGTATAGCCCTTTTCCTCGCAGTAGTTCTTGATTTGCAGGAAATAGCGCAGCGCATGGGCGCGGCTCGACGTCACCACCATCGCCTTCGCCTGTCCCTTCATGGCATTCAGGGTGATTTGCCGGAACTTCTCCACGATGATCTCCGTCTTCTGGTTGATGACGTGCTGGTGGTTGTCATGGTAGGCTTTCACGGCTTTTGTTGCGGGTGTCTCCTCGTAGGTGGGGTCTTGCGAGATGCGCTTCTCTATCTCGTAGGTCACGCTATACGGGGTGTACTGCAGCAGCACGTCCTTGATGAAACCCTCCTCGATGGCCTGAAGCATCGAATAGATGTGGAAGGCTCGATATTTGTCTTCTTCCGTTGTACGACCCTTTTCCACCAACACGCCGAAGGTCTGCAGCGTCTTGGGTTTGGGCGTGGCGGTGAAGGCATAGAACGACAGGTTGGTGTGCTGGCCCTGTGCCAGCAAATCTTCCATCATACTGTCGCGCTCCTTCTCCAGTTCTTCCTCGGTCTTCTCTTCCAGCTCGGCCATCTCTCGCAAGGCTTCGTCGGTGTCGGCAAGTGCCGTCTTCACCTTTTCGGCACTCTTGCCGCTCTGGCTGCTATGGGCTTCATCGACAATGATGGCGTAGCGCTTGCCGCTCCTCGATGTCACCTCCTGGTAGATGACGGGGAAGCGGTGCAGCGTGCAGATGACGATGCGGGCGGCTCCCTCGTTGATGACATCACGCAACTTGGTCGAGGGGTCCTTGTCGGTGATGGTCTCTATCTGCCCCTCGATATGGTCGAAGCCGAGGATGGTGCTCTGCAACTGGGCGTTGAGCACGCGGCGGTCGGTGATGACAAACACGGCATCAAAAATGCTCTTCTGGGCGGCATCGTGCAGCGAGGCGAGGCGGTAGGTAAGCCACGCGATGGAGTTCGACTTGCCGCTGCCTGCCGAGTGCTGGATGAGGTAGTTCTGTCCGCTGCCTTTCGCCTCGGTGTCGGCAATCAGTTTCTCCACCACGTCCAACTGGTGGTAACGTGGAAAAATGATTTTCACAGAAATGTCCTTCTTCTCCTTGATTTTCCCGTGCTTGTCGCGGACGAGTTTGATTTTCTCCTCTTCCTGGCGTGAGATGTAGCGTTGCAGGATGCTCAGCAGCATGTCACGGCGTAGCACCCGTTTCCAAAGATACGACGTGGCGTAGTCGCCGCCCTCGCTTTCGGGGTTTCCCGCCCCGCCCACATTTCCTGCGCCGCCGCTGCCTTGGTTGTAGGGCATGAAGAACGTCTTTTCCTTTTTCAGTTCGGTGGCCATGATGGCTTCGTAGAGGTCCACGCCGAAATAAGCCAATATGCGGGTGTTGGCGTGAAACAGCAGTTCGACAGGGTCGCGGTCGTTCTTCCACTGCCGGCGCGAGTCCTCCACGTTCTGTCCGGTGAGTTGGTTTTTCAGTTCCAGTGCCACCACGGGGATGCCGTTCAGCGAGAGCACCATGTCTATGGTGTTGCGGTTCTGGGTGGAGTAAGCGAACTGCCGTGTCACCTGAAGGATGTTCTGCCGATATTTCAGCATCAGTTCCTCGTTCAGTTCCGATGCCGGACGGAAATAGCACACCCTGAGTTTGATGCCTAAGTCGTCGATGCCGTTGCGCAGCACCCATATCAGACCATAGCGCACCACGTTCTCCTGAAACACCTGGTAGAGCCGTGCTTCGGCCTTGTCGCCATACTTGCGCACGTAGCGCTCCCAGGGTTTCGGCTGCGTCAGTGCCAAAAATGCCGTGAACGTGGCCATGTCGATGGCACGCTCCTTGTCATAGGTGCGCTGGTCGCCCTTGGTGTAGCCGCCTTCATTCAAGAGCCATTGCTCGATGTCGGCTTCAAAATTTCTTTCCTTCAGGTCTTCCATATCTAATTCTTTGTCAGTTCGTTAAACAAAAGTGTGCCTTTCACCGTGAGCAGGTATTTCTGCCGGGGGTGGCGGGGCTTGTCGGGATGGAGCAGGCTGACAAATCCCTCCCTGATGGCTGGGTTGACATAAAGGTTCATAAAACTCTCCCTGTCTTTCAGATTCGCTCTCTGCAACAATTCCTTGATGGATAGTTTCTCCTTTCCAAGAAGGCCGACTATTCTCAAAACATATTCATTGTCCGTGCTGAACTTGTCGGGTAACTTGTCGGGTAACTTGTCGGGTGCTTGTTCGGCACTTGCAGAGGAGTCTTCCCATTCTTCTGGAGAGTCAATCAACATATGTCGGTTGCGCAACTCATTGTTCTCGCCCATCAGCAGGTTGCGGAAGAATTTCTCCAAGAAACTGGTGTCGCGGACTATCTTCTGTTGGTAGTTGCTGTAATTGGCCCTGACCAAGGCGTTGCGGAAATACCAAGAATGCTTTGCAAAAAGATCGTTGTCGACACTGAAACCCAACGAACGAAGATACTGTATCGTGAACACCGCCGTGGCGCGTGTGTTGCCCTCCCTGAAAGCATGGATTTGCCATAGGTTGGAAACGAACTGGCAGATATGACGCACGAAGTCCTCTATGGATAGTTGGGTGTGGTCGAACGCCACTTCCTGACAGATGTCATACTCCAAGGCACGACGCAGATCCTCCCAGTTCAGATAATTGACGGTGTTGCCTCTCAGCACCCATTCCTTCTTGGTGATGTCATAAGTGCGCAGTTGTCCAGCATGTTTAAACACCCCCTCGAATATCCGGCGGTGCACCGAAATGTATCCATTGGCATTGAAGGTAAACGTGGGTTGCGACAGCACCTTAACGATGTTGGCGGAAACACGGTCTGCTTCCTCCATCTCGTCATCTTCCGCCTCTCTTTTGGTCTTCGACTGGTAATAACTTTTGATGAGTTCCCTTGCCTCATCAATCGTGATTTCACCCTCGATGTTCTTTCGGGCGGTCTCTTGCAGATACTCGGAGGTTTTCAACCCATCAACGGCCTGCAAGCCTATGGCCGTGCTCCACGCGTATGCTGCTTCACGGCGCGAGGGCTCGCCTTGGCGGATATACTCGTCAAAGTTGATGTACTGCTGTTCTGCTTCCTTCTCGTTCATTTTTTATCAAGTTAGTTTATACGTGCGACGTGGTTTCCAAGAACGACCGCAGCCTCGGCATATAAAAAGCCAATTTCTTTTCAATATCTTTCGGTGGCCTCCAATAATATTGGCCCAGCCCTGGCTGTGGATATCCAAGCCTGTCAGTCCAATCACCTCACGTTCTTTACGGGTTCTTCTGACGATTACCTTTTCTTTAAGAGAAACAAAGGCTTGTTCGGTGGTCTTTGAAATGGTCATATATGGTTTTCGTTTACGAAATACTGTTGAACAATTTTTTTTATTTTTTCTGAAGCTAAGATGATGCGGTCCTCAAGGTCTGTTCCCTCACTGTCTTGAAGGATGGACCAGTTCTCCTCTTTGTCCTGTGTGAAAAAGGTGAAGCCATCTTTGCATGCTCTTATGGAAGCGGACGGCGAGAGCAGCACAAGGTCCGCTCCATAGTTGTCAAGAGAAAGGATATTCTTGCCATATTGTTTTTTTAGTTCCTCAGCAAGCATCTTGAATAGAACATTGAGGAAAGGATTCCAGTGCTGACCGTTAAATTGGTGTTTATTGAGAGCTGTGAAGAGATAGTCGTTGTTGTCATCCCATGACAGTTCACCATCCGCACCCCGCATCATATCTGGATATTTCGCGAAGTAGTACCGCCATGAGAAATTCATCAGTTCTTCCTGATTCTGGGTAAAATGATTTATGATGTCATCGAGAGTCTGTCCGTTGCTGATTTGCCTGAGCAATTCCTTCAGTACAGCCATTGTCTTGTTAAAGCCATCCCTGTTGCGGCTTTTGTGTAGCAGTAGGCTCCATGTGGAGCGGTTGTAGTTGCCCAAGAAGTTCCTACTGTTGCTGTTCTGCCTATAGTCACCAATGGAGATCATGGCACGATGAATCTTGGGCAAATCCATATCTGTCATATTGAAGACCGAGTAGAACGTGTCAGTTAAGTTCAGATCATCATAGCCCATTCCAGAGATATAGCCATAGATAAGTGGGTGATCCTCGAATTTATGGAGCAGTTCCAACTCAACAGGAATCATTTGGGTCTTTTTGTTTTGTTTTTCGATTTCCTCGTCCTCTTGGAAGCCATTGAACCTATGTCTTAAGTTTTTGTTGATGTTGCCATGCAAAATCAGTTCTAAAACCTCACCCAACAGGTCCTGCATGTATTCCGCGTCACCGCGTATCTCACCAGAAGCTGAGTTCCATATCAGGTTTCTCAGCGAACGCAGTCTCTCAATAAACTGATTTTCCTTGATGCAGTTCTTGTTCATCAAATAAACAAGAAAGCCATACAAGAATAGGAAGTCGCCATAGGAAAAGTTATTGTTCACCTGATAGAGTTTGATACAGGCATGGAAGAAGTTTTGTGTGTTCCTGTATTCAGCGATAGTCTTGTATGTCGCCACCTTGTTCTCTTGGTATTCCGACTGAGTCAAGAAATGTGCAAAGAAGTCATCGATGCTACCGTATACGTTTATAACATCAGACCAACAATCCATGGCATTCTCGAAGAATTTCCTGTTGTCCGCCGCTTGTTGCGAATCTTTATAGAGCGTCTTTACCAGTTCAAACTCATCATTATTCTTCTTTACATTTTGTTGATAACAGAGGATATGGCTGATGAAGTAGAAGTACCTCATAAACTCCGTGTCCACGACATCCTCCTTGTTACGGTATGGAAAGAGGATATCCATCCATTCCACGTCAAATTTGTGACAGATGGCCATCGCCTCAACGGAGTCCCTCTCATACAAGTCCTCGAATTCCGCCTTGAAATGCTCAAATGCTGTCAGTTTTTTACCTCTTGAATTCATTTTAATGTACAGCTCATCCGATAGTCCGTTCTCAGACAGTGGGAGAAAGTAGAATATAATATGTTCCTCCTCGCCTGTTAGCAGTTCCCACAGATTGGGAATGTCAGAGAATTTCTCCTTGATGGCGTCTAGCATGATCAACATGCTTCTTACCGTAGGGTCATTGTTCCAGTCCCCCATGAACCAATACTCGTCCACCAACTGCTTCTTCAGTGACGAGCTAAATGAAGGCGTGAATTCCAGCAGATGGGCGCAGAAGTCCCGAGAACTCGGTCGTATGTCATAGCTGAAGTTCCTCATAAAGGAGAACTCCTTATTATCAGTGGCTATTCCCTTTTTCTTGGCAGCGAACCAATGAAGCAGGAACAGTGTTGTCAGCCGTTGCTGACCGTCCAGCGGCGTGACGTTTTTACGCTCTAGTTTCCCCACAATCTTTCTACTATAGACTTCTTCTATTTCACCGTAGACGAAATCCATCTTCATCAAGCCACGATTTCGTAGACACTCACAGATAGCATCCAAGAACCTGTTTCTAATTCTGTTTACGTCCGTGGTTTCACGTCCCTGCGCATAATCCCTCTGCACCATGGGAATAGCCACGTGGTATTCTTCGAGGAATGACTTAAATGTATACTGTTCGTATTGTTTGCTATCTGTTGCCATAGTGGATTGTAGTATTTATCAGTTTAATTTCATTTCCATTCTCATCCATATGATGGTATAGGACATCATTCATTGCCTTGATGTAACATTTCCTATCTTCCTCCGCCCAGAAGTGCAGTTTCGTGTCAGAAGACGAATAATATTTCATAAACACGTTTTTGGTGCATACAGGAATGTAATCTCCCTTCTTGTCCATTTCAATGATGGTCATTCTTTTCACATCAAAGGTGGAGTTACTAAGCGCCGCGTTCTCACCCACCGTCAGTAGTGCCATATTCGAGATGGTGTGTATCATTGACTTGTCATCGCCGTCGGAGAGGATATCCACCACGAGTTTTGAAACCCGAGCGAATTCCTCTCTTATGGAGCCTTTGTAGTTCTTATCATCGATGTGTGCAATCACCCCGTCTATCTCGCTGCAAGTCATTTCAATTTCTTGAGACAGTTCCATGCCCCTAATTTCGGTAGTGTTCGATATCAACGTCTTTTTCAGTTCCGTGAGAGATTTCTTATGCAGCACGAGCCACGACCTCCATTCCTGGTTGCTTTTCAGGCTCTCAGAGTTCTGCGCATGGATATGCTCCAGCGACCACACTCCTTGTTTTTTATAACTGTCAAAGGGGAAACGCATACCCTTATCTTTTTTCTGCCTTATCGTCTCTACGTTGAAAAGCAACAGCAGAGTTTGGATGAAAGGCTTGTGCTGTTCATAGTTCAGTTCCGCATAGTCCAAGACTTCCTGTTGATCCCCTTCACCTTTAACGAACAAGACGCTATCACGTATTCTGCTGATGATTTCATTCCTGAACTGCGACTTCCTGATTTTCTTCTTCTCATCCATAGCCAGATCCAGCAGTTCCTTGATGCTCTCACCCATAGCAACAAGGTATCCAATTTGGTGATAGAGGTCGAAATCCCTGAACCACTCTCTTAACTGCTGATAATATCTTACTATTGTCTCCCACGTCTTGTATTTGTCATCAGTGTTTTTGAAGCGCTCATAGAACCTGTTGAACGTGTAGAAGTTGTCCTCCTTGTTCGGTTTCTTCTCCATGATGTCGAAGAATAGTTCCATACGGATAGGATATCTCTCTGCCTTCTCGTTGGTAATAAAAGCCCAGAACGTGTCATCATGTAGTCCCTTTTCCATTGCATCCCATTCCAATGCTATCTCATGTTGTCTTTTTTCCTCTATACCATAAGGGTTTCCCGAATAATTTCCGCTGTTGTCTTTTTTCCCCCTGCTCAGGAAGAGTGCTTTAACCAGTTCCGCGTTGGTTAGGTTGATTTTCCCTATGTTGAGTCGTGTGAAGATGTCTACACTGTTCTCATCGGCATCCACCTCATACCAGATTACGGTGATATTATTATTCAATTTGGTTGCAAAGTCAAGCATGCGCCCCTTTTCGCCTTTGAACCAGTTCTTAATATACAGATAAGCCTTCTTAATGAACAACTCGTCGATATTGGCTGATCGGGAAGAGAGGTCTATAGTGTCAATACTCTCCAACAGCTCCTTGCTGCCCACACGTCCGTTCTCGCTTTTTCGTGTGGTGTATTCGATGCTGTATTTTATATCCAAAAACAAACTCAAGTACTTCATAATCAGATAAAGCGTTGTCATCCTTTGCTGTCCGTCAATCAGTTCATAAGCACCGTCAACGTTCTTAATGACAACTGGCTGGAGACAGTATTTCTGATTAGACTCATCGATATCCTCTAGGAGATGTTTGATTTCGTCATCAGACCAACGGTATCCTCGTTGGTAGGCTTCTATTTTGAAATTGCCCGTTATATTGCCTATGATGATTTCTTTTAGATCCATATTATGATAGTTTTACTTTGCTTGGTGTTATGTTGTTGAAGATTGATTTGCATTCTTGCACTTATAAATGTCTCTGTAGAGTTGCTGGTCACATGTTTGCTGTTTAAATAAAGAAACTCTCATTTATAACCCTATTTTACTTTCTTTTCTTTCTTTGTTTGATTTTATGCCGTATTGTTTTCGGTTGAGTGGCCACCAATTCCTTAATCTTTTTCACAACCTCTTGTATCTCATTGGAATCAATGCTGCCACCCTCGTGGTCTCGGGTGGTAAAGAGGTTTTCTCCTTCAATGAATCCAATGGAATTGTAGAATTCGAGTTTTCTCTCCCATGATGCCCTGTATGAAGGATTGTCAAGGAGTCCCAAGTGCTCCCAAATTATGGTATCACCACCAGCATCCTCAAAGGTAAAGTCAGGAATGCAACGATGTCCATTTTCTTCTTTTAGTTTCTCATATTCAAATTTAATGTCTTCATTGTAAAGAGCATCGGCAATGATAACCTCAGACTTGCTACGAACAATAACACCTGAACGAGTTTTGTGAATAAGACCTTCGACATGAGGTATTGAAATCTTCTCATCTCTAACAGAGTATTCAAACAAGTTCGTATTGCGTCGGGCCAAGATTGATTGTTGTGGTTTTGAATATTCCATCAACCATTGCATATTGTCTTCTACAAGCAGTATAAGTTTCTTCTTTGCACGGGTCAATGCCGTGTAAATCAATTCACGTGAGAGAATGAGTCCTCTTTTGGGTAGAATGACAAGAACGGTATCGAAGTCACTACCTTGACTTTTATGGATCGTTATCGCATAAGCAAGGTCTATTATCTGCTCTGAGTCCTCTTTATTTTGTGGCTTGAAATAGAATTGTTCATTACTAATACCAGAGAAATATACATGTGCAGATTCTTTATTAGCAAAGCTTACAAAACCAATTTGGCCATTTGACAATTGCTTTTCTTTTTTAGACGGATATGAAGTCATCCTTTGATTTTTGAGTTGGATAACCTTGTCTCCATAATAAAAATAGTTAGGAGTCATCATTGTTGAATACTTAATTTTATTGCTTTCAACAAGTTCTTGAAAAAAAGTGTTCAACTGATAAGTTCCCCATACAGGGTTTTTGACTGGGGAAAGAACCTGAAAACCTTCCACCACATCTGGATTTGCCTTGGCAACGTTTATATCATCAATACCAATAGCGCCTTTGATTCTTTCTTTTAGTGGCAAAGACTTATTGTCAAGTTCTTGGTCAAGGATTTTTACAATAGTATCTTTTAGAACTGTTTCGTCTTGCCAGGTATATACAGATAAATCACCTTTAAGATCCCCTTGTTGAATTTTATCAAATATTTGGTCTGCATTTTTTGCAGGTTTTGTACCTGAGAACCAAGAAGCCAAAGCTAAAATGTCTGAATCACCAGTATGAATGGTCCTAACCACAATGCTCAAACTTGTTATAGCGTCTGGTATATTTCTCTTCAAGTAATTGCAAAGGTCAGAGAATGTGCGCCCATCCCCAATAGGAGGAAGTTGATAAGGGTCGCCTATTAATATGATACGATTGATGACGGTAAGGTCAAGAGCATTCAAAAGCACGTAGAAATCTGTCGTTGTAAGCATGGAACATTCATCTATGATGATGTTCTTGCTACGAGAATACTTTCTTTCCTTATCTGGAATATAAGGTGTCATAGTTTCCCAATCAAAATACCCCTGACGAGTTAAGAACTGAGCTATTGTCAAAGCTTCTCCATAGGTTGATTGTTTGCCTAGTTTTACCCGTGCTTTACCAGTAGGTGCAAGCAACAGTACTCCCTCATTTTGTATTTGTTGACTTTTGAGAAAGGCCTCAACGACAGAAGTTTTTCCAGTGCCTGCAGCACCTGTGAGCACACAAAGTCGCTTTTTCCCAAACATTTCAAGAGCACGTATTTGGGTATCAGCAGCACTGACGCTACGTTTGTCATTAGCATCATACCCGGCAACAGACTTTACTCTTGAGTTCCAATCTTCCTTCAAGGGAGTTTTTACACTCCTTTGGGCTCTTTGTTTAAATCTTTCACGAAGATAATTTTCCATATTATTGAATTTATCAAGCTGAACAGCCATGTCATTAACAAAACATAGTTTGTCGCTCATAAATTCTTCGTATGTCTTAAAGTAATGCACCGGCAAATTTAGGTTATCATGAGACAAAACCACATTGATATGGTCTGTCATCTCTTGTATTGAAACAAGAGTGTCACCCTCAAAACTCATTGCTTTCAGCTTATAAATGACGTATGCCCTAATACGTCTTTCATCAATTTTTGTATCTATAGATGACGGCATCTTTGGCGTGAATTTACCCTGAATGTCAGGGTCGGTGATGACACCAAGGTCAACCATCTCCGGAGTGACCTCACCAAAGTAGGATTCTTCACTAAGCAAGTATGGATTTTCAATAAGTTCTTCATACCAATCAGGGGCATTAACCCATTCAGACATTATGTCTGAATCTATTTCAAATCTACTGAGAAGTTCAAGTACCCGCTTGGCTTCTTCAGAAACACTCATCCATGTCTTTTTGTATTTGGATAACTCTGAATTATAAACTGCATTATCAATCTTGATTTTTCCATTAAGCAGTTTGTCGAAAGCTTCCCATGGATTGTCTTTGACCCCACAGAAGCCAACGTTACGGAGGTCTTGCTCGATAAGGTATGCATAATTGAAACCTAATGTCCTCAAACCTTCAGCAAATGAAGGGAACGGACCAGTTAATGACTTAACCTGAGCAATTTTGTCATCTATCCATCTCAATTGCCTATTCCAGTCACCTCCAACAAGTCCATGTCTCTTAACATTCTCAACACACTCTCTGGCTGCATTTAGGATAATCAGCATATTATGGTCGCTCACATAATCACAACCATATGAAAGTTCATCTAATATCTTATCACTATCACCAAGTTTGTCAAGTGTTAATTTGATTTCGCAAATAGCCTGATCCTTCGACAAACTTGTTTTTTCTCTTATTAGAGAATCGTCAAGATTCAGATACTCATGGTATGGTAGTAGGAAACCCTTTGATTGTTTCAGATCTTTTCGGATTGTATGAGACATCATCAACTCCCAAAACGGGTATGTTTCTTTTATCGTGCTGTCATACTCAAGTATGGGACTAACGTAACTAACCTCTCCCAATCCGATGATGATACGTCGGGCATCATCATCTATAGGGTTGCTGTTTTTGCAATAAAAGGTTACCAAAGATTCTCCTTCAACAATATTTGATCTATACCACTTAAGAATATCATATTGTCTTTGTCTCCCGAAGGTCCATCCCGTAGGGAAAGGGGCTTCTTCGTCAGGGGCAAAGTAAGGGAACCTTTCATTCATATAGTTGCTACGTTCTCTTGACATATAGCGGAAAGGAACTCCCAAAAACGAGTACTCAGGGATTTCTATCGTGGTTGGTATAAGTTTCTTTTGTGGAATGTCATACTTATTGTACTGATATACGTGGGTGAATTTTCGTTTATATGGTTTTTCATTCATGAAACCACCATTCTCTCCTTTGCAAGCAGGCAAGTCATCAACAGACAGAGAACTCCATCCTTTTGAGGCCACTCTTTCTTCCTTTTCGCAATTCTTATCCTTGCAAATGTTTTTTAGAATCATACAAAAAGGATTATTGGTTGGACAGTCACAAACGTGTCCATTCCATTTTTTATCGTGCCAAGGCACTCGGATTGATATATGTTTCATAAATGTATCTTTATTTTAGAATTTGTTTTGCTATTATAATCAATTGTTTTTGTTTTTCGGAGACAATATATTCTTCAGAGAAAGTCTCTGCGCTGCGGAGACAATGTCTCAAAATCTTCTCACTTTTGGCATATGTCAGAATAGAGAGTTGACTCCAATTGAGGTTCTATATTTTGTATTTCACTCATAACTACATTATTTCAATATCAATTCATTAAACGGCCATCTTGCCCGTCACTGCCTCGTAAATCACGCTCTTCTTGTAGTCCTTCAACGTCTCGATTTTCTGCTGCTTGATAGCGATTAGGGAGTCTATCTCGGAACATTTGGTGTCGAGGTAGGTGGCGATGGATTGTTGCTCGGGGAGAGGAGGAATAGGAATGTTCATATTGTAATAGCTACTCTGAGCCATCCCTGGCAATGTCGTTTGAGAAATATAGTATTTATAGTCAAAGCAAATCGCAAGATAATAATAGAATCTTAATGACATTCCTTTTCTTATCTTAACATCAAAAGCCGTGTCGACATTCCAATATTTTCCTTCAATGTAATGTGGTATGTGGAGAGTGGCGCCCTTTCTTCCAATTAGTACTGTTGGTCCCTCTTTGTATTCCCCACAAGTTTTGAAACTTGACGCCCCACTACCATACACAGGGATATCACCTTCTTCTTGTGGGTCGGAACCGTTGTTGATAAAAACGAAATATTTGGCTTTAGCAACTTTCCACCCCTTTGGCACATCCCCAATCCAGTCAATGCCAGAAGGAACGAGTTCTGCATCGGGATTGAGTCCTTTGGTGACAGCCTCGGTGATGACCGACTGCTTATAGTCCGTCAACTGCGCAATCATTTGCTCCTGCAAGGCTATCAGTTTGTCTATCTCCCCACACTTCTTGTCCAGATAATCGGCTATTCGTTGCTGCTCAGGAAGAGGCGGAACTATGATTGTAGCTCCCTTTATGAGTTCTTGATTTAGTATTGGAGCCCCATAGATATTATAGTTAGCATTATGAATGATTGCAAATGGAGCCATATAATATAAATACGGTAGAAAGCCATATCCTTCTAAAAATGTGGCAATAGCTTCATTTGTGTACATGTCATCTCCACAAAAAGACACTGTCCCAACAGATAATTTGAAAGAATACATCAAACTACCTTTAGGAGAAATATTCATACTGCATTTTTCTACACCTGCTTTACTCAGCCTTTTTGTTGTGTCATAGATTGTTTTGGATTTTAAATCAGCTATGCTTGCCCATTTATAATCTCCATCAAAGAAACTTTCGTTATTTGTCGGTGGAGTGGCTCCTGTTTGAAATCTATATACATAATTTAGTTTGCAAGTCTTCCACTCTTTTGGAATCCTACCAATCCACTCTATGCCACTATCCTTATATTCTCTTGCCATCATTCTTCAGGGTTTGTTTCGTTAAACTCCAATTGTAGCAATGGTGTTGCTACAATTTACTGCCGGTGTTTTGTATGCG
>JAEEGL010864143.1_pt1 | contig 19261 bp, 8 predicted proteins | sample 9134231 | NCBI WGS metagenome assembly JAEEGL01 (sample SAMN16246548, study PRJNA631951) | gut metagenome | biome: gut microbiome; feature: rumen; material: fiber-attached | host: Bos | place: Iran: Karaj | collected 2018-10 | reverse complement strand
TCTCGACCGTCAGAGGTCGTTATCTTGGCATAAAACTCTAGTTTTGACTTTCCCATATTCATAATTGCTATACTTTATAGTAATAACGCAGAATGTGGGGAAATATTCGGTCAGAAGTCACTTTTCAACCGTACAGGTCGCTATTTTTCTCCATCCTGTACTACCTAATAACCTATAATAAACACCGCTTTTAGATACTTGTTGTATCTCCGTAACTGATACGAATAAAAATTGGAAATAATATGAACTATAATAAGGCACACTTATAAGTGTACCACCAGCAATAATTTCATTAAGCTCGTTTGGTATATTTGATATTTGGGATGTATTATTAACAGAATAAAATCCATACTCTGTACAATTGTTGAAGTCATTCCCATAAGTGCCGTGTGAATGATATTTACAAACGCCCAGCTATAAATAGTATGTCACACAGACCAAGGAAGATTTATTAGCGTAATCGAATATGTTCTTGCGTCATCGCTTTTCGCACGCTGCACCACTCTGCCATAGTTTTCATCAAATTCCAAAAAAGTGCTTTCACTATGTACTTCCCACAAAACTAAATTGTGAGCACCTCCTGAAATTTCGCTAAATTTGTATATTAATGCTGCATGATAAGAATTATCAGAAGCTATTGCCACTATAAAACAAGGTTTGCGTACAGGAGGATAATAGTAATGTGCTGATGATAATGGCACATCTTTAGAGTTTACTCCCATTCCATTAATAAGCTCACTAAACGACCAAAATCCAAATCCATCAGCTCTGCTCCATGCACTCCACGATGAGGTAAAAGTGCGAGAATAATGAACGCCATCAGCTACCAAATACTCTTGAAGTATACTACCATAGTTGTAAAAATATGTATTCCTAACACGGCCTAATAAAGTAGTTGGTTTGTTAAGTATCTTATCATTGTTGCCTGAAGGCCATGCAAGTGTTCCAATCTCTTTATAATTATCCAAATCAAAGTCAGTACTTCCAGTATAATAAGTACCATTTGCTGTCCCAGCTACGCCCAGAACTGATGCAAGGTTAGCTGTGGATATCTTTACTGAGTTGCCGGAAGCGTCAATTCCGCGCACGTATGTAACGGTGGTAACGTTGGTCAATGCGTTCTCACTTTTGTCAAGATTTGCTGCCATATTACTGATTGAATTTTGTAAACATTTTTAAAAAACTTACGTGCCGGACATATTTCCCAGCTTCATCTTTAAATAGGAAACAGTCCGGCACGCGGGTTGTTTAGGTACTGGTCACATACGTTTGTTTATCCAGTATACAATGTACAGGAGTCCCGTGAGAGGCCAGAGGACACTGCAATAGATCTTCCATGCCAGGCTCCTGTTCCACTTGCTGATATACTTGTTATAGGAAACAATGATACCAGCGATCCAGATCACTAATAGAATAATACACCACATAGTCTTTATATATTAATGGTTTCTGTGTTCATATACCAAGTGCCAGCTTTGCCTTTGCGAGGAGCCTGCTGCGCTGTTCAAGTCCGTTGTATCCTCCATTCACCTTCCTTGTCACCTCTCTTATGTTATCAGTCTCAGCTATTGCATTGATTCCGTTTCTCCACCAGAACCACATTGCTGACTTGAAGCATCCTGGTGACTTTGCAATTAGGCTGGGTGAATCCATGATACTGCCCACACAGAATCCGGAATTCTGATAGGCCCTGTAGTTATCCTTTCCTGTGAGCATTATACAGCCGCGCCCCCTGTACATCCAGCCGTCACCGGAAGCCTCATTGCCATTCCCCATCCTGTTTGCGTAGACACGGTTGGCTATCTTCTGAGGTCTTCTTGCATATTGGTTTGCAGTGACCTTGTTGAAGTACCTGGGGAATGTCCTTAGGAGTCCCTGGGCAGAGTAGTTAAGATTCTCCTCCATCACTCTCAGTCCACAGCATTCATGAAGCAGCTGGGCGAGGAAATGGGCTGTCTTGAGGGGTGTGTCTATGCCGAATTTCCCAGCCCACCTGTTGAATGTGACAACCAGGTTCGACACCGCCGGTTCAGGGGCAGCTGGGTATATCGCCTTCACTTGTTCTCTTGTAATCACCATATCTTCATTATTTAAAAGTTGTCGCTGTTCAATGATGCCTTGCTGCCTGTGCTGCCATGTACGTATGTCTTGCGGAACAGGTATTTTGCCCACCAGAATCCGTTTCTTCCGACAAGATACAGGAAATTGCCCTCGTTGATGAATGCCTCCTGCTCAAAGGATATGTTCCTGTACGCCTCCTTCTGATCCCTGTATTTTGCAAGCCTTACCACATATTCGATAAGATACCACCAGAAGAAAGCCGGGACTGGAAGGAGAGACCACCAGCCACATCCTATTATCAACAGTATAACAGCTGCAACAGACCCAGCCATCAGCATTTCCCTTTGCTGGGCTCCATGTATATGCTCATGGTTGTTGTCCACCTCGCTGAATATGTACTTGCACTCATTGCGGACGAAGATGAAGGGCATAAGACACATGGACTTATAGCCCTTGAACGGAATGTATTTATTATATATAGTCTTCATGTTTTTTTTGTTTGTTGTTTTTATTCTGCCAGGCCCGACATGTCAAGCCAGTAATACAAGTATGTGCCGTTACTGTATGCCCTCATGGAATGGAGACGTACCAGTCTGCCAACGCCGAATGAGAGATTGTTGATTGTGGCGTTCGTGGAGCGTATCACCCTTCCATAGTCATCGAATACCATCAGGTGAGAGAAGGCATCCGTCCTTACACAGCCAACCATATAGTATTTGGCTCCGGTAATGCCGTACTGGGTGCTGTTTATCTCTATGGTCTTCCCAGGGAAATCATCCGGTGACGGGAGAATGATGGTCTTATTGGTATTCGATCCCCAGTTGTACCTTGGATTAGGAACAGCCTCTATCATATCGGCATCATAAGTACACTGGACGAACAGGACCTTGCCACTTGTCCTTGCAGTTGCAGGTGGTTCGCCGTAGAGGGATTGCTTACGCTGGGCAGTCCATTCATAATAGTTGCCAGCCTGGAAGTCATACCAGAACTCAAGCTCTGCATTATATTCCTCCTCTGTCTCACAGTCAATGTCACCGATACGTCCATAAGGATCGTTGTATGTTATCCAGGGGACATTCTGGAGATAGTACCATTCGGTCGAGTATTTGCCGCCGCTTAACGGACTTCCTTCCATGAACAGGCAGTCACCATGATACAGGTTCCTTGCCTTGATAGTGCCCCCGAACTCACCATCAGAAGCATATACATGGCCGTCATTCGTAACCCTGAACGGAGCAGTGTCACGGTAATATATGTCCTTACCTGCCCATATCCTTACAGTATTGTCAAGGTCTCCTCCGCTATAGAGGCCGACCTTCTGTGCGACAATGTTGTTTATGTCTATCGTGAAGCCTCCTATTGTCCCCTTGGAAGAGAAAAGCGATCCGTCATGTGTGACACGGAAAGGGGCTGCATAACGGCTGTTTCCAGACCATATCCTCGTAGGATTGGGTTCGCGTTCCGTGACTGCGCCACTGTAGAGGCCTATTATCGAATTCTGTGCCTCTATCGTATTGCTTGTGATTGAGAAGCCTCCTATTGCGCCACTGGTGGAGTACAATGCGCCGCCCTGGGTGACACGGAACAAAGCCTTTGTGCGGTCTGACTGTATGTTTCCAGCCCAGAGTACGATTGCATTGTTGTTATTGGCAGTACCGCAATACAGTCCTATCTTGTCGGTCTGGGATGTGATTGAGTCGGCAGAGATGGTGAATCCTCCTATCGTACCCTTCGATGAGAACAGTGAGCCAAGATGTGTCACCCTGAAAGGAGCCGCATTGCGCTCTCCTCCAGCCCATATCCTGACAGTATCCGTCTCCTGTTCAACAAGCTCACCGCTGAATAGTCCGACAAGCTGGTTTGAGGCGCTGATCGTATCTGCTGTGATGTTGAAGCCTCCTATTGCACCGCTTGTGGAATACAGGGCACCTCCTTGAGTGACACGGAATGGGGCGTATGCACGGTTGGCCCATGTCTCACCAGCCCATATCCTCGTCGATGCATTGTTGTCAATGTCACCACAGTACAGGCCTATCAGCTCATTGGATGACTTGATGGTGTCGGCTGTGATGATGAATCCTCCTATCGACCCGCTGGTGGAATACAATGCGCCTCCCTGTGTAACCTTGAACGGAGCGATGGCGCGGTTTGTATTTCCTGCCCAGAACCTTATGGCATTATTGTTATTGATGTCACCACTGCAAAGACCGATGAGGCTGTTCGATGACTTGATGGTGTCTGCCGTAATGACAAAGCCGCCGATTGTTCCACTGGTAGCGGTTATCTCACCACTGAAGTATCCATTGACGGCATGAAGCGTACCATAGGTTGCATCAATCCATATCTTGTTGGTTACAGTCCCAGCTGAATTGGAGAATGAAACCTGGTCTGCCCGAAGGACTATCTTGCCATGAGTGATATCTATTCCAGTCTGCTTAAGGTCATGCTCAACACTTACTGATATGCGTCTTGCAGTCTGCTCTATCAGTGACGAGTACTTGCCTTCGAACACCTCGTAGCCCTCAACAAAGCGGATATCGGAAATGCTGACAGTACCGCTGGCAGTCGCATTGTCCAGTTTGTCTACACGAAGTACGATAAGATTTGCTGCCTCAAGTGAATTCTGGGCATAGAAATGGATGAAGTACTGCGTCCAGACAGTTGAAAGACGTGTCTTTGACTTACCGTCAGATGCAAGGAACTCCATCGAAGTGCCGTTCTCACCTGAATCATAAACAACTCCGCTCGGAGTGATGAGCTGGGCATCCGGCTTATAGAGGAAATGCTGGATGATAAGACCGTCATTGCTGCATCTTGCCCAGAAGCTCAGCGTATAGACCTTGCCTTCCTCTATATTGAATGCACCGTTATTGAACAGGTAGTCTACATACTGGACCTGGAACGTGGAGGGATTGATGTTCAGGTAATAGTCAGCATTCCTTCCCTCCACAACTGCATTGGTTGACATGCCATTGTTGGTAAGAGTCGTTATAAGCTGGCCATTACCGATATATGCCATGTCCTCAGCTGCCGGTGCAAAGTCAGTGACTGAATTGCCACGCTCTATCTTCAGCTGCCTTATATAGATCGGGTTGGCCTGTGTAAGACCGTCGATATAAAGCTGGCCTTCAGGTGCGTTCTCGTCGTTTGCGGGGAAGCTGTTGATATAGAAGAGGTACGATACAAATGTCCACTGGGATGCAGAGATAGCCCTTGTGAACGTTATCTGTGCAGAGCTTTCATCAAGTGCAAGGAGCTTGAATATAATGCTTGCCGTTGACGAGGCCATCCTCGCATAGAACGAAATGGAGAAGAAGCCTCCAGTGCCTCCGAATCCCAGATTGCGTATATATGCCTGGCCAGCAAGCTTACTGACGAATCCATAGCCCTGGACAAAAGGAACAACCGTATTGCTGAACTCTATGCCCTTATGGAAGCCGAACATGTTGGCTGCATAGTTCCCAGCCTTTCCTATCTGTTCCGTATACTGGGATCTCAATGCCTGTGCAGACTGGGTGATATTGGCATTCCAGGCTGTCCTGAGCACTGTTCCATTTGGTCCTGCCTCATAGTTGATACGTTCACCGATCTTTGTCTCCACGCCGTTCTCCACAGTCACCTTCCAGGTTCCTACGAGGTTCGCGTACACTGAGATATTGCAGTCGATTGTCTTGGCAACACCACCGTCTGTAAAGAACACCCTGCAAGCTATCTGTGCATAGCTGTAGTAGTTATTACTGGAGTCCTTTGCGATACCCTTGATGATAAGATACGGATGGCTGTACTCAAACGGATTGACTGTCTGGCTCGTCTCGGTTGCCAGATATATCTTTCCATTTGTCAGCACTCCTATCTTGGTGATACTGCTCGTAATCTGTGCGCCTCCCTTCCAGAGATAGAAATTAATCCTGTCATTGAGGTTCGGGTTGGCTATGTTGTTGACATTGGTGATGTCCTGGTTGATGATGATGTTGGCTGGTGACAGGGTAAGGTTGATGGAATCCTCACCAGTCATTCCGGCAGAGACAATGGGCACGTTCTCATTGTCAAGCATCACATTACCGTTCTTCAGCTCAATGGAAATCTCCGTTCCGGCAAAGCTGGTGCTCGGTATAGTGCCTCCAGGATTCACGTTGGAAGTGACACCATTGATGATGGATTTTAGCGTGTAACCAGCTGGGAGAGAAGATATTGCCTCTCTTGTGCCGTTCTGCTTTGTCCTGTAGACATCCACCTTTACCTGATTGGTGTCATAGCTGGCAGTATTCGGATTGTAGATGATTGAATTCGGCGTGATGCTGAGTTCGTACTTATCAACACCCACCAGCTTCTTTATGGTGAACACTGCCCCACGGTCAAGATCCTTGTAGGTGGTATAGACAGTAACGGATGCCGTATTCCCAGTGACTCCTGATACAATAAGCTGGTTGCCTGGGAGCACACCGTTCACTGCGTTTGTCACTGCGCCACCCGTTATGTTCTTAACCTTCCAGACAACACCTGTTACAACACTCTCGCCATCGAAGAGGGTTGCATTGGTGACACAGTTCCCGCTTATCGGCGTTCCAGTTCCGCTTCCGTCATAGAGCATTGAGTCATTCTCATTGTCAAGGTCTACACGGATTGCATTCTCACCATTTATACCATCGACTATTACCGGGATGACCTCAGTGTCAAGGACTGAATTGCTCTTGTTGTAAAGGGTAAGCTGGCAGTCACCTATTGCGAAGTCGGCAGTGGTTATCACATAGTTTATCGCTATTGTGGCCTCTGCGCCGCCTCCTTTCTTAAGACCGATACGGAAGCCAGTCTCGTCACCTGTGTTCATGTCGGCAGCAGTCAAGGCTCTCCTTGTACCGTCCTGGGATGTCTTGAAGATACTAAATGTGATGCCTGATGCCGGTGAATAATCACCAGTATTCGGATCCCTCTTTGCTGAATTTGCACTTGGGACTATCTCGTATTTGTTGACACCTATCAGCTTCGTCACACTGAGGATTGCAACATAGGTATCGCCTTCATACTGGCATGTCACCTGCACACGTCCTCCAGTACCTGCCACTCCAGTCACCGTAATCGTCCTTCCTGTGATTGTGGCAGAGCAGCCGGATGCATTGATACCGTATGTGGCAGCACCGTCATATTCGGAACCGTCAACATAAAGGATGGCATTTGAAACGACGTCATCGGATATCTTCTTGCCATTCTCATCATACAGAATGGAGTCGTTCTCGTTGTCAAGGTCGAAAAGAACCCTTCTCTGATAAGGTATGCTCACCTCCCAGTATGACGTGTTCTCAACTTCTGGAGAGGCAATGATGTAGTTCCCGTTCCCATCAACAAGGAAATAGTTACCATTGTCAGTGAGACACTGGAGAGGAGGTATGTTCGTGCAGTCCTGGAGACAGACATACATCGTGCCCGCAAACGTAACCAGTTCATTTGCATGGTACTCTTCGCCGGATTTCCAGTGACCTCTTGCCATGAAGTTCTTTCCATCCTTTCCGTTAATACCGTCCTTTACGATAGGAAGCGTTTCCTTGTCACCTGTGCTCAGCTTGATCCAGACCTGTGAATGTGTGGCAGCATCGGAGCTGGAGACATCGAAATATGAACCTATCGCACAGCCTGTATGACCTGAGGTAGCAGCATCGTTGTCAAATCCCCAGTCATAGGTAACACCCTGGATGGCTGCCATTATCTCCTGCGTGGTGTTACCTTCTGTCTTCAGCACATTGACTGTTACGCGACGGCTGTTGGGTACGAGGATATTGCTCTCGTCCCTTTCAAATGAAACACTCTTCAGTGACGGATTGAGCTGGTAGATGACAGGATTCACTCCAGGCTGTCCGCTCATGACCTTCTCCAGTGAGAACCGGATCGTCTTGGGGCCTCCGTTTGCGCATGAACCTGTGATGTCCACATACAGTCCGTTATGTGAGGCAAAAGGCATAGTTGACGTTCCAGAAGGAGTTGCCTTGATTGTAACAGTGACAGTGTAGTTCGTCTGTCCTGTGGTGCTGGGTGATATGGCAGCAGTAGCAACCGTTGAAGGCACAGTGCTTCCATCATCGTATTTCAAGGCTATCGTCGGAACAGCAGAGAATGCCTGTGCCTGTGTTCCATAGAGGATATTAACAACAGTGCTTCTTGTCTGCTGAGTGATCACCTTACTGTCGGAGTCCGTGCCGAACTGGTCGGTGTCATTCGTTATATCCATCACCAGCAGGCTCTCTGCAAAATTATTATGCAGCTTCATCGTGCCGCTGTATGGGTTCCAGGTACGGTTGCCCTTATCATCAGCTGCACTCTTCTTGCGCTTGATCTCCCACTCGTACTTCCAGGTATCGGTTACGCCCTTGGGATCATCCGTACACTCATAAGGCTTGCTTCCGCTTCCACTGTTGTTGTTCTCGATATTGGCATTGCCATTCACATGCGGGAGGTGGTCATCAGCAGTATAGGTCTTCCCCCTGCTGTCCGTATATGAGCTGTCGGATGCAATGACAGGCGCAGTGGATGTCTTGGTACGGATATATACGAACTCAACATCCTGGGCATCGATACCGTTGTCACCGCGTGAACCCAGATGATAGTATTTCGTCGTTGCGGCAGTGCTCTTGAAGGTAACCACCTCCTTTGCCCACAGATGCGGGTATTCCTCAGTCACAGCCGGGCTGCTGACAGTCCAGCTCCCAAGATGTGCGGGCTCTGTGTTCTCGCTTGCAACAGTCGATACCTTGCTTATTGCGAATGTACGGGATATGCTGACTATACCGTTACCATCCTGTCCGTTCTTCACAACAGCCACGCTCTGAGAATCGATGATATTCCCGTCTGACTTTGCAATCACGAAGTTGACATAGTTCTCCATCGATGCTGGAAGGGCAAGGTCATTGTTGTTCAGTTCCGTACCCTGTGCAACGGTTGAGATCATGCCGTCGAACCTGTAGTATGTGTGTATGCCCTCGTCAGCCAATGCCTGTGTGACATTCAGGATATCATTGACTATGACGCCATCCTCCATATATGACTTCCTGATACCAGGTGATACCACAGGAGGAGTGAATGCGCCAGTCTCATTGTCCCTCTTGACAACATTCATGTTAGGCACGACATTGTAGATGACAGGCGATTCTCCATTAGCACCTGGGCGTACCTTATCCACATGTATCACGAAATCCCTGCTTACTGTCTCATCAGCAGATACAAGCGTTACCCTGATCTCATTGCTGTCAAGTGCACCAGGCCTGAAACCTGTGACTGTAAGGATGAATTCCGTGTTGTCCGCAATGTTCAGTATTCCGTTGCACATGACCGTGCTGCTTGAGGCCACGCATCTTGTTGCATGCAGCTGGACATCCGAACCTCCATTGTAGAGCTTTCCAGTTGTGGTGTATTCCTGTGTGCCGACAACATTGCCGTCGGAGTCGCAGATGAAATGGATCGAGAAGTCATCAAACCATATCGATGAAGAGTCCTCTCCAGGTATTCCGGCAGTTCCGTCGCTTACCCTTGGGATATACTCCTTGTCCTTGACATTCCCATCCATGTCCTTAAGCAATATGTCTACTCCGGATGTCCTGAAGAATGTCGCAGTAGGTATGGATGCACCGTTATATCTCTTTGTCGTATCACTTCCAACCTGGATGTATCCAAGACCGGACTGCTGGGTAAGAACGATATACTCGCCGTTCTTGATCACATAGGCATTGATGACAAGGTTGACCGGGTAGTACTGTCCTGTATTCGGATTGTACTGCACAGTGCCGAATTCAGTTGAGAGAACATATTTGTCAAGTCCGTACAGCTTTGTGAAGTTGAAGTTCTTCTCATAGTACTGGCTCCTGTATGTTCCCCTGATGGTCACCTGTGCGCGGTCCGCATTCATGGTTGCGACCTGTACATATCCATCATCATCAATACCCCTCTGGCCTACCAGTGTACATCCTACAAGGTGTGGTATGCTCCATTCAAGTCCGTCATCATGCAGTATCTGCCTTGAACCGAAGAAGAACTGGGCCGTCGTTGTGGGCAGCTCCTCCACAGGCTTTCCGTCCATGTCACAGATGACTGAATCGGTATCGTTCGTAAGGTTGATGAATACAGGTGTGTCACCGTCTACGCCATCACGTCCGTCTATACCGTCACGCCCATCTATACCGTCGCGTCCGTCACGGGAATAGTACTCCCAGTTGACATCATCCACAAGGTCGCTTCCAGTCATCAGGTAGCGGTCATTCTCATCCTTCAGGTACTTTCCGTCAACACCGTCTTTCAGGATCTCCCTTGGGGGCTTGTTTGTGTTGTCAGTGAGTGCCATATACAGGTTCTCGCCCATACGGACAATCTCACCTATATGGTACTGCTCCTCAGAATCCCACAGACCGACATAGAACCAGTCCTTGCCATCCCTTCCGTCGATTCCGTCTGCTCCATCCATGACAAGAGGAACGTCCTCAGTGTCGAGTGTCTTCACATCGCCTGGAGTGGAGACGTCTATAAGTGTGAATACAAGATGCCTGTCAGTGAATGACTGGCTTGTGATGACCACTGACTGAGGAGAATACCCAGGTGTCTGGAGTGCCTGGCATGCTATCTTTATGTTCGGGAAGTCCTGTGATGTACATTCTACAGGGTCATCGCCAAACCTCTTACAGTATGCTCTTGCAGTGACGCTTGTAGGACTGAATACGCCGTTCTTTGTCATGATAACGGCATCGGCGCTCAGCTGGAGATAGTATTTGTCTGTTCCGTAAAGCTTCCTGAATGTGAATACCTTTGTGTACTGGGCTCCCTTGAATGTACATGTGATGGTAACCCTTGCCACATCAGCAGTCATATTGCTTGTTGTCACCAGTCCCTCACCTGGGTTGTTCGGGTCAGGAGCTATGTTAGCAGTACATCCTACAGCATTGCAGCTCCATTGCACCTGATTCGGATCCGTCACCTTGTCAAGTGCATAGAACAGCTGGGCATTGGTCGTGGGGTAGGTCTCATTCGGATCAATGTTTCCGTCAGAGTCCGTACATATTGCATCTGTGTCATTGGTAAGGTTGATGGTTGCGATATCCACACTGTTGATACCGTCCTGCACCAGCGGAACCTCTTCCATGTCACCAAGCTGAGGAACGGACTGGTTGTCGAACAGCTCGAATGTGAGCTTGCCCCCAGTGAACACCGACATGTCTGTTATCTGGACTGTCATGCCGGAATAGAACGTCTGATTCTTGAACTTGATGAATCCGAGGTTGGCGCTCTGTGTCACCTCCTTCTTCTCTCCTCCCTTGATGACGTATGCATTCACTGTAAGGACTGTCGGCTCAAATACGCCAAGTCCTCCGTCTGCATTCGGATCGTACTTTATGATGTCGGCAGAAGGCTGGAGGATGTATTTGTCTGCACCGAACAGCTTGCCGAACGTGAACACCTTTGTGTATGTGATGTTGTTGTATATGGCACTGATCGTAACGGTGGCCTTGTCCTCAGTCATATTCGATGTTACAACAACACCGCTTTCAGGAGCAATAGTGGCAGAACATCCTACAGCACTTACAGACCAGGTTATACCGGATGTTATCTGGATGTTTCCTCTGTACAGCTGGGCTTTCGTGGTGGGATATTCCGTTCCAGGCGCAATCACACCGTTTATATCAGTTATGATTGAGTCTGAGTCATTCGTAAGGTTGATGAAGATGGCATCCTCACCCTGTATTGAACTGTTGATATCAATCAACACATCCCAGTCATCTGAAATGTTGTCTGCATTGGTGTCAGCGAAGATATACCTGTTGTCCTTGTCCTTAAGGTAGTAGTCCACTCCATTCTGCCTTCCCTTCAACAGGCCCCTTGGAGGATTTGATGTATCACGATTACTGATATACAGGACACCTCCGAGATTCACGATGGCAGCTGACGGATACGGGCACTTGGATGATTCCCAGTGGCCCATAGACTCCACTGACTTAGAATACACAACCGCCATCCAGTTCGGGTTGTCCTCACTGGGCTCATCACCTATGAGGCCGTGGTGTACTCCATGCTCATCAACCTCGTCCTCCCTGACAAGCAGCCACATACTTCCGTTCCAGGATACCCTGTCCTTGTAGAAATACTCAGTATTCGGATCCCAGACACCCTGGTCATAGTAGTCTATTATGTCACGTCCATGAGAATCAACCTGCTTCAACACACCTGTATGGAAGATGTCTCCGTCAATATAGAACAGATACCTGGACGCCTCGTTCGCCCTCTCGTTCGGTGTCTCTGGTGTATCGAAGTTTGAAAGCAGAGAACAGTCACCGAACTGCATGCCGATATTGGCCCAGCTGAACTCCCATGTGTTCTGGGCACGGAGCATCCTGGTATATGACGGGGTCTCGTATGTTGAGCTCTGTCTCTGTGTGTTCGTGAAGTTTCCATAGCATACAAAGGTCATGAAGTTCTGCGGATGGAGCATCCTTGTCCATCTTCCACCAGAAGGCCTCAGTGCATACTTGAACGTCTTGTTGTAGTAGTTGACACCTTCTATGGTAGTGACATCAATGACCTGGGTGATACGGAAGTATACAGTGCAGAATCCTGCAAATGTCCTGTTTCCGAATCCGTCATCAGTAGTGGCATCGTCATTGTTCCTGGGGTTGTTGAAGTCGTGGAAGATACCCATACAGATATCACCTACGGCAATGCATCCGACCTCTCCTTCTTCAAGCTTAAGAGACACAGTTCCAGTCGTAAGCTCGTTTCCGGTGGCCGGGTCTATGTCGATTGACACGGATTCTATGATACCGCCACCTGGAGCCCTCCATTTGTCACCTGCAAGAACCTCCACCCTGTTGTACCTCAATTCCGGAACCTCAAGGAAACGACGTACCACAAGGCTTTCGAATTCACCGTTTCCAAGTTCGTCTATCTTTGCGCCTATACCTGTCACACCAGGTTGGAAGAGACCTATCTGTAGCCCCTTCATCATATATGCGACACCGTTTGACCTGAGACCTGACAGGAATGTTATCACACCTATCGCCTCATCATCGAACACCTTGGAAATGAATGAATCGCCACCCTGGGACCTGAAAAGACCCTGAAGGCTGTCCTTTGTGAGATAATCAGAAAGAGCCTCCTTCAGATGTGAGAGATTGATCTGGTATTCCGTATCGGCAGCAAGATGGGTCCAGAGCTTCGTTGTCGTTACAAGGTCTCCACCACCAGCCTCATTGACAGCCTCTGCAACGACCAGTCCGGCAATGGCAGAGAACGGCACCCTGTAGTTGGATTCGCCATCCTCGTCATATATAAGGAGCGAGTCTGTCTTCTTTACCTCAGATGCCTTGATGCCAGCTATCGCGTCACCTATGGTTCCGGCTGTCTCCAGTATGCATTTGTCCATACTGGCAACAAGCTTCTCTCCTTCCTCTGTGAGCTTGATGTCAGTGCTTGTGGAACCTTCAAGTATATAGTTGTGCTGGGTGTCAACAACGGCAAGTGTGGCCAATGCGCTTTCACGTATACGCTTTGCCAGCTCGTCCTTGCCGGATCCTTTCTTGAAACTCGTTGCTGCCATTATTTCGCTATTTTTATTTTCTTAGACATCATGTTCGGTAACTCAGCTGCCAGTGCACCTATTTGTGGGCCTGTTGAAAGGGGCTGTGGGCCTATCTGTGTCGCTGTGAGTGCGCTTGCAAGGTAGTTACACAGTTTGCTAAGTATCTTCTGTAGCTCAGTGTATAGAACTGCATTGTCATCACTTGCGCCAACCACGACATTACCGCTGCTGTCAACGGAAACCTGGGAACTGTCAGACCCGCCTACCTTAGAGGAGACCCCTTTATTGTCAATAGTCACAGTAGTACCGTTGGCGTTAATGGAGACCTTGCCGCTACCATCCAGTTCAACAGTCAGATTATCGCCTATCTGCAATGTCTTCTTGTTGTTTTCGGTGGTAATGGTTGTTTTCTCCCCAATCTGTTCAACAACCTTGTCCTTGGTTACAGTCCTCAGTATAGTGCCATCCTGTGCCTTTTCCTTGTCATCGCCTTCCTTGTCATGCTCAGTAACCACCTCCTTGATAGAGTCTTTGTCATAATAGGTGTGCGATGAAAGACCTGTCTGCTCAAGGTTGTCGAAGTCCTTGTCATCATCCTTGTCCTCCTCGAACTCCTTTGTCTCAGACACGCCTATTGATACCTGTACATGCGACTGGAGCTGGATGATATCGACATGAGAGAATGCAATCACATATTCTTCCTGTGATGATGGATCCTGTACAAATACTACATCCGAATACAGCTGAGGGACAATGAGATAGCCTGATTTGTTGTTCTGTATTGCCGATATCCTGACATGCTCATGCAATCCAACAGGAAGAGGATTTGACTCGTCCTCGTCATAGTCCTTACTGAACTCCTGGACATCGATCGTGCCAAACCATTCGTCCCCTTCAGGATATACGTTGCAGACATACCCAGCTTTCTTTCCTGAATACAAAGGATTCCCGTACCTGTCAAGAAGCTGCTTCCCGGCAAGAGCCTGGATAGCCTCACCGAGCTGTCTTGCATCGCCCAACGTATCACCGTATCTCATTATTTCTGAATCTTTATATCATCAAACAACTTTATCCTGTAAGGCAGCGTTATCTCCTGCCTGTATCCATTGACGCCGAATTTCGTGTTGACCTCCTCGACAAGGTAGAATCCCTGTCTTGCAGGCTCCCTTAGATCAACGAAACCTATGATGGATGTCGGCTTTATGTCACGTCCTCCGAATATGGTAAGCTTACCTGAGACACCGCTTGGATTAAAGCTCTCATAGTATGCAATCGCCTCCTTCTTCAATTCATCCTTGGAGATACCCCATTTCTTTGAGATATACGGATACCTGGAGTAGCCCTTAAGGTTTATGACCTTGTTCTTCACGCTCTCCCTTTTCTGTCCTTTCTTTCTTTTTCCCTTGCGGCTGTTCGTCCAGTCCCTGTCATTAACGAACTGGTATTTCTCACCTCCCTTCTCGGATGACCACTCAGGATTGAGCCTGAGGGAGAACTTGCAGAAATAGTTCTTGCCGCCCTCCGTTTTCCACCCCTGGGCATCTATTATCACGAACTTCTTGTCGATATTCATGATAGAGAGCTGGTCATCGGCAACGTCCCAGTCGGAATACAGTATGATAACACCGTCCTCGTCCTGATGATACATGATAGAGTCCTTCTCATAAGTCGGCTGGGTATCCTTGCTGCCAGGAAGGGAGGTCATATAGGTGCGGCCAATACAAAGTTTGTATATACCATCAGATGTAGGGCGCATGAAACAGAGAAGCCCGCTTTTAGACCACTCATACAGTACATCCGCAACCGTGATATGATGGGAGATATTGACCGCACCTATATTGATATTCTGAGCATCCACATCAGGATGCAGTTCTATTCCTGTGTCTTCAAGGAAACGGTAATTGCCACCAGGATCAAAGAAATCGGCGACAGTCCTGTTTCCCTTTGAAGGTATATCCTCACATGTGACAGTCCTGAATATGTAGGCCAGGTCCTCGCATTTCAGCTCTATAGGCTGTGTAGGGGAGACACCTGTTATGTATCCTGAGAAAATAAGATTGAGGCATTTGTGGTTCTCGTATTCATCTATCTTCTCAGCAACCTCAGGGTCCTGTGTGTATCCGCAGCGTATCTCTATCCTGTCACCGATAGAGAACATCGTTGGATCAGCTGGCCTTCCTTTCTCAGTGGCTGTGGTAAGAAGAAGCCCAAGTGAGTTTACGTTATCGGCATCGTATATGTCCTTCCCGTCAACCTGGGATGCGTCAGAGCTCACGTCACTGTCAACCTGTGCCTCAGCCGAGTGCGACTGTAGGTTCGTGGCAATCTCCTCATCCTGGCTTGCAGTGTCCTTGTCTGCTGTAAGGTTGGTGGTCACCTTCTTGATAATGGCACCTTTCGGAATCACGACAGATGCCGTACTGATGACATTCTTGTATGAGTTGTTGACAGTAATATCCTGCACCTCATGGAGGACAATCTTGCACGCCTCCTTTGCCGGGGCAGGCTGGATGCCTTTGTCAGGATCCCATATCTTTATCTGGCACACCAGTATATCCGGGGCCTGGTCGATGAACTTGCCTGCCTCTTCGCCTTCAAGGAGCCTCTCGTTCCCGTCATGGCGCATTCCGACCTCATACTTCGGATCCTTGTATTTGGAGCCGCCGGTCTGTATGCCAATTGCTATATTATCTGCCATTACAACAAGCTGTTAATGCCTTTATCAATACCCTTGCTTGCGCTATCCATACTTCCGTTCTTGAGGCCTTCCAGCTTTTTGTCAACAAGCGAGGCCCACGCACCCTTCTCCTTCTTTTCAGATTTCTGGATGCTGTAGTCTATGATGTTGATTGTATCAGCCTCAACCTTCGTAACCTTGTCCGGCATCACGCCGACGGCAGAGAATGTGTAGTCCTGTGTGTTGTCACCGAATCCTTGCCTTGGTGAAAGACTCCATCCTGTTATGATGAACTTGTCTATTCCGAGTATGTCAAGTATATAGTGGTTACAGTACACCAGGCCCTTATAGTCCATGATCTGCTTGAATTTCTTCACCTGTTCCTCAGGATAAACACCTGGGACGCCTGAACACATCTTCCCGCTTACAGAGAACTTGATGTCTCCATTGCCGATGATCTCCTTCCTTGTATAGTCACGTCCCTGTACTGGGGTGAGCAGGATATTCTTGTCCGAATTGATCTGAGGTATGGCAAGCGGATCATACCACACCAGCATATCGGTTGTCTTCGGCACCTTTATGTCCTGTCTTGAGAATCCGTCGGAAGCGCTCCCAGTCTTTCCTCCGCGTTTCTTTGTCTTTGCAGTGTAATTGATAGGATCCTTCAGCTTGATTCCCATTATGAAAGCGTATGGGCAGAGCTCTCCGTATGTATCAATGGCTGGGATGTACTCACTGCCACCGTTGACAGGCAGCATTCCGTAATGCTTTTCCTTGACCTTATTACTATAGTCTGCAATAAGAGTTGTCCATGCAGACTCATCAGCCCCCTTGGTCTTCTTCCCAAGCATCTTCTTTGCCTGATCAAGTGCATACTGTTTCGCATATTGTGCAGATGCCCTGAGTATAGGAGCAGTATGCACAGACCAGAAGTGAGAGCCCTTTGATTTACAGTTATAATAATAGTCAATACGCTGCCCAGGTATCCTGTTTATACCCATGACTTCATTGATGCCGTTGAACGCCATACTCATAGCACTGGTTACAACACCATTGGCAACGTTATATGTGAGATTAGAAAAATCCATATCCTGTCTTTTTATAGAAATAGGTTTTGCTGGTGTGTTTTTGTTTGCTATTTGGTTTCAGGTACAGTAACGTATTTTATGCTTTTTTACAAAGGGATTTTCCATGTTTTTTGTTTTTTATCCATACCTTTGCAGAAACAATCGTAAATCAAAAAGCATGGATGACAGCAATAACGATACCTGGTGGAGGATATATGATACCGTGCAGAAAAACAAGCCAAAGAAAGACGAAAGGCTGATGATGTATAACGGTACGGCGTGCTCTGTCTTTTATGTGTCAAACTTTTCTGCGTCAATACACTCTACAATATGTGACGGGAAGATAACGCACAATGACCTGACAGACGCAGAAGAAATAGACATAGACGAATTCAGGATCCCAGACAGATATGAATTCGCAGACATCTGCAACATGCTTATTGGCTCCGGCTATTATGTCAGTGATTATGGCTGCATGGTCAAGGAAGTCGTTACAAAAGGACGCTGGTACGAGATAATAACAGATGGTGAAATATTGAACTGTATCGTCGTATCAAAGACAGACAAGGATGTAAGCGTTATAATAATAGGTAATGATGATGAACTGTCAATGGCTGAATTGAACAGGAATGGCATAATGATGAGGACAATCGAGCTCCGTAAAAGAAAGGAGATCCTGGGCAGAATGAGTAAGGAGCAGACACAGAAACTTGAATCATATCTTAAGAAAGCAGGGATGGACTGACCGCCACCCCTGCTTTTTCTGTTATCCCATTGAAGTTCCTCCTGAGTTGACCAGTGCCCCCATCTGTGCCTGTGCGGTTGAAAGGGCCTGTGTGACAGAATGCACTACACGCGGCATTATCTGTTCCGTTATCGCCCTCTCATCAGCTGTCAGGAACTCGTTCTTGTCGAAGTTCACCAGGTTCTGTATCTGGTAGACGATCTGGGTGGGACGTGCCTCAGAGCGTGCATAACGGTTCTGGTATCCTGACTGGTCAACCTGATACGGATTGGCCTTTGCTGTTGAGCCTCCACCACCTACATTCTCCTTGTTCTCAGTCTTGCTGCTCAGTCCAGTAGTATTAGTAGATGGACTGGTGGCCTGTTTCGGTGTGGCGGTCTGTTTCTTAAGCTTATCATTCATTTCCCTTACAGGGTCAAGAATCGTAGGCTTGTATTCACGGCTTCCCCACTCATAGAACTTTCCTCCATTTTCCTCTGGAGCAAACGGAACCTTTGTCTGGTCATCCTTCCTCTTCGGTATGAGGTCATCGAAGTATCCGCGAAGGTCTATGTTGTAGTATTGCTTCATGAACTCATTGAAACCGAGATTCTTGATGGTGTTCAGCTGATCAATTGTCCTCTGGATGTTGGCAATGATATCCTGCATTCCAGGCACGTTGTTCAGTGTTCCGCTTATGTCCTGGAGAATCGTAATCCTGGCAGTTATGGAATCAGTAAAGGCGCTTCCCAGCTCTTTCACTTTGCTAAACAGCTCGTCGAACTGAGGTACACCGTTCTTGAAGTCGAGTGTAAGGACTCCAGCCTTCTCATCAATGAATACCCCAACACCGCTTACAATCTCGTCCATGTTACGATACCATTCATCGACAATCTTAGAGATAGTGCCCTTGAAAGAGTCTCCGAATTCAACGAGCGAACTATAGCTGTTGCCGTACATCGACATATCATCAAGGCTCTTGTGATTCGATATTGCCGAGAACTGCCTGGTGTATTTTGCGTATTTCTCATTGGGATTCTCAAGGAGGTCGTTAAGCATGGCCACTCCAGCCTCCCAGTACTGCTTGAACCTGACAGGGGAATACATACCCATTGTCTCAAGATTGACATTCCCAGCATCAAGGGTGGCTGTCTTAAGTCCGATCTGCCTGTACGTTTCAATCAGAG
>JAEEGL013266115.1_pt1 | contig 19262 bp, 17 predicted proteins | sample 9134231 | NCBI WGS metagenome assembly JAEEGL01 (sample SAMN16246548, study PRJNA631951) | gut metagenome | biome: gut microbiome; feature: rumen; material: fiber-attached | host: Bos | place: Iran: Karaj | collected 2018-10 | reverse complement strand
GCGGATTGGGTCCAGCGTCACGCTGGCGCGGAGAGTCCAGAGGGGCCGACGTCAGGCCCCTTTGGCGGGGGTTCCGGGGGCAGAGCCCCCGTCTGAACGTCTGCCCTCTTCTCAAGCGTAAGCGACTTCTTTGACACGCTGGGTGCGGCTTCGCCGCATTTTTGGATCGTGACGGAATTTGTCGGTTTGTTACCACTTATCACAATTGTGCTGCAGGCGCACAAAGTGTCTCGGTTTGTCACAATTTCGATCCGTCCGCCGCAGGCGGACACCACAATTGTGAATTATCAATTATCAATTGTCAATTATAAAAAAATTTCCTCGCTTTCGCGAGGAGAATTTTTTATTTGTTTCCGCCGAAGAGGCCGCCCAGTGCGCCTGCGATGTTGGTCGCGCCTATCTTTGTCTTTACGCCTGCGATGATGTTGTTGATAACATCGTCCGGCAGGTCAACGCCAAGCACTTTCTCGACCGCGCCTACGGGGTTGGTCTTGAATTCCTCGGCTATTGTCGGGTCGCTCTGTACCTTCTGTACCACTTCGTCGATCTTTGCTTTGATGTCCATTTTATTGTGCTCCTTTTTGTTATTTCTGTTATTCTTCCGCCTTTAAACGGGAGATACATATATTATATCACATACGGGGAATCTTTTCAACCCTTTTTCGGAAGTCTGTAATACGTTTCCGCGAGACTGCGCAGATAAGCGGCATTCTTGTCGGTGAAATGCTTCTTTTCCGCACGCCACTTCCAGTTCCCGCCGAGGGTCGAGGGGATGTTCATACGCGCGCGGTCGTCAAGGCCGAGAACATCCTGCATAGGCACGACGGCAAGGCTTGTGACGCTCTTGTATAGTTCGCGTATCATCGTTTTGTTGATCTTCTCGAACGGCAGCGGCCGCAGGTATTTCCTGCACATTGCGCGGGTAGGCTTGTCCGCGGCTTTATACCAGCCCACCACGGTGGAATTGTCGTGCGTGCCGGTATAGCACACGCTGTTGCGCGGATAGCGGTGCGGAAGGTGGTCGTTGTCGTCGGAACTGGGGTTGAAGCCGAACTGTAACACCCTCATTCCCGGGAAGCCGGACGCTTTCAGCAGCTCTTTCACGCTGTCAAAGATGTCGCCGAGGTCTTCCGCGATAATGGGCGCATCACCGAGCTTGTCCTTTACGGTCTGCCAGAGATCCATACCCGGGCCCTGCTCCCACTTGCCATTGACAGCGGTCTTTTCGCCCGCGGGGATAGCCCAGTAGGTATCGAATGCGCGGAAATGGTCGATACGCACGATGTCATACAATGTCGCGGCTTTTCTGATACGTTTCAGCCACCACGCGTAGCCCTCTTTTTTCATCGCGTCCCAGTCGTACAACGGATTTCCCCACAGCTGTCCCGTTGCGGAGAAATAGTCGGGGGGAACTCCCGCGACCCGCTTCGGGTAATTGTTAGCATCCATCTGGAACAGCCCCGGGCTTGCCCATATATCCGAGCTGTCGGGCGAGACGTATATAGGTATGTCGCCGATTATCTTTATGCCGTTCTTGTTCGCGTAGCTTTTGAGACGCTCCCACTGCGAGTAGAAGATGAACTGTACGAACTTGTGAAAGCCAACCTTGTCTTTGAGACGATCGGCTGCCTCCGCGAGAGCGCCCTTGCCGCGCAGCCTCAGCTCGTCTTTCCACTCCACCCACGAAACGTTGTTGTTGTCTTCCTTTATCGCCATGAACAGTGCATAGTCGTCCAGCCAGTCCGCCTCGTTCTTGACAAAGGAAAGAAATGCCATATTCTCCTCGAATTTGGTGTAAGCCTGCCGCAGCAGCTCGTTCTTGGTGCGCGAGACTTTCTCGTAGTCAACGAATGTCGGGTCTGCGCCGTAGTCCGCATCGTCGCACTGCTTCGATGTCAGCAGCCCCGTGCGCACAAGGTCGTCAAGGTCGATGAGCAGGGGGTTCCCCGCGAACGTCGAGAATGACTGGTACGGTGAATCACCGAAGCCCGTCGGCCCGATAGGCAGTACCTGCCAGTATTCCTGCCCGGCCTTTATCAGCCAGTCAACAAATCGTTCCGCCTGCTCGCCGAATGTCCCTATACCGTAGGGCGACGGCAGACTCGTTATGTGCATAAGCACACCGCAGCTTCGCATTTTTCAGATCTCCTTAACAGATAGTCGCTCACGCTCGAGAGACGCGCTTACGCGCATGAGGAAGAGGCTTTGCCTCTCCCTCAGACTCCCTCACCACTTCCTTTGTGCGACAAAGGAAGCGAAAGCGTAGTGTAAGACATATTATGACCGTTTTCTGCATATTTACATATATTATATCATTTTTGGGGGGAATTGTAAAGAGTTTTGAATAAAATGTTTTGTGGCTGAGATGTATAGTGAGAGCAGATACTGTCGGGTCCGGCTGCGAAGCGAACAGATTTTTTGAAAATGAGGGGATTCGGGGAGAGATTTTCCCGAGCGTAAGCGACTTCTGCGCAAAAAACATACCGCGCGGACAGAGCCGTGCGGTACGCTTGTTATATCGCTGCTATTCAGTCTTCGGTGCGGCTTTTCTTTGTGAGAAACGCGATGCCGGCAGCTACGCCCGCAAAAGCGCCTGCTGTGAGGAGCGAGAGGTCGCCCGTAGCGGGGTTGGGGTCGATATCGTTCTTGTCGGTATCCATTTCCGCTTCGTACATATCGTCCTTGCCGTAGGTGGGGATCTCGCTTGCATCGACATCGTCATCGACATCCTCGACATCATCATCGACATCCTCGACATCATCGTCGTCCGTTATATCGGCAATGCTGTCGTCGATAGGTTCTTCGGTGTCTTCGGCATCGTTGACGATAACGTCGTCCTCGTTGTCACCGCCGGTAATGCTTTCAACGGCGTTTCCGGCACCGTCGAGAACATCATCCGCGGCGCTGCCTATCCCGTCGGCGACATCTTCAATTCCGTCACCTATACTGTCAATAACGCCGCCGGCACCGTTTCCGGCATCCTCGACCGCGCCGGACAATCCCTCGCCCGACGAGGCATACGCGGCAAAGCTCATTACAGAGGCGATATATGCAGCGGCGATTACCGCCGTGATCTTACTTTTCATAATGATCCTCCGTTCGTCTGTCGTTCATTATATCACGCAAGGTCGGCACTTTACCGACCGCAGTTATTGTTCGCAGGAACGAACGGATTATTATATGAAATTTTTTGAAATGACAGGGTTTAGATCTTTTTTTCTTCGGCTTGCCAATTTTACAGCAGCCGTGAGGATTTGTCAAGGGTATCCAAAAATAATTTTTGCTTAGTTATCTGTGCAAAAATTTTTTTCGGAGCCTCCCTTGACAAACCCTCACGTCTGCTGTGTGCGGCAATTAGCCGAAGAAAGGAAAAGAATGTTGCACGGTAGATCAGCAGAGACCCCTTGCGCCGCTTAAACTGGGCTTGTGACGCGGACGAAATCTATCAAATCTGCAAAATCTCTCTACGCGGATTCGGTGTGGCCGCGCCACCGCCGGGTCAAGGGCCGACGTCAATGCAGGATGCATTGAAGGCTTGCCCAAAACGCCGCACGGATGCGGCGCTAAAAGGCAAGCACTAGGCCCCTTCGCGGGGGTCACAGGGGGCAGAGCCCCCTTCTGTTTTTCTGTGTTCTCTCTGTTCTCTCAACCCTCTCTCACGCTCTGAAAGGTGCTAACGGCAGACCGGAGGCGTTATAGATCGGGATATCGGGCGTATAGTTCGTCCATAGATAGCGGACGTGCCGGGGTTCGGGAACTTCCGGCGAGCGCACATATATCTTGTCTCCGTCTATGTGGCATTCCGCGGGTCTGTATTCGCCGTCTGCGCCTGCAAGCTCGAAGCCTGAGTATTTGCAGCGGCGGCCGAGTTTTGATGCCGTTTTTACCGCTATTTCGGCGGTGTTGCCGCGTATTATCACAGACTTGAACATGGGGGCATTGTACGCTTCGTTTTTGTCACCGTATGCGGTACAGAGCGCCTGTTCACAGAGGCGGTGGCCGACCTGCTCCTTGTCGTGCGGGTGTATCTCGTTTTCTTCACCGCAGTCTATCGCTACCGCAAGCCCCGTGTTTCGTATCGTGCGGTAGGCTTTATCCTGCGCTTCCCTTATTATGCACCAGTTCTTGCGGTCGGTATCGCCTTTGTACAGGTGCATGGGGAGCTGCACTATAAGAAACGGCAGCTCATCGTCGCCCCAGTCGGTACGCCACAGGTCGATTAGTCCGCGCAGCAGCTTGTAATACGGCTCGGGGTCGGTGTCGTCACTTTCGCCCTGATAGTAGAGAAATCCCGCGAGAGTGTAGGGGCAGACGCGTTTTATCATACTCTCGTAAAGCGACATCGGGCGCATGGGGTTGAGCGGAACGAGCGGGCCGGGATAGCGGCACTCCCCGCACTCTTTTAGGCAGCCGTCCCATGTTGGGTCGGGCGTGTTCGCGTAGTAAGCGTCACGGCGCTTTTCCCACGCGGCATTGTAGGCCTCGTATCCGCGCCACTCTGCGGTAAGCTGTTCGTCGGTCTTGCCGGCGATGTTCGCCATATACTTATCGTAGTCGTGGCGCATATCGGCATCTTTGCTGAGACTTTCCGCGCTCATCCAGTGGGATGCCTTTGTGCCTCCCCAGTTGCAGCCGATGATGCCCACCGTGCAGCCGAGACGTTCGGAAAGTTCCTTCGCGAAGATATATCCCACCGCCGACCAGTTTTTCGGGGCGTCTCCTTCAAATCTGCTCCAATGGGAAGCCCGCATCTTTTCCTCGTAGTCTGGCTCTCCTTTAACTATCTTTGGGGTGTAGCAGAACCGCACCTCGGGCTTGTCGTGGGCAAGGTGCTCCGCGCCGGTGGTACAGTTTTGCAGCTCGTATTCCATATTTGACTGCCCGCCCGCAAGCCACACTTCGCCTATCGAAATGTCGGTGAACGTCCGCGAGAAGCCTTCTCCCGTGACGGTCATTTTCAGCCCCTCGGCGTATTCCTCGCGCGCGGGCAGTACGGCAAGCCATTCCCCGCCGCGCACGGTCGCTTCCGCAGTGTCTTCGCCGAGCTTTACTGTAACGCGTTCCCCGTCATTTCCCGTGCCGAAAACGCTGATGTTTCTGCCTTTCTGCAATACCATGTGATCGCTGAAAATAGGTGCAGTGTTTACCATTTCTGTTCTCCTTACTCAAAATTTATCTCCGCCGTAAGCGTGTACGGCGCTCTTTCGGACTCCTTTGAAAGCGTGACCGTGAGAGTTACGCGTCTGCCCTCATACTTGAACGAACGCTGCTCCCATGAGCTTTTGCCGCCCTCGAAGCTCGCGTAGCCGGTGATATCCTCGCGGCACAGCTCAAACGCCTTTGCAAAAGCCCGTCGGGTGTCGAGGTAGCAGCGGAACTCATAGGGCAGCTCACCGACGCTTTCGAGCAGCGCATCGGTATCGAGGCGGTATATGTCCCGCGGGTAAACCGTGAACGCGGTGTTCTTCAACGGCTGCGCCTCGATGTACAGCGCGCTTTCGAGCATCAGATCGTATTCCTCGTCCGGGTCGAATACGTCGATCTCCGTGTCTTCTGTGCGCTTTTTTCGGAACAGACCCATTTTCACCACCGCCTTCCTTTTGCCTTATTACTTATTATAACTAATACTACGGGGTTTGTCAATCAAAATAAAAAACGGCACACCTTTTTGAGAGGTGCGCCGCTACGGTTTATGCCTTGACTACATCTGAAAATGGACTGTAGTAAATCTTGCCGAGGACGTTTTTGTATGATCTTATGCGGAACAGCATACCTTTGTAAAACGAAAAGTCTCTGTAAATCAACTCTGTTTTCGTTCCGGAGACCGTTTCAAAATCTGAAAAAGTTATACCGCCATCACCTGAAACCTGTATTTGATATTTGTCAACGTTCTTTGATTCTTTCCAGCTGATAGTTGTTTTTTTGCTGTCGTGAGTAATTTTCATAACAGTTTTCTTTGGAATTATGTTGAATGACGTTGTAAGTGTTCCGGAGTATTTTCCTTTTCCTTTGACTGTTACCGTGGCCCTTCCGATATTGACGTTATTCTTATATGAGAGCGTATAGTCGGTTCCGCTTTTCAGCACTGTTGAACCGTTCATAACTGTAACTGAAGGCTTGATTGCTTTGCCGGTATATTGTTTGGCTGCTATCTTTTTTGTTGTAAAGTTTGAGACATCATTAGGGTCGGCATTCCCGGAAAAGCTTGTTTGATACCATTTTTTGTCTCCGTAGTAATAATATCTGTCTGTGGAGTCAACATTCCATATACTTAGATACACTTTTTTGGTTTTTTTCAGATTCGATAACAGATCAGAATATATCGTATTGTTTTTTCTTATTCTGTAAACAAATGTATAATCGCTTGAATCCGTGGGGTTTTCGGAATACCATTTTGCAAAATCACTATACTGAGTGTGATAATACTCGTCACTTGGTAATATTGGTCTTTTATAGAGATCATCGGTTGACAGAAGGTATTCTTTATTATATAGATTTCCGTCCATTATATTCAATTCCATCTTTTTTCCGGTGGCAACGATACGATTGTAGTTGGTTAAGGGATCAAAATAATTCTTGAAATCCGTGGCTTTACGGCCTCTATACCATAACATTGTATTGTTGAGCGATAAAGCTATGTTGAATGACATACCTCTGTCAGCTTTCTTTTTCCAGAAATTATACATCTTTGTTTCCGGAAGGCCCTCGATAAATACATCGATCTCTTTATCTGATATTTTATAATAGCATTTTACTCCTTTTAGTGTTGTTTTTGTACTTTCCTTTGCCTCATCGATCAGATTTTTAGTTTCGGTGTTTATGCCCGTGCCTTCCGCTGCGGCAGAAATCGTACCGAAGAAGAGCGAAGATATCGCTATCACTCCTGTCAGTAAAAATGACAGACCTTTTTTCAACAATTTCATTATTATTCCTCCGTTTCCGCAGCTTAAAGATAATAGGCCGCGTTTATAATATTATCAAAAAGGCAGGAACCTTTCTTCTTGATATTATACACCTAAAGTTCCTATTTGTCAATAGAAATAGGAAGTATAATTCCTATATACGGATAAAAGGAGGAAGAATAATGCTTGTTACCGATAGGATCATCATTGCCGAAAAAATATATAAAATACGCAAAAATAAAGGGATGACAAGAGAAGAAGTTGCTGAAAAAGCGGAGATCTCCGACCGGACATACGCCGATATCGAACGCGGTACAGTCAATATGCGCATGGAAACGCTCCTGCGTATATGTGCTGCGCTCAACATTACCCCCGACGATATTTTCACCGAAAAAGAACGCAGTGTGACCGTGGGTGATATAACAGACAGACTTGTCGGCTGCACCGAGAAGGAACTCGAAACGGTGTTGAAGCTTCTGACCGTTTATCTTGATTCGTTGTGATATAAAATACCCTGAACCGAAAAACCTGCACAAAAAAAGCTTAAAATCATTGACTTTTTTGTAAAAACAGTGTATAATAAATAGGAATTATTATGCCGCACCGTGCGGCAATGCAAGGTGCAAGTGAAAATGATCTCAAAAGGAAAGATTTCATCGCTCGACGACTTCTTTCTGCCGCCCGACAGACGCAGCCCCGCCTGCGTGTATCTTTGCAGGATAAACGGGTTCAGCGGGAAGACCGACGGGTTCATACGAAAATACTACGGCGAGGCAAGGCGCACCGGCGCTGTGATAGAGGGCGGGATAAAAAATCCCACGCAGGAAAATCTCGCCTACTATAACGAAATGCTCGGCAGCGACTATAAGAAGGATGCCGCGTTCATAAGCTCGGCGCTGAAAAAGTGGCTCCCGAGGCTCACTCCCGCGCAGAACAGCACTATAAGCGGCGCGCTGTACGAGTCTCTGTGCGCTCTCGAGGCCGAGGGCAAGAACGAGAATATGCAGAAAAGCGCCTACGTCAAGTTCATGTGCTGGCTGTATTACCGTTTCGGGCAGCTCGCGGGAATGATAGGCACAGGCGCGTACCCGAAGATACTCTACGAGGGCATCATCTCGCGCTATGAGCTGGTGCTTGTAACGGCGCTCTGCGGCTGCGGCTGCGATGCGGTATTTTTACAATACGCTGGCGACGAAGGGTATTTAAAGACCGACCCGGCTTCAAAATTTTCCGACAAATACGAAGAACCGGGAATGACTCCGTTCCCGCAGAATTACTCGATAGCGGCTATACGCGAGGAGGAGAAGCAGGCTGCAAGAATGCAGCGGCAGGCTCCGCAGCCCGCAGTGAGACAGGCTCCGCAGCCGTCGTTCCCGCAGCGCACACCAGCGCCGACGGCACCGACCGCTCCGGCACCCGCGGCACCGCCCGTACTCCGTGTTCCCGCTTTAACGCGCAGCACAAACAAGTGGTCGAACGATGCGCCGCTCGTGAATGTCGCGAAGAACCTTCAAGAGCGCAAGGCGGGGGAAAACGAGTTCCGCAACTGCTTCTATCTTATTAAAGGTACTGACGACAAGGCCGGCTACACAAAGCGGCTGTTTGACCTTTATACAATACTTACCGGCGAAAAGCGCGGCGTACACATCGTCAACGGGCATATCACCGTTCCTGACACCGCCGAGATAGGCTCGGTACAGCGCGGGAATTACCGCAATACCGACGAGCTGATACACGGGCTGTCGCGCAATCTGAACTTTACCGCGGACCCGAGGCTGGCGCCGGTAGTGACGAATGCCTTTGCTGATGCAATGCGTGCTGCCGCGGCTGCGGAAACGAGCCTCGGCAAACTTTCCGCACTCGGTGTATATCTGATATGCTGGATTAAGCGGATATATCCCGACTTGCTGAAAAACTTCAAGAACGGCAGCATGGGTGTGTTCATCCTGCTTGGCAAGGAGCTCACAAATCAGGAAGCGGTATTTTTAAGCTTCCTCGCGTCCTGCCCGGTCGATGTGCTGCTGCTGCAGCCCGATCTTTCGGGGGATATCCACATCCCCGACGACGAGCTGAGCGTGGTGCTGTGCGACGAGAGTGTTGACATCACCGAGTTCCCGTGCGACGAGAGCAGCGTGCGTATCGGCACTGCGGCTTACCACGCCGAACGCGAGCTTGATACGATGATGTACGGCAGCGGCGGTATGTACCGCAATATGCAGTATTCAAAGGCAAAGTCGGTCATACTCGACACGATGTTTGAGGAGATAGAGATACTCTGGGATCAGGAGCTCATCTACCGCTCGGGATTTTCCACCGCGTCGGACACGGTCATAATACCGACGATATTTGCGAAGGTGTCGGGCGTGAAGCACGGCGATACCGCGGAATACTGGCGGCTTATAAAGCGACTTATGACTCCCGAAACGTTTATGATAAAGCAGGCCCCGTTCATTCCCGAGAACAAGCGCTGCGAACTGCTCACCTACGCCACTGCGTTCCTGAAGAACAAGAAGCTCCAGCGGGACGCAATTAAGTCGCATTCCGGCTATAAATACGGATTCCTGCGCAGCGAGATGCAGGAGCATCTCCTTGACAAGCTGCAGCTGCTGCTCGACAGCGGAATGGTCAGGGGGACATACGAGAACGGCCGCGAATATCTGATAACGGCGCTGTGTCTAGACCTTGACAAGCAGTTCGTGCGGATGATACAGAGCTTTGATTTCACCAAAAAGAACCCGAAGATACTTTATATAAACACAGCCGAGACAACGGTATCGCTTGAGGACACGATAGTGCTGAGTTTTCTGAGCCTTATCGGTTTCGACATAGTGTTCTTCGTACCGACGGGATATATGTGTGCAGAGAAGTGGTTTGCGACCGTACCGTTCGCGGAGCACCAGGTCGGCGATTACAAGTACGATCTGACGGTTCCGGATATGAACAAGATAAAAGGCACTGCCAACAAATCTTTTCTGGGCGGGCTTTTCGGAAAAAAATAAAAACCGATGGTCTTATTGCCGCGGTCTGTCAAAATAGAATTTTTCTATCCAATTAGTGTGTTTCGGTCATTTGGTGCAGCGGAACGCTGCCGCCATTGTCAACCGGCTGTCGCTTGTCTCGTCCGGAAAGACAGCGCGTAAGCGCCGCTGAACAGACTTTCTCGGCATGCTGCGACGAGCTTATCGCAGAACTTTCCGTTTCGTCACGATTCAGAACCGTCCGCCGAAGGCGGACACCACAATTGTCAATTATCAATTATCAATTATCAATTTTTCAAAATGGAGGTATCAGAACTATGGGACTTGATTTCAGCAAGGTCGCACACGCTCCCGAACAGCAGCCCGATGTGGTGGAAGCTGCACCGGCACAGGTAGTGGACGCTGCACCCTCGCAGGTCATCGAGGTGAAGGACGAGGTCGCGAAGTACGACATCGTTGCCGACAGACAGCAGATGAACAACGCGCTCGTCGGCTCTAAGGAGGTAGATGCGCTTGTAAGCACTATCGAAGTCAACAATATGGAAACGATAGTGTCGTTCGGCGCGGAGGTCGCGGACGAGATATCGAAGGTGTCGGATGTGGTGCTGCGCAGTGTGAATACCGCACAGCTCAACGATACGAGCACGATGCTCAAAACACTCGGCAACATAATGAACAAGTTCGACATCGAGGAGATAAAGGAGGAGCCCAAGGGTCTCGGAAAGATCTTCAACAAGGCAAAGAACCAGCTTGAAAAGATCATCGCGAAGTATCATACAATGGGCGACGAGGTGGACAAGATATATGTCGAGCTCAAGAGATACGAGACCGATATAAAGAATTCCAACCGCAACCTCGACCAGATGTTCGACGCGAACGTGAACTATTACCACGAGCTCGTAAAGTACATTTTGGCGGGTGAGCAGGGCTGTCAGGAGATACAGAAGTACCTCGACCAGCGCAAGGCTGATATGGAAGCCAGCGGCGATATGTCGATACAGTTCGAGATACAGAGCCTCGAACAGGCGCTGATGCTGCTTGAGCAGAGAACGCAGGATCTGCGCTGCGCAGAGAGTGTCGCTATCCAGTCGATACCGATGATAAAGACTATGGAATTCAGTAATATGAACATCGTGAGAAAGATAAACTCCGCGTTCATCGTAACCCTCCCCGTGTTCAAGCAGGCTCTCGCTCAGGCGATAATGTTAAAGCAGCAGAAGGTCATGGCGGAAGGTATGGCGGCTCTCGACGAAAAGACCAACGAGATGCTGATAAAGAATGCGCAGAATACCGTTTCGCAGGCCAAGATGACCGCGCGCCTTGCTTCCGGCAGCTCTATCAAGGCGGATACGCTCGAGACTACTTGGAAGACCATTATGAACGGTATCGAGGAGACCCGTCAGGTGCAGGAGGATGCAAGAAAGCAGCGCGGCGAGGATCAGATCCGCCTCCAGCAGATAAAGGACGAGTTCAACAAGAACTACCACATGCCCGCAAAGAAGAAGTAATACAGCAGTTTGTCTTTCCCCGAACGGGAGAGATGAACTTTAAAATCAAGATTTTCAGGAGGAAAATAAAATGCCTATCAATTTGAGCAAAGGACAGAAAGTAAGCCTTACAAAGGACAATCCCGGACTCTCCAACGTTATCGTCGGCCTCGGCTGGGATATCAACCAGTTTGACACCGGCGGAGAATTCGATCTCGACGCGGCTGCATTTCTGCTGACCGACTTCGGTAAGGTGTCTTCGCAGGACGATTTCGTGTTCTACGGCAATCTGGAGCACGTTTCCCACAGCGTAAAGCACATGGGCGATAACAGAACAGGTGCCGGCGAAGGCGACGACGAGCAGATACTCATATCTCTCCCGCAGGTTCCCGCACAGTTCACGAGAATTGCGTTCACCGCAACGATCTACGAGGCTGACCAGCGCCACCAGAATTTTGGACAGGTCAACAATGCCTATATCCGCATAGTCAACGCCGATACGAACGAAGAGCTCATGCGCTACGATCTCGGCGAGGATTTCTCAATAGAGACAGCGGTGGTGTTCGGCGAAGTTTACAAGAACAACGGCGAGTGGAAGTTCAACGCCATAGGCAGCGGCTATCAGGGCGGTCTTGCCGCACTCTGCGCTAACTACGGCATAGATGCACAGTAAGTGAGGTCAGAAAATGGCAGTAAGTCTTAAAAAGGGACAGAAGGTCAGCCTGTCAAAGGATAACGCCGGGCTGAAAAAGGTGATAGTCGGCCTTGGCTGGGATGCCGTCAGGCAGAAACACGGCCTGTTCTCAAAGAAGCAGGCTGATATCGACTGCGACGCGTCCGCGCTGCTGCTCACCAACGGAAAGCTCGCGCATAAGAACGATATCGTGTTCTTCGGCGGCCTGAAGCATTTATCCGGTGCGGTGCAGCATTTGGGCGACAACCTCACAGGAGACGGTGAAGGCGACGATGAGCAGATAGTTGTTGATCTCGCGACACTTCCTGCACAGTATGAGAAGATAGTGTTCGTCGTGAATATCTATCAGGCAAAAGAGCGCGGCCAGACGTTCGATCAGATACAGAACGCCTTTATTCGCATAGTTGACGGCAGCAACAATACCGAGCTCGCAAGATACGACCTTTCGGAGAATTACCCCGGTATGACCGCAATGGTTTTCGGGGAGCTGTACCGCAAGGACGGCGAGTGGAAGTTCGGCGCGATAGGTCAGGGAACTACCGACAACAGCATCACCGAGCTCGCCGCTAAGTACGAGTGAGCAGAGAGCCGCTGACGCGGTACAGACTGTTTTGCATTTTCCCCCGCCGGAGGCGGGGGAAAATGCAAAACAATAACCTTTGTGACCGTCGGTTCGTCCGGCGGTCAACATGTGTGGAGCAAATGACAGATATTATAGGTATTGCAAAACGAGAAAATAACAACAGGCGCGGATTTCTCATAGTGAACCGGTCACAGGCGAAGCATATCGCCGCCGACCCCTGTGAGACGCTGCGCCTTTTCGGTGCTTTGACCGATAAGGTAAAAGAGACATACCGCGACATCCCCGCGGGGAAGCTTCTCACGGTGGGATTTGCCGAGACTGCCACTGCGATAGGCGCCGCAGTCGCGGTGGGAACAGGCTCGCGGTACATACAGACCACGCGTGAGAACGTGCTCGGCTGCGAATTCCTGTATTTCAGCGAGGAACACAGCCATGCCACCGAACAGCGGCTTGTGCGCAGCGGCTCCGATACGCTCATGGGCGGCGTGGAGCGCGTCCTGCTCGTCGATGACGAGATCACCACAGGAAAGACGATACTTAACATAATTGATGTGATAATGCGGGAATTTCCCACAGTCAAGCGGTTTTCGGCGGTGTCTCTGCTCAACGGCATGACCCCGGGGCACGAGCATATATTTGCGCAGAACGGCATAGACATACTGTATCTGCACAAGCTCGACAGCTCGGGCTATGAGCGGCTCGTGCGGGATATCCCGACGGACGGGCTTTATGTGCCGGCGGATGTTTCCACGCCGAAGACAGATGTTACACGGTTTGACGCGGGGGATTTTCCCGACGCGAGAAAGCCGCTTGACGGTGGGGAATACGGTCGCGTGTGCGGTGAGCTGTGCGCAGGTATTGCCGGCAGACTCGGATTTTCCGAGGGCGAGAGCGCTGTCGTTATCGGCACGGAGGAGTTTATGTACCCGGCGATAGTGCTTGCGGACGAGCTGAAAAAGCGCGGTATCGCGGCGGTGTCGCATTCGGCCACGCGCAGCCCCATTGCCGTAAGCTGTGACCCGTCATACCCGCTACACATGCGGTATGAGCTGCCGTCATTCTATGAGCGGGAGCGGCGCACATTTATATATGATCTGAAAAAATACGACCGCGCGGTGATACTCACCGACAGCCGGGATATTCCCGGCGAGGCGGAGAATGCCCTTGTGAATGCGCTTGCCTCGGCAGGAAATGAGCGGGTGTACCTCGGCCGGTGTTCTTCCTGAGCGGCCGGTATATTTATGGAGTTTCTTATGGTTCGTGTATGGTTCAATCACTGGTTCAGCACCGCATACAACATTATGGAGCTTATGCGGGAGGGCGGTGACATCTGTGTTGTCGGCTCCTCGCGCAATCCTTACGCCGTGCTTCAGGGCGCGTGCGACGAATGGTACGCGGAGCCCGATATAAGCGGGCGGGAGTATGTTGACTTCTGCCTTTCCTTCTGCAAAGAGCACAGCAGAGATGTGTTCGTGCCGCGTCGTGAGATGACCGAAATAAGCCGCTGTATCAGCGAATTTGAAGCTGTCGGCGTGAAGGTAATGGCAGAGCGGTACGAGCTCGTGTCGCTGCTTGCCGACAAGCGGAAAACGTACGAGTATTTCCGCGGCACTGACGGGATAAATGTCCCGGAGTACCGCATTTTCACCGACCGCGCGGGCTTTGAAGCGTGCTACGGCGAGCTCCACGAGCGCTTTGAGCGGCTGTGCGTGAAATTCGCCGTGGACGAGGGAGCGCTGAGCTTCCGGAAGATAACCGAGCGGCGGAACATCGACCTGCGCTGCTATGTGAGCGCCGAGGTGACATACGACGAGCTGTGCGGATATCTTGACGAACACGGCGGCGGTACCGAGATAATGCTGATGCCGTATTTCCCGGGGACCGAGATAAGCGCGGACTGCTTCGCGGCAGACAGCGGACTTGTTGCCGTACCGCGTTTCAAAAGCTTCGGCAGACACGAGTTCATCCGCTACGACGAGGGTATCCTTGCCGCCTGCGAAGCGATAACGGCACGGCTGAAGCCGCAGTTTTCCTGTAACATACAGTTCCGTATGCTGAATGATACGCCGTATCTGCTTGAAATAAACCCGCGGATGTCGGGCGGCATACAGATGAGCACGCTCGCTTCGGGTGTGAACATACCGCGGCTCGCGCTCGACAGGCTTCTCGGACGGGAGACCCGCTGCGCGGTTGACCGGAAAGAATGTACAGTGTCCCACATAGAGCGGCCGTGCATTATATCGGCGCGATGAAAAACAGGACTGTTTGCGTCCTGCGTCGTAATCGGAGGAAAAATGACATCAAACATCGTAAATAATGCCCGCGAACTGCCGTACAGCATCGGCGGGCTGCTATATACTCCCGCGACGAACGAACGCGCCGCGGACAAGATAATATCGGGAGCGTTCCCGTGCCTGAGAGCGCTGGCACTGTGCCTTGAGGATGCTGTTCTCAGCAGCGCGGTGGGGGCTGCCGAAAAAACGCTTACCGATACACTCGGCAGACTGTACGGATATGCCGCGTCCGGCGAGCATCCGGAGCTCCCGCTGCTGTTCGTGCGGGTACGTTCCCCCGAGCATCTGACACATATACACGATATGCTCGGGAGCCTCTCGGAGCTGCTGTGCGGCTATATACTGCCGAAATTCGACTGTACCAATGCGGAGAGCTATATGGAGCGGATAAACGATATCAATGCATCCGCGGGCGGCACGGTGTTCACCATGCCCATTTTAGAGAGCAGCCGTGTTGCGGACAGGAGCAGGCGTATTTCCGAGCTGTCCGAGATAAAGCATATAACCGACGCCGCAAAGCGCTATGTGCTTAATATCCGCGTCGGCGGCAACGACCTTTGCAGCCTGTACGGTGTGCGCCGCACGGTCGATCAGACTATATATGACATCGGCGTTGTGCGGGATATCCTCACCGACATAATAAACGCGTTCTCGTTCGATTACGTCGTTTCCGGGCCTGTGTGGGAATATTTCGGGCAGCCGGGAGACGTCTGGCAGAGCGGTCTTGAACGGGAGCTGCGGCTCGATATGCTCAACGGCTTTATCGGAAAGACAGCCGTTCACCCGTCTCAGCTCCCCGTGATACACGCGGCATTGCAGCCGACAAGATCGGACTATGACGATGCCGAAGCGATCATCAACTGGAGCGCGGAGCGTGCGGGCGTGGGAAAGAGCATAGACGGCAGGCGCATGAACGAGGTTAAATGCCACCGCCGCTGGGCAGAGCGGATAAAGATACTCGGCGACATTTACGGAGTGAAAGATTAAGGCAATACCGGCTATTTCCCGTTTTGGGACGAAGGAGGCTGTTTTGAGAAGCTCATATAAAGCGGGGGACGTTACCCTGCTGTTGAAAGATATTACCGGGTTGGTGCAGCCTCTCGGAGCCGAGGAGCGTGAAAAGCGCATACAGAGCGGCACACACTACTGCGAGATGCTGCCGCTCGAATACGTTCCTACCGAGCGGTATATGCGGACATATTACAGCGCGGTGGAGAATTATTCCGACATAACGGCAAACGCGGTCGCGGCCTGCGCAAAGCGGATATTTGCCGAAAAAGGCGAAAACGCCGTGCTCGTGTCGCTGGCGAGAGCGGGAACACCCGTGGGCATACTGATAAAGCGGTATATAAAATACGCGTTCGGAGCGGATGTTCCGCACTATTCGATCTCGATAATACGCGGGCGCGGTATCGACGGGAACGCCGTGCGGTACATCCTCGCGCGGCATAAAGCAGCGGACATACAGTTTGTTGACGGCTGGACGGGCAAGGGAGCTATCACGCGGCAGCTCGAAGAAGCTATGCGGGACTTCCCCGATATAGACCCGTCGCTCGCAGTGCTGTCCGACCCGGCGGGAACTGCCCGTATCTGCGGAACCCGCGGCGATCTGCTGATAGCGAGCTCGTGCCTCAATTCGACGGTCTCCGGGCTTATAAGCCGGACGTTCCTGCGCTCCGACATCATCGGGGATAACGACTTTCACGGCGCGGCTTATTACGGCGAGCTCGCGGACAGCGATCTGACGTATCATTTTATCGACAGCGTGGCGGGGAAGTTCCCCAAGCCGGAGGAAGTCTCTGTATGTGAGAAAGACCCCGACGGGGCGGGGCTGACCGAGACTAAGCGTATCGCGGAAAAACTCGGGGTGACGGATATAAACCTCGTCAAGCCCGGTATCGGCGAGGCAACGCGGGTGCTGCTGCGAAGGCTCCCCGAGGAGATACTTGTGCACAGCCTGCACGATGAGCGGCATCTCGGGCATCTGTACCGTCTCGCGGAAGAAAAGGGTGTCCCGGTGAAAGAATACCCGCTTGAAAACTACCTCGCGTGCGGGGTGATAAAGAGAATTGCAGACACATAAAGAAGCCGCTGCCGCTCGAGAGACGTGTCTCGCCTGTGGGCGAGCCACATGAGGATAGGGGCTCCTTGTGTTTGCCTTTAAGCGCCGCATCGTGCGGCGGTCGGAGCAAACACTCAATGCATCCTGCATTTGCCCTATCCTCAAACTCCTGACCCGGTTCCTTTGTGCGACAAAGGAACCGAAAACGTAGTGTTATTAAAATAATGGAGAAGGTAAAATGAGAACGTTAGTTGCCTGCGACCTCGACAATACGCTGCTTGTTTCGCGGCGTGAGCGGCAGGACGGCGATATCTGCGCCGAGATACTGAACGGCACGGAGCAGAGCTTTCTCACACCGGGAACTCCCGCTCTGCTGCGGGAGCTTGTACGCTCGGAGAATGTGATATTCCTGCCCGTTACGACGCGCTCAAAGGAGCAGTATGAGCGGATAGACCTCACCGTCTCGCCGCAGTACGCGCTTATATGCAACGGCCTGTCGCTGCTCGGAAACGGCGTTATCTCCGACGCGTGGGAGCGGGAATTTGCGCCCGTCGTGAAAAAGCACCTGCCCGAGGGCGAACGGCTGCTTGCGAAATACAGCGGGCTCGACGGGCTTACCGCGCTGCGGCTCGTGGACGGTAAGTTTCTGTTCGCGGCATTTTCCGACAGCGATACCGCAGCGCGGCGGTTTGAGGAGTTCACGCGTGAGACCGGGCTTGATATCGCACTCTCGGGACGGAAGATATACTGGTTGCCGCCCGGTGCCGATAAGGGAACGGCTGTCCGGCGGTTCGCGGAAGCTCATGGCTGCGGGCGTATCATCGCGGCGGGGGACAGCACGATAGACCTGCCGATGCTCGATGCTGCCGATGTCGCTGTCGTGCCGGACGCGGGGCTTGCGGGGCTGTGTAAATGCTCCGATGTGCGCGTCTGTGTGAACTCGCGTTTCCCGGATTTTATTCTGAAGAATGCGGTACTATAACCGGTCGTTATCCGTTTGTCAAGGGTATCCACGCCGCACCGCTCCCTGTCTCACTGCAATGGGGGGAGGAAGTTCCTTGCCTCGGGGGCTGATAAAAAGCAGATCCCGCTTCTGTTCTTCTGTTTTTCTGCTCTCATCTCAAAAAAAGTCTCACGGTGACTGCGCTCATGACGGTGCAGACTATATCTCCCGCAAGGGCGGCTGCGAGTGCGTAGCGCGTCTTTTTGGCTTTTACGGCGGCGAAATATACCGAGAGGGTATAGAACGTTGTCTCGCTGCTGCCGAGGATCACCGAAGCGACACGTCCCGCAAAGGAATCGGGGCCGTTGTCGGTCAGTATGCGCTCGAATATGGCTGTTGCGCCGCTCCCGGAAAACGGGCGCATTACCGCGAGCTCGGCACATTCCGGCGGGAAACCGAGCGCGTCGAGAGCAGGACGCAGCAGCTCCGTGATGATGCCTGCCGCGCCTGACGCACGGAACGCGGCGACTGTTACCACGAGGCAGAACAGCGACGGGAATATGTTATATATCGTCCGGAGGCCGTCCTTCACGCCCGCGGTGAATTCCCCGAAAATGTCGGTCTTTGTGCATAGGCCGTATATCAGCACAAATGCAAAAATGACGGGAATGATGAAGTCGGTGAAGTTCATAGCCGCCTCCGTTTTCCGACAAATCTGCGGAACATGAATGCTGATACGAGTGCGGCGGTCAGTGCGCAGGCGGAAGTTACCCACACGCAGGGAAGTATCTCCATAGGCGCTGCCGACCCGTGTGCGAGGCGCAGAGCCGCTGCCGTTGTGGGAACGAGCTGCAGACTTGCGGTATTGAGCACCGCGAAAACTATCATATTGTGCGAGGCGTATTCCGGGGTTGGGCTGTGTTCCTCACGCTCTGTCTCCCACATTGCGGCGAGGCCGAACGGCGTGGAAGCGTTGCCGAGGCCGAGTAGGTTCGCGATGATGTTGAGCGTGATGTACTGCATGGCTTTCCCGCCCTTCTGCAAGCCGCCGAACAGTCTTGACAGCAACGGCTGAAGCAGCACGGCGAGCTTTCCGGTAAGTCCCGACGACTGCGCGACCCGCATTATCCCGCTCCAGAGGGCGATCACGCCGGTAAGAGTTATTGCGAGCTGCACCGCCCCGCCGCATTCCTCAAGAAAGGCCGTTGACAGTTCGCCCATTCGCCCGGTAATTCCGGCGGCGATCACCGCAAGCACGACCATTCCGGTCATTATGTATGTCATCATAAGATCACCCTCAGACTGCGGAGCCCCGGGCG